>Ga0224748_10434_pt1 | contig 12894 bp, 12 predicted proteins | sample LIM_F_Water_Neg_FD_182074 | JGI IMG/M metagenome (GOLD analysis project Ga0224748, IMG submission 182074) | Enriched cells from gastrointestinal tract of the lab mouse from Pacific Northwest National Laboratory (PNNL), Richland, Washington... | ecosystem: Host-associated > Mammals > Digestive...
TGCGGATCCCTCTGTGGAAGGATTTGCAGATTGCCAAAGCGAAGATGGAATATGGACTGGGCAAATGTGACGTGTGTAAAATATCTGAGGAAGAAGTGGAATTTCTTACTGGTGAGAAGGATATAGAAAAGGGTGCACAGATTCTGAGGGAACGCTTTCCAGTAAAATTGCTTTTCGTGACCGCAGGTGCAGAGGGAAGCTATGCGTTTTATAAAGATTTGCAAGTCTATCAGGCAAGTTTTAAGCTGGGAGGAACCATTGAGACTACAGGGGCAGGAGATACCTTTTGTGGAAGTATTCTGCATTATCTCTTAGAACATGGAATAGAGGATCTTTCAGAAGAGGATTTAAAAGAGATGCTGGTTTTTGCAAATGCTGCAGCATATCTTGTGACAACAAGAAAAGGAGCTATTCGTTCTATGCCGCGGCTTTCTGAGGTTGAGAAGCTCGTAGAGGAAAATAGATAATTTGGGGAGAAATTATGATTACAATCAAAGAATTGGCATCCATTTTGGGAATCAGTCCTACGACAGTGTCTAATGTAGTAAATGGACATACCGATAAGATGTCTCCGGCCACAAGGCAGAGAATTGAAGAGGCTCTGGTTCAATATGAATTCCATCGGACAGTCCGCCAGGAAGACCACAGCAAGGCACTGAAGCTGATATCTGTGGATTTTTATCTGAGATCCAAGGAAAATATTTTTATGGACCCCTTCTGTTCCGAATTATTAAATGCAATCTGTGTCAGGCTGAAAGAGTTTGGGGCATACCCAGTATGTGGAATACCAAACAATCACGAAGATATTTTTCATAAACTGCAGGCACGTAATATCCAGGGTGGAATTGTGGTAGGCCTGGATCCCTGGGAATGCCAGAACTTTTCTGCAAAGGTAGGAAAGCCAGTAGTATTTGTTGACTGCGGAGAAGGGGAATATGATAATATTGGGATCGATGATTACCAGGGCGGGAGAGAAATGACGGAATTTATGCTAAAGCAGGGGCATCGGAAAATTGCTTTTTTTTGTGACCGGAAAAGCCCTGTTTCCAGTACATTTGAGCGTTTCCGAGGATATTGCGATGCTCTTGAGGATTTTGGAATTGTTTATAACAATGAGGATTACTATTATCTGCCGGACGAGAGAAACTTAAGAAGGGAGGCAATCCGCAATTTTGCCTCCAAAGCCAAACAGGAAGGTTATACAGCGGTGTTTGTGGTGTCGGATCTCCTGGCAAATGAGACGGTCAGCAGTTTCTTTGAGGAGGGGCTGCGAGTGCCAGAAGATATTTCCGTGTCAGGCTTTGATGATAACCTCTATGCCAGGCTGTGCCGTCCCATGCTCACAACCGTCCGTCAGTCTGTGGAGGAAAAGGGGCAGGAGGCGGTTAAGCTCTTGATGAAGAGGATTCGGGGAGAGGAAGTGATTGCGAAATCTTTTAAACTTCCGGTGGAACTGATTGTCAGAGGCAGCGTGAAAAATGTTAATTTTTACTCTGAGCCGATTTGACAAAACAGGGGAAAGTGTTTATCATAAGGCAGCCGAGCGGCGGAAAAGAATATGTCGTTAAAGCGACCCGCCGCAGGCAGTGAATCCTGCGCAGCAGGATTCTTTTTTATTCTATAGGAAATGCAGTGTAATTTATTCGCAGAAATACAAAAACAGAAGAACCGCATATTATGTAATAAACAAGGAGTATTAAAGGAGAAAAATAATATGAAACGATGTGTTCCGTTAGAAGCGGCTGCTGAAGAAGTCTGCAACCAAAATACCGTACCGCCGCTGATATTTCAATTACCGCCAGAAGAGGGGAGGAAGGTATTGGAAGATGCACAGGATACGCCTGTATATAAATATCCGGCAAACATATCCTCTGAGTGCATAAACACTGGAATATGGGGAAGTATCCCCGTGTATTTTATCGAGCCGAAGGACAAAAGAATTAATAATATCATATTCTATATCCACGGCGCAGGCTGGGTGTTTGGAAGTTTTCATACGCATGAGAAGCTGGTGAGAGAGCTTTCGGCCAGGACGCATTCACTGGTTGTATTCCCGGAATACAGCCGTTCACCAGAAGCAAAATATCCGATAGCGATTGAACAGTGTTTTTTTATCCTTTCCCATATAAAAGAAATTATCGGGAAACGGTTTTCAGTTGTCAATTGTCCTGCGCTTACAGTTGCAGGCGATAGTGCAGGCGGAAATATGGCAATCGCTATGGTACTTATGTCGCTCATGCGGCAGGGTCCGGATATTCAAAAGCTGCTGTTATATTATCCGGTAACTAATGCCTGCTTTGACACACCAAGCTACCGTCAATTTGCGACGGATTATTATCTGTATCGGGAAGGAATGAAATGGTTCTGGCGGCAGTATACAAGCTCTGCAGAGGACCGGAAGCAGATAACTGCCTCTCCGCTGCGGGCGGGTATAGATTGTCTGAAATGTTTTCCTCAGACTATGATGATCAACGGGCAGGCGGATGTATTGCGCAGCGAAGGAGAATCCTTTGGAGAAAAACTTCGATGTGCGGGCGTGGATGTAACCGCGATACAGGTATCGGGTATCATACATGATTTTGTCATGCTCAATGCGCTGGATCAGACAAATGCCTGCCGTATCGCCATGGACGCATCTGTTGAGTGGCTAAACCGCTTCCATTAGTTTTCTGTATTGCCTCCGCTGTGGCTTTTTATGTGCTGTCTCTGCAGTTTTGTAATGGTTTGAAATGGAAAAAAATTTGGCAAAAGTGCACAGGAATCAATGACTGAATTTGTTCATAAAATTGGTTATACACAAAATATATTGCAAAACAAAACATAACTAAATAATATTAGACACATGAAAAGCAAGGTTTTAACTAAAAAGTTGTTGAAAAACACAAGGAGGTAGAAAATGACAAAGAGAAAGAAAAAAATAATGGCATTATTCCTTGCTGTGACAACTGTCTCAGGGTTATTGTTTGGCGGCTGCGGCAAAAAGGAAGAGGCAGATGGAAAAGTCGTTATTGAGCTGGTGCATTACAAGCCGGAGGCAGTAGATGTATTTGAGGCTCTGGAGGAGAAATTTAATGCTTCTCATGACGACATTAAACTGGTGATTGACTCACCCAATGATGCCATGGTAATTTTAAAAACCAGATTTATCCGGGAAAACAATCCTGATATTATCGGAATTGGAGGCGATATCAATTATTCCAATTTCCTGGATGCCAACATGTTGATGGATATTTCTGACTTTGACGGTCTGTCGGACATCAAGGAAAATTACCTTGCCACTAACAAGGAGCTGGAGTATGTGCCTCAGGAAGGAGTGTACGCGGTACCATATATGGCAAATGCAGCAGGCGTTCTCTACAACAAAGATATGTTTGAAGAGCACAACTGGAGTATTCCTACTACATGGGAGGAATTTTTAAGCCTGTGCGATACCATACAGGCTGAGGGCATACAGCCTCTGTATTTCGGCTACAAAGACACCTGGACCTGCCTGGCTCCATGGAATGCCATTGCGGTAAATCTCTGTGATACGGACATTGCCTACCAGGTAAACAGCGGCAAATCTACTTTTGCGGACGCATACAAGGAAGTGGCAGAGAAGGACAAGGAATTATTAAAATATGGTCAGCAGGATCCGGTTGCCTACAGTTACAATGATGCCTGTACAGCCTTTGCCAGAGGACAGTCTGCCATGTATGTAATTGGAAATTATGCAATTCCCCAGATTAAATCGGTAAATCCGGATATGAATATTGATTCCTTTGTATTTCCTGCCAGCAGCATTGCAGAGGAAAATATCTTAAATTCCGGCAACGACCTGATGTTCAGCATTATGGAGGACTGCGAACATAAGGAAGAAGCTTATGAGGTACTGCGTTTCCTGTTAGAAGATGAAAACGTTCAGGCATATCTGAACGACCAAAGCGCTGTGCCCTGCAAGAAGGGTGATTTTGAAATTGCCCCCGAACTCGAAGGAATGAAAGATTATATCAGTAATGGAATTGTGGCAGATTACCAGGATCATCATTATCCAAGCGAGATGGCGGTAGACGCCATGATTCAGACGTATTTGTTTGACAATGGAAGTGATGCCTTGAATACGTTCCTTACAAGATTTGACAAGGAATGGGTCAGATATAACAAAGATATTATCCGCAAAGTAAAAGAATATCAGGAAAAGGGGGAATAGATCATGGAAAATGGTGGAAGAAGAGATAAAGCGTGGACAAAGAACGATAAGATTTTTCTTGGAATGCTGATTCCGGTTTTGATCCTGTTTTTCTGTTTTAATACACTTCCTCTGCTGAAAGGTTTTTATTATGGACTTACCAATTACAGAGGATATGGTGATTATGATTTTGTTGGGCTGCGGAATTTTGCAGATTTGTTTACAGACCTGCGTGTGGGCAAATCCTATCTGTTTACTTTTAAATATGCAGTGGTAATGACCATAGCGGTAAATGTAATCAGTCTGATTCTTGCGTTGGGTTTGAATCGGCAGATCAGAGGAAAAAGCGCGCTGAGAGGCATTTATTTTGTGCCTAACATTCTGGGAGGGCTGGTTATAGGTTATATTTTCGGTTTTATCTTTACATACATCCTTCCGGCAGTGGGCGAGGCGACTGGAATCGGATTTCTCCAGAACAGTATGCTGGCAAGCAGCAAGACCGCATGGATTGCCATTGTAATTGTGGGAGCATGGCAGGGAATCGCCATGAATACGATTATCTATATTTCCGGGCTGCAAACCGTGCCGGAAGAAGTATATGAGGCAGGAATGATTGACGGAGTGAGTGGTTGGAAGAAATTCTGGACGCTTACCTTTCCTCTGATTCTTCCCTTCTTTACGATTAACCTGGTGCTGTGCATGAAAAATGCCCTGATGGTATTTGATCAGATTATGTCCTTGACAAAGGGCGGTCCTTCCCAGAGTACCGAGTCCATTTCCTACCTGATTTATAACAATGGTATGAGCGGCGGGCAATTTGGATTCCAGAGTGCGAATGCATTCGTATTCTTTCTGGTAATTGTAATTATTTCGTTCCTGCAGATGAAATTCTTAGGTGGAAAGGAGGAGCAGTTATAATGGGAAAAAAGAATCGTGAAGGGGCAGTCGGCGGAAAGGCTGTCAATAATGTTATCAATGTTTTGCTGGCGCTTGGGTGTCTTACTATCTTATTTCCGCTTTATATGACCGTGATTATTGCCTTTAAAAAACCCTCGGAAATGACAAATGATGTGGCAGGAGCCCTGGCGTTTCCGTCCAACTGGAATTTTGATAACTTTATCGAGGCTATGAAGGTCACAGATTTCTGGCGTTCCCTGGGGAACAGCTTACTGCTGACTGGCGTCACCGTTATTATCTGTATTCTGCTTCATTCTCTGGCGGGATATGTAATCGGAAGAAAGATGGCGCGCCATAAAATCTTTAAGACGTCTTATTTCTATATTGTAAGCGGTATGTTTGTGCCATTTGCGGTATTGATGATGCCTCTGGTAAAACAGACTTCACAAATGGGACTGGCAAACCGGGCAGGCGTTATCCTCTTGTATGTGGTGTTCTTTATGCCGATGAATATCCTTTTGTATGCCGGATATCTGAAAAATATTCCGATTGCGCTGGAGGAAGCAGCCTGCGTGGACGGAGCCAATGTCTGGCAGACATATTGGAAGATTATATTCCCCAATATGAAGCCTATGCATGCAACTGTTGCAGTTCTGACAGCTATGAGTACCTGGAATGATGTCATGACGCCTCTCGTTATTATGTCCGGCAGTGATGTGAATACACTTCCGCTGGCACAGTTAAATTTCCAGTCTCAGTTCGGAACCAACTACAATCTTGCATTTGCTTCCTATTTGCTGGCACTTCTGCCTATCATGATTTTCTATATCATATGCCAGAAGCAGATTATCAATGGAGTTGTAAACGGAGCAGTAAAATAGAAACGGTGATAAGGAATATTAAGTATGGATTTAAAGAGCAGTTATTATGAGTTATATGGAACAAATGAAATTACACAATATAGATGGGAACAGCTCTTATCCATTATGGAACATGCCAAAAAGACCCGCCCCGCTGCCTTGAAAAAGGCAGACCGGGACGGGAATGGCTGGTATCAGTCAGAAAAAATTGTGGGCATGATGCTCTATGTGGATAAGTTCAGCAATAATCTCACAGAGTTTGAACAGAGGATTGATTATCTTGCGGAACTTGGAATTACCTATGTTCACTTTATGCCCCTGTTAAAGTCGAGAGATGGCAATAATGACGGCGGATATGCAGTGTCTGATTATCTGATGGTAGATGATAAGTTCGGCACTATGGAACAGTTAGAGCGGGTCATGAAGCTGTTAAAGCAAAAAGGAATCCGAACCTGTATTGATTTTGTATTGAACCATACAGCAAAGGAACACATCTGGGTCCAGAAATTCAGAGAAGGGGACCATGATTATGACGACATGTATTTTATGTTTGATGATGATGACATACCAAAGGAATACGAGAAGACTCTGACAGAGATCTTTCCAGAAGTGGCTCCAGGTAATTTTACCTATTATGAGGATATCGGAAAATATGTAATGACCCGGTTTTACGAGTTCCAATGGGATTTGAATTACCGCAATCCCCAGGTCTTCAACAAGATTGTGGAGGTAATGCTTACACTTGCGAATAAAGGCGTTGACATCTTCCGCCTGGATGCGATACCATATATCTGGAAAGAAATTGGAACTTCCTGCATGAACCTTCCCAATGTGCATAAAATAATCAGCATGATGTATCACATTATAAAACAGGTATGCCCCAGTGTGATTTTCCTCGGGGAAGCGATTGTGGAACCTTTTGAGATTGTAAAATATTTTGGGAATCATGATACGAAAGAATGTAATGTGATGTATAATGCTTCGTTCATGGTTCTTTTGTGGAATTCTCTGGCGACCAGAGATGTGAGATTGATGGAGCGTTCCTTGTCTATTGATTATGGAATCCCGCAAGACGGCACATGGATTAATTATGTGCGGTGCCATGATGATATCGGATGGGGATTTGAAAATGGAATATTAAAAGATTTAGGGCTTGACCCAGAATTGCACAAACAGTATATGATCCAGTTTATGGAGGGCAGATATCCCGGAAGTTTTGCGGTGGGAGAGCTGTATGAATACAATCCTGCCACAAAAGACGCCAGGAACAGCGGGACGCTTGCATCTTTGTGCGGACTGGAACAGGCGCTGAATGAGAAGCATATGTATAAACTCGAACTGGCGGTAAAGAGAATTCTGCTGCTTCATGCGATGGCAATTTCCTATACAGGAATCCCTCTTCTCTACAGTGGAGATGAAATTGGGCAGATGAACGACTGGAGTTACAAAAACATTCAGGAGTATGCTGCGGATTCCAGGTGGCTTCACAGAGCCAGCATGGACTGGGAGGCAGCAAAAAAACGCAGTGATCTGGGCACCGTCCAGGGGCAGATTTTCTCAAAGCTTAAGCATATGATCAGCATCCGTAAATCCAGCAGCTATTTTAGCTCTTCCTGCCGGGCAGTTCCGGTAGATACAGGGAATAATGCTGTATTCTGTTTTCACAAAGAAAACAAAATGCTGGTACTTGCAAATTTTTCAGAGCAGGAGCAATGGGTGGACTCCAAAACCTTTGACTGGTTTGGACTGCCAGGGGAAATGCAGGATTTAATTACTGGAAGACTTGTAAGGTCTTATCACAACCATATTATGCTGGGGCCTTATGAATATCTCTGGTTAGTATAATGAGGAAAGGTAATGTTGTATGGCAATTATAATTGAGGACAGCGTATTTACGCTTCAGACGAAGAACAGTACTTATCAGATGAAAGCAGATGATAAGGGAATTCTTCTGCACACCTATTACGGAAAGAGGACGGACGCCACCGATTATTCATATCTGGTATCTATGGCAGATCGGGGATTTTCAGGAAATATCTTTGAGGCAAGGGAAGACAGGACATATTCTCTGGACTTTCTGCCCCAGGAATTTCCGGTTTGTGGGAGCGGTGATTACCGGGTTAACTGTCTTCATGCAGATTTGGGGGAAGGAGTAAGCGATTGCCTGATGTTTTTTGACAGTTACCGCACATACCATGGGAAATATTCTCTGGAAGGTCTTCCTGCGATGTTTTCCGCAGAAGAAGAACCCGTGGATACCCTGGAAATTGTGCTGAAAGACAATCAGGAAGCGTTTTATCTGCATTTACTGTATGGTGTGTTTGAAGAATATGATATCATTACCAGGGCCGCAGTGATTGAAAACCGGACCAATCGGGAGGTCAGGCTTCATAAAGTATTGTCTGGATGCCTGGATATGGACCATGAAGGAATGGATCTGATCCATTTTTATGGAAGGCATGCGGGAGAACGGGAGATGGAGCGTGTGTCTTTGTTCCATGGAATTACAGAATTGAGAAGCACCCGTGGAACCTCCAGCCATCAGCATAATCCCTTTGTAATTCTGGCAGATCAGAAAGCCAGTGAGGATATGGGAGAATGTTTTGGTTTTTCTCTGCTTTACAGCGGTGGATTCCATATGCAGGCGGAGGTAGACCAGTTCCATCAGACCAGGCTTGTGATGGGAATAGACGACTGTGATTTTACCTGGAGCCTTTTGCCGGGAGAAACATTTGTCACGCCGGAGCTTGCCATGGGCTACAGCGGGGAGGGGCTGGCAAAATTGTCCCATTGTTACCATAACAGTTTTCACCATCATTTAATCCGCAGTTCCTGGAAAAATAAGCGGCGCCCAATTCTTGTAAATAACTGGGAGGCGACCTATTTTGATTTTAATGCAGACAAGCTCTTAAAAATTGCCAGAGAAGCAGCAGATTTGGAATTGGATATGCTGGTGCTGGACGACGGATGGTTCGGAAAAAGAGATAACGATGATTCAGGTCTTGGAGACTGGTATGTGAATGAGAAGAAGCTGGGCTGCAGCTTGAAAGAGCTGGCAGATAAAGTGAATGATATGGGACTGATGTTTGGGCTTTGGTTTGAGCCGGAAATGATTTCAGAGGACAGCGATCTATACAGACGGCATCCAGACTGGGCAATGGCGGTTCCAGGCAGAAACCCTATCCGGGCGAGATCCCAGCTTGTACTGGATATGACCCGGAATGATGTTTTGTCTTATATCAAAGAGCGTCTGTTTGCCATTATGGATGCGGCAAATATCCAGTATATCAAATGGGATATGAACCGTTCTGTGGCAGCAGCTTACAGTACCCTTCTGCCGAGAGAACGGCAGGGAGAGCTGCGTCACAGATATGTGCTGGGTCTGTATCATGTGATGGAAGCGCTGCTGGAGCGGTATCCTGATTTATTGCTGGAAGGGTGCAGCGGAGGCGGAGGAAGATTTGATGCAGGTATGCTCTATTATGCGCCACAGATTTGGTGCAGTGACAATACCGATGCTGTGGAACGGCTGAACATTCAGTATGGGACGTCTTTTGGTTATCCGATGTCCTCTGTATCTGCCCATGTGTCCGTCTGCCCTAATCATCAGAATGGCAGGGTTACGCCCTTTAAGACCAGAGGAATCTGTGCTATGCAGGGAACTTTCGGCTATGAAATGGACTTGAGTAAATTGCCAGAGGAAGAGAAGGCAGAAGCCAGAGAACAGATACGTACCTTTAAGAAACATTACAGATTATTCCAGTTCGGCGACTATTACAGAATTACCTCGCCTCTTCAGAACCGTGATTTTACAGCATGGGAATATGCAGACAAAGAGGGAAAGGAAGCCTATCTGGGCGTAGTCTATACGGATCTTCATGGAAATCCGGCAGCACATACCGTAAAATTCCGCGGGCTTCGCCCGGAGGGAATTTATAAAATGTGGAAAGACAGGGAACCAGCAGGAGAGTTTACGGGCGCCGCGTTGATGAACGGCGGAGTTTTGCTGCCGGTTCCGGTAGAAAATTATGATTCCTGCCAGATTTATATTTGTCTGAAAGAATAAATTTCAGCTCTCTGGATTTTATAATTTTGCAGGGCAGGTTGTTTGAATATGGAATAGTAGAAAAGGGGCTGTCACGCTTATATATTATTTATATGAGTGTGACAGCCCCTTTTCTAATACCGTAAAACAAAAGGAAAACTGTCATGCAAAAAATCTATAATCCCTGATAATCAACATTAATTGACCGATATATAAATTGACAATATAAATTGAAAGAGAGGAAGCAGGATGGCAAGGGAAGAGATTACGCCAAGTGAATGGCAGATTATGGAGGTACTCTGGGCGAGCAATGCTCCTCTGACGTCCTCCGAGGTTTATAAAAGAATGCAGGGGAAAGTAGATATGTCGCAGAGGATGGTACTTTTGCGGTTGCTATCTGTATATTTGGAAAACGCCTGCGCCTCCAGAGGTCAGTCGCCAGAATGGAAAGGATCTCTTTGGTTAACGTCAGAGTGAGCATTACCGACATGAATATCACTCTTGCATAAGTGGACAAAAGGGGCAGGGATAAATCTCAGTCCCTTATCAACTTCTGGCCTATGCCTTTGGTATTCCCTGCCACAGAGGAAGAACTGTATCATAAATATCATTTTGTGAAAGAAGTGTTAGCCCATATGGGACTGCCGCTTTATGATGACGATACAACGTCCTTTACAGAAAAATTTATCACTGATATTGCAGGAAAAGGAGGGAATGAGCCATAAAGGAAAAATTATTTACGAAAAATTTCACGCTCCTTATTTTGGGGCAGCTAACCTCATTGTTTGGAAATTTTATATTGAAACTGGCACTGTCCATGTATGCACTGGAAGTTATATTCTAATTTAAGTATAAAATCCATTACTTCCTATTGGGCTTTCTTTTTATTTCCAGCAGTTTAACAAAATCGCCAAACAAGGTTGTATCCGTCGGTTCAAACATCAGCCATTTCCCGTCATGATAGGTTTTTGTTTCATCATAAATCTTTTGAACTTCTTTTGAATAATTGTTTCTATCTGTATCGAATTTTAATCGTTCATCTTTCCCTAAGATAATCATAAATCCTATGCAGTTTTCCCTTGCGTACAATGCACAAAGCGTTTTTCCTCCTCGACGGTATTTATACTCATAAGTCCACGCTTTCCCTCCTTTGTTCCACATACATTCCATTTCATACTTTTCATCAATTAAGGTACATAGTTTATGCCATATATCATATAGTGATTGCCCGACCAAAGCTGTCATTTCTTCTGTATCAGGTATTTTATCCAACATACTCGTTCCTCCTGTACAATTTCCGATTTGTTGTTTACTTGATTATATATCCTTTCCCCCTAAAATGGAATAGGCTTTTTATACTTCCTGCTCATCAAAGCGGAATTTGAATTTTCTTTTGCAGGAGCCGTAAAATTCTGCGGATTTGATACCCTGTCGTACTCCGGCAGCGTCCCTATATTTCCCTCATTTCCGGCTGTGTGTAATGCCCGTAAAAGTAAAGAAATTTCTTTTTGCCGCCGTTTGCTCCTGTCACGCCATGCGTTGATAGCCGCATATCGTATGACGGTCTTACAATAGCCATTGAAAGTATACATGATATGTTCTTTGTACGTTTCGCGCAAGGCATAAATGATTCCCCTTTTCTCCCACACGGGACATTGCATGGTTAATAGTTACATTTATAAATCAGAGGGGCAGCAGATTAGACTATTGCCCCTTGATTAGGTGTGACATTCTGTATGTACGGAGGTTATTCAATTTACATTTTGAATACAATTCTACAAACTAGATTTGCCTCATGTATAGAGAGTTACTGTTGTTTTCTAAATGTAATAACAAACGCCCCTTTAACCTGCTTTGATGTTGCCATATAATCGTATGTTACAAATTCCCACCCCTCAGCAGCCCTTTCATTAAGTAACCGGTCTAATACTTCTGTGTCATTTGTATCTGCATGGTCGGAAAACCATTTTGTGCCTACCGTTAAGATTTCTGTCTTATAAGTGTACATGATTTATTTCCTCCTGTTATTGATTAGAATAATTTCAAAATTAAAATTTAAAGTTTAAAATTCCAGTTTGTTTTTGCTTTCGTATATACCCTCCTACATTGCTGTGAAGTGTAGGTCACCTCCAGACACAATATAACTTATTTCTTTATAAATGTCAAGTATTTCATACATAAAAGAAGAAAAATATACCATGCTCGTTTAGGAAATCAGGAGCATGGCTTAAGATGCTGTGTAGTGTACTTTATCTGATTTTTCTTAAAATCAATTATGAAATATCAGCCGTTAATAGAAACAGGGTATAAACCGTCTGTACCCCATTTGACAACCGAACGATGTTATCCCTCTTTCGAAAAATAGAAGAATACAAAAAAGCCTAAAAACAGGAAACCAAACCCTGCATTTATTCTCAGAAAAATTCTGCTGTCAAATAAAATATTCAACTATTCAATCATTTAACGTTCCTCCTTAAAGTCAAATAAATCTTCAATCGTAACTTCAAACACTTTTGCTATACTGTATGTGAGCAACATAGAGGGATTATAACGATTTCGTTCAAGCTGCATAATTGTTTGTCTTGATACACCCACCAAATCGGCAAGCTCTTGCTGCGTCATTCTTTTTGTGGCTCTGTACACATGAATTTTACTTTCAAACTTATATTTATTTTTTGACAATGGCTCGCCGCCTTTCTCTGTCTTTATTGTTGTTTCATAAATTTAAGCATAATATATTTCTTACATTTTGTCGAATAAATTTTTGAATATAGAAATAAAAAGAGGGATTCAGTAGTCGTCGGCATTGAATGTGTATAACTGGCTATCTCAAGGAATTGTGAATAGAGTTATCCATGATTCCATAGCCTGTTATGTACATTTCCATAATGCTTATCTTTTGGTCTTTGGTTCGGAATAGTGTG
>Ga0224748_10435_pt1 | contig 12877 bp, 11 predicted proteins | sample LIM_F_Water_Neg_FD_182074 | JGI IMG/M metagenome (GOLD analysis project Ga0224748, IMG submission 182074) | Enriched cells from gastrointestinal tract of the lab mouse from Pacific Northwest National Laboratory (PNNL), Richland, Washington... | ecosystem: Host-associated > Mammals > Digestive...
CGGTTTGATATTTCTGCCGCGCATAAAAGCTGTGCGGCTTTTACCCTTCCGATCCCATCAATATGCTTTAGTTCCTGATCGGAAAGATAGTGCAGACCGATCAGTCCTTTGTGTACCGGATGATGATTTAAAATTTCCCTGGCAAGTTCGACGCTGTTTTTATTCCTGGTGCCGTTTTTGATAAGAACGGCTACCAGTTCTGCGTCGGACAAACACGAAACCCCATATTTTTCAATTTTTTCATAAGGTCGTTCCGATATAGGAAGATCCTTCATCGTATTATAATTCTGTCTCATACGTTTCCCTAACCCTGCCAACGCCAATCATACATGACTATTCTACCATAATTTTTCATAAAAGTATAGAAATAACAAAAGTTTTTTTAGATAGTTTTCGTCTTTTTCTCGCGCAAATCGACTAAATTCTCATCTACGAGACGCTGCAGCGACATCAGGATCCCGTATTTCCCGTGCTGCCACGTTAGACCGCCCTGAAAGTAGACGCTGTAGGGCGGCTCGATCGGGGCATCGGCGCTGAGTTCGATGGACGACCCCTGAATGAAGTTACCCGCCGCCATGATGACGTCACTGTGATAGCCCGGCATCGCATACGGCTCCGGCGCCACGTAGCTGTCTACCGGAGAACCGGCCTGGATACCGCGGCAGAAAGCGATGACCTTTTCCGGGGAACCGAGCGCTACGGCCTGGATGATATCATTGCGTTCTTCCTCACCTGACGGACTTGTCTCGAATCCAAGCCCTTCGTACAGATTGGCAGCAAACACAGCGCATTTGAGCGCGCTTGCCACGACTGTAGGCGCAAAATATAATCCCTGATAAAAAGATGGATTGATACTGAGAGAGGCGCCGACTTCTTTTGCCAGTCCCGGCGCTGTCAGGCGGCTGGCAGCGAGCTCTACAAGTTCCCGCTTCCCGGCCAGATAACCGCCCATGGGAGCGATACCGCCGCCCAGATTTTTGATAAGGGAACCAACGACCAGATCGGCGCCCACTTCGGTCGGCTCGATCAGATCGACAAATTCCCCATAACAGTTATCTACCATACATATGACATCCGGCTTACAGGTTTTTATAAAGGAGATCAATTCACCGATCTGTTTGACCGATAAGGTTTTGCGCATGGCGTACCCTTTTGAGCGCTGGATCGTCACAAGTTTTGTCCTCTCGTTGACAGCCTGCCGGATGTTCTCCCGGTCAAAGCTGCTGTCCTCTTTCAGATCCACCTGCGCATACGTAATACCGAATTCGCGCAGGCATCCGGGTTCTTTTTTGCCATTGATACCAATGATCCCCTCCAGCGTATCATAAGGCTTCCCAACCGGGGAAAGAAGTTCGTCCCCCGGTCGGAGGATCGAGGAGAGGGCGATCGTAAGCGCGTGCGTGCCGCATGTGATCTGCGATCGCACAAGCGCGTCTTCGCATTGGAATAGATCGGCATACACTTTTTCCAGCGTGTCCCGCCCGTCGTCATTATAACCATACCCCGTGCTGCCATGCAAGTGCTCGGCGCTGACGCGGTTGTTATGAAACGCCCGCAGTACTTTAAGCTGATTGTACTGCGCGACCTCATCGATTTGATGAAATCGAGGTTCCAGTTTGTGGCAGATGGCGTTTCCATAATCGAGTACCGCCCGGCTGATCCCGCAGCTTTCATACATCGTATATAAATGTTCCCTGTCTATCATAAATCCAGTTTCCTTTCTGCTAATTGAAGTAGTTCGCGGAGCAGGGCGTCGTCGTTTTCAAAGTCATCTTTTTGGATAAAGGTTACGTCCCTCACCCGTCGGAACCATGTAAGCTGCCGCTTCGCAAAATGTCTTGTATCCTGTTTCAGCTGTTCGATGGCTTCTTCTTTTGTTACGCTTCCCTCAAAATAAGGAAACAATTCTTTATAGCCGATCGCCTGCATGGACACCATGTCTTTTGTATAGCCCTTTGCCAGGAGCATTTCCGTTTCCTCAAATAATCCGTTACGGACCATCTGATCGACTCTTTTATTGATCCTCTCATATAGTTTCTGCCGATCCATCGTGAGGACGAGATACAAAAAATGATATGGCGACTGTTTTTCCCGCTGTTCTCTGTTATGGACGGAAATCGGCACGCCATTGTCATGAAAATATTCGAGCGCGCGGATGACGCGCTTTCTATTATGGGGATGGATGGAGCGTGCGGAATCCTCATCGACAGCGCGCAGCATGTCGTGAAGGTATCCGGCCCCCTTCTCTTCTGAAATTTCTGTTAGTTCACGCCGATAGGCATGGTCGGCCGGCTCGTCACAAAAATCAATATCATATAAAAGCGCCTGGATATAAAAACCGGTGCCTCCTGTGACGATGGGAATGTTGCCGCGCTCATAAATCTGTTCCATACTGGCCTGCGCCATTTTTTTAAACTCATATACGTGGAATGGGGTGTCCGGCGTGATCTCATCTATGAGATGGTGCGGCACGCCCTCCATCTCATCCGGCATGATCTTCGCCGTTCCCACATCCATATACTTGTAGATCTGCATCGAATCCGCAGAGACGATCTCGCCTCCAACTGCCTTTGCCAGCTGGATCGAAACAGCTGTTTTCCCGACCGCCGTCGGGCCGGTAAGTATAATAAGTGGTCTTTTCATATCTTATACGATCCTTTTAAATTTCTTCTCAAATTCCTGTTTCGACATGGAAACCGTCGTCGGCCGGCCATGCGGGCAGTGATACGGCTCTTTCGCCTGTAACATTTGCTTGAATAGAGTCTCGGCCTCCGCAAAGGAAAGGGTATGGTTTCCTTTTACTGCCGCCTTGCAGGCGATCGACGCACAGCGGTCCGTGATGGAGCCGTATCTGGATGCCATCGGGTTTTCCAGCAGTTCATCTAGAATGCTGTAAAATAGCTGTCTGGATGCCAGGTGTAGAAAATGGGAAGGAACTGCTTTGATGGCGTATTCATCCCCGCCAAAATCGTCGATTTCAAATCCTAATTTCGCAAATGTTTCCCAATAGGTCTGAAGCACTTCTTTTTCTTTGTGCGTCAGTGTTAAAACGATCGGCGTCAGCAGATTCTGACTGTAAACATGGTTTGTGTCCAATTCATGGATCAGCTGTTCATACAATACTTTTTCGTGGGCAGCATGCTGATCGATGATCAGCAGTTCATTCTTCCACTCCACAAGCCAGTACGTGTCAAACACCTGTCCGATCAGCCGGAATGACACCGAATCGTCTTCTTTCAGTAATTCGCCCTGCGGCATCGTCTGCTGTTCGTATTGCTGGATGGGATGTACTTTTGCTGGCTCCGGATGTTTTCTCTGCTCGATCATTGGTTTTTGATCCACAGACCAGAGAGCAGATGACGCCTGTTCCTGTCTGGTTTGTTCGTTCTCTGCCTGTTCCTGCCTGATCCGTGCTGTCTCAAATGGTTCGGGTGAATTTGGCCGCGGTATTTGCTTCTTTTCCTCTTTTTTGGCTTTCGCTGTTCGTTCCGATCCATCCGAAAGTGTCACGTTCGGTATAAGGACAGCCTGTTTGAGTACCTCATGCAGTCCAGTCTCGAACAGGCCATAGACATCTTCCTGGTTCGTAAAGCGGACTTCCATCTTTGACGGATGGACATTAACGTCGAGAAGGGAGCTGTCTATGTCTAAAAATAATGTGGTAAATGGAAACCGGTTTGTCATGGTAAATCCGCTGTAGGCGCTTTCGATCGCCTTTTGTACGACTGGGCTTTTGATATATCTTCCATTGATGTAATAGTTCATAAAAGAGCGGGTGCCGCGGGAAAGCTCCGGTTTTCCAATAAATCCAGACACCTTCATCCCCTGTTTTTCGATGTCGATGGGAAGGAGCGCTTTTGTAATGTCCGCGCCAAACTGGTTATAAATATTATCTTTTACATTTCCGTTCCCCGAAGTCTGGATTTTTGTCCTGCCGTCCCAAATAAATTTGAAGCGGATTTCAGGATGAGATAAGATGAAGTGAACCACGACGTCATTGACATAATTTCCTTCTGTCGTTTTTGTTTTCAGAAATTTCCCTCTCGCCGGCGTATTATAAAATAAATTCCGCACGATAAACGTCGTACCATCGGGACAGCCGATCTCCTCCTTCGCCATTTCAGTCCCACCCTGTATCTCATAGCGTGGACCGAGAATGGCTCCGGCCTCTTTTGTAATGAGTTCTACCTGAGAAACGGCGGCAATGCTTGAAAGAGCCTCGCCCCGGAAACCGAGGCTCTTGACTCGCAGTAAGTCCTCGATGCCTGTGATCTTACTCGTCGCATGCCGCTCAAATGCCAGCGGGATCTCCTCATGGCGGATGCCGCATCCGTTATCTGTAATACGGATGAACCGGATCCCGCCTTCCTTGATTTCCACCGTCACCGCGGTTGCCCCGGAATCAATCGCATTTTCCACCAATTCTTTCACCACGGCAGCCGGCCGCTCAATGACCTCTCCGGCCGCGATCTGGTTTATCGTATTCTGATCTAAAACCTGAATCATCATTTCTTACCATTTATCTTTCAACTTATTTTGCCATTTATATACAAGATTCATTGCATCCATCGGCGTGACATGGGACAGGTCGATATCGCGCAACTCAAAAAGGATGTCCTCATAGCGAAACGACGTGACGGCGTCAAAAATAGAGAGCTGCTCCATCTCCTCTTTTACAGGCGCCGATCCGGCGTGTACCGATAAGGTGTTCGCCGATCCATTGTATGCCGCATCGGCAGCAGACGGATCAGACAGTATCATAGGGTTGATGCTGCCATTCTCTAATTCTCTCGCGATCTCATGCGCCCGTTCCAGCACGTTGTCTGGGACACCGGCAAGTTTCGCGACCTGAATGCCGTAGCTTTTATCGGCGCCGCCTTTGACGATCTTCCGGAGAAATACGATGTCTTCCCCATCCTCCTTTACGGCGATACAGTAGTTTTGCACTCCCTCCAGTTTCCCTTCCAGTTCGGTCAGCTCATGATAGTGCGTGGCAAATAATGTTTTCGCACCGATATTTTTTTTATTCACGATATGTTCGACAACAGCCCAGGCAATGCTCAAGCCGTCAAACGTAGATGTTCCCCTACCGATCTCATCCAAGATGATCAGGCTTTTTTTCGAGGCGTTGTGCAGGATATTTGCCACTTCGGTCATTTCCACCATAAATGTACTCTGGCCGCTGGCCAGGTCATCGGACGCTCCCACGCGCGTAAAAATGCGGTCGACAATAGAAATATCAGCGGATGCCGCAGGGACAAAGCTTCCGAGCTGCGCCATCAGGACGATCAGGGCAGTCTGCCGCATATAAGTAGATTTTCCAGCCATGTTCGGCCCGGTTATGATAACGAGGCGATGCGAATCTTCATCCAAAAACGTATCATTGGAAATAAACATTTCATGATCGATCATCTGCTCGATCACAGGATGCCGTCCGTCTTTGATCGTCAGTTTACCACTGTCATTCAGCTCCGGCCGCACATATTGGTTTTTCTCCGCCACATAAGCGAGGGAGGCGACCATATCCAGCGAGGCGATTGCCCGCGCTGTCCTCTGAATCCGGTCATTTTGTGTAAAAATATGGTCCCGCACATGACAGAATAGTTCGTATTCCAGATGATACAGCTTCTCTTCTGCTCCCAGCACCGTATCTTCCAGTTCCTTTAACCGTACGGTCGTGTACCGCTCTGCGTTTGTCAGCGTTTGCTTGCGCATCCAGCTATCCGGCACCAGATGTTTATATGAATTTGTCACCTCGAGGTAGTAACCGAATACCCGGTTGAACTTAATCTTTAAGTTCTTAATACCCGTCTTTTCCCTTTCCTCACTTTCCAGAGAGGCGAGCCATGTTTTTCCGTCGGATTTGGCGGCGCGCAGCTGATCGACCCGTTCGTCATACCCTTCCCGGATGATCCCGCCATCGTGGAGCGCGATCGGCGGTTCGTCCTGAACAGCGCTCGAAATGAGGGAACAAATATCCTCCAAAGGATCTATTTCTTCACTGAGTTCCTGAAAAAAACGACTGTCAAAATTTTGGCATAAAAATAAGAGGTGCGGCAGCATATCAAGGGAACTGCGCAGCGCGATCAGATCTCTCGGATTTGCCGATTTATAACTGATCTTACTGAGCAGTCGCTCCAAATCATAGATGGGGTTCAGATACTCGCGCATCTCTTCCCTCGTGATCATATTCTGGTTCAATTCCTCGATCGCGTCGTGGCGCTTTACGATCTCATCCCGGTCAATGAGCGGCTGTTCCAAGCTGTTCCGAAGCTTTCTTGCCCCCATCGCCGTCTTTGTCTTGTCAAGTACCCAGAGAAGCGAACCCCTCTTCTGTTTTTCTCGTAGTGTTTCCACCAGTTCCAGATTTCTCCTCGTATTGCGGTCCAATAACATGTATTTCCCTGTCTGGTACGGAACAAGCGATAACATGTGTGACAGGGAATTTTTTTGCGTTTCCAGCAAATATTCCATAACCGCACCGGCAGCCGTGATACCGGCGGAGTAATCCCCCAATCCCATCCCGTCGAGCGTTGCCACGGAAAAATGGCGGCAGAGTGTTTTTTTACAGAGTTCTTCGTCAAAATAGTGCGGAGCCAGCGAAGAAATGGAAATGCCAAGCCGCCCAGTCAGCTCTTCGATTTCAAGTCCATTTATGTAAAAGGAATCGTTGCATATGATTTCCGAAGGATTGAACTTATTGATCTCGTCCAACAGCTTCCCGAGGGAATCGACCTCAGTCAATAGAAATTCCCCAGTCGTTACGTCCGCAACTGCCAGACCAAACAGGTCGTCTGTGGAGACGATCCCCATCAGGTAGTTATTCTGGCTCTCGTCAAGCGATGTCAGATTGCAGTTCGTACCAGGGGTAACCACGCGGATCACCTCACGTTTCACAAGCCCCTTTGCCTGTTTCGGATCTTCCACCTGTTCGCAGATCGCCACTTTATATCCTTTGGATACCAAACGGGTAATATAACCTTCCGCAGAATGAAAGGGGACACCACACATGGGTGCCCTTTCTTTTAATCCACAGCTTTTTCCAGTAAGCGTAAGTTCAAGTTCTTTTGAGACGCATTTAGCATCTTCAAAAAACATTTCATAAAAATCGCCCAATCGGTAAAATAAGATGCAGTCGTTATATTCATTTTTAGTTTCCAAATATTTTTGCATCATTGGTGTCAACTGTTCTCCCATTCATCTCCTCCATTCGTAAACAGTATGTATTCGCTCTATTCAGAAACTTCTGACTGATCCGGCTCCTTTGTGGGCTCCGGCTCCTTTGTCGGATCCGGCGCTTTCGTCGGATCCGGCGCCTTTGTCGGCTCTGGCACTTTTGTCGGATCCGGCGCCTTTGTCGGATCCGGCGCTTTCGTCGGATCGTTATCCGTTTCATCCATCTCATCTGGTTTTTCAGTCTTTTTCGGTTTCTTTGTTACTTTTGGTTTTTTTGTCTGCTTTGGTTTGGACGTTTGTTTCGGTTTCACCGTAGATGCCGGTTTCGGCGTTGTTACCGATGGTTCAGCCGGTTCGTCCGCCGGTCTTCTCGTACTCAGGTAGATCGTACTTACATATCCTTCGCTTCCATTAAATTTAACGTGTGTCCATTCTTTATCAAATTTAACGATCGTCACCCGATCTCCTGGCTGGAGTTTCCCGATCACCGGCGCTGTGAGCGCGGGTTCTTTACGAAGATTGACAACTGCAGTCGCATAAGCGGTTTCGGCCGTTTTCAAATCCTCATCCTCTTCATCCTCCTCATTCATAAAATCTTCTTCATTGTGATTGATGATCGCCGATTCATATGGCCGCTTTGTCTCTTCAGGCTCATCTGCCTCAAAGGCAGGTTCCGATACGAGAACCGGGGAATCGTCTGTGACCTCATCGGTTTCCACCGTATCATTGCTTGCCGCAAGATATACCCCGCCGACTTTAAAAACGGCAACGATCAGAAAAATGGAAATAAGGCCTGTCCAAATCCCTACTATAAATTCAAATCTAAATTTTTTATCATGTTTTAATTTTTCACCAAATTTTTGTTGTTTCCCTTCGCTCATTTGTTTCTCTCTCCTTATTAAAATTAACCAAAACGCTTTCTCATCTATTATAACTTTATAACGCGATTTTGTCTACCATAAAAATCAAATTTCTTAATGTTCGCTTCTGAGTTCTAACAAAAGCATTTGCATTGTATCGTGTTTTTATACGTGTTCGCAGTGGGGAATTTAAAAAATCAGAACAAACGTTTGACATCCAGCAAGAAATGTGCTATAGTGATAGTACCAACACATATACTAGGAGGGAACACATATGGGCAATGGTCGCATTTCAGCCAAACAAAGTGAAATATTAGAGTATATAAAAGAGCAGATCCTATCGAAGGGATATCCGCCCGCCGTCCGTGAGATTTGTCAGGCCGTTCACCTGAAATCCACGTCTTCGGTCCATTCGCATCTGGAAACATTGGAAAAAAACGGTTATATCCGCAGGGATCCCACGAAACCCCGCGCGATTGAGATCGTAGACGACAGCTTTAACCTGACCCGGAAAGAGATGCGGAATATTCCGATCATCGGCACCGTTGCCGCAGGACAGCCGATATTCGCGGAACAAAACATCAGCGGATATTTTCCTCTTCTCGCGGATGAACTTCCTGCAGGTGACCTGTTTATTTTAAATGTCCGCGGTGAGAGTATGATCAATATCGGTATCTACGAGGGGGACAAGGTGATCGTACAACAGACCCCGACTGCCAGGAATGGAGATATCGTCGTTGCCCTTATCGATGACTCCGCCACAGTAAAAACTTATTACAAAGAAGGGGAACGTTTTCGCCTGCAGCCGGAAAATGATACGATGGAACCTATTTATGCCGATCATGTCGTTATTCTCGGCGTAGTGATCGGTTTGTTCCGATTGATGAAATAAGCCAGCTTTTATCTCCATCTGCGGAATCACAAAGCGGCTCTCCGGCAGATTTTTATGCGCCGGAAAACCGCTTTTCGCAATTACAAATATCTAAACGATGCAGTTCGTTTGGTCAGTTACCCGACAGGGATTCCGGTTCCACGCTTACCCCATCCCGCCAGATCCGTTCCAGATCATAAAACAGCCGGTCTTCCGGTGAAAAGATATGCACGATGATGTCGCCATAATCCATAAGGATCCAGGTGGAATTTCGATTTCTCTCCTTTTGCTTGATCGGGATGCCATTTTGCTGCATTTTCATTTCAACATTGTCCGATAATGCCATGATCTGCGTATTACTGTTTCCGTTTGCTATGATGAGATAATCGGCGATGACCGATATTTTATCAATCTGAATGATCCGTATATCTTTTCCCAATTTTTCATCCAGCGCGTCATAAGCAACTTTCGCCATTTCCTTTGCATTCAGCATGTTCGCTCTCCTCTCTATAATACTCATATGTTTCCAACGTCAGCGGGTCCAGTTCTAACTCGTGCGTCTGCTGTAAATAGCCTATACAGCACTCTAACGCCATCCGGAGTGCCTCGTTGATATCGATATAGCACATGTTTCTGATTTCTGTCAGTGTATGCGGCTGGCATTCCATCTTTCTGCCAGGTTCCATAAAATCAGCTAAATAAATGATTTTTTCCAAAAGTCCCATACCGGGCCGACCCGTCGTGTGATAACGGATGGCAGACAGGATTTCCTCGTTTTCAACTCCGTACCGGGTTTTGGCAAAGTGTGCGCCTAATTTTCCGTGAATGAGCACTGTATTTTTCCGTTCCACCTCCGAGAGCGGAATCTGTTCCTGCTCACATAATTCCACCCCTTCTTCCCCGGTAAGATACTTCGCGCAGTCATGCAGTAGTCCTGCCAGATACGCTTCTTTCGGATTCCCATGATGAACAGCAGCAAGATTGGCAGCCGTCGCCGCTACACCGAGTGTGTGGAGGAAACGCTTTGGTTTCAGATTGGCGTCTAAATAGCGGATTACTTCCTGTTCGGACGGAGTGTGCAAAAACAGGGGATCCAAACATCCGTACAATTGGTTGGTGCGGATATATCGTTCGACACAAGTTGGTACGTAACCTGATATGGAACTGTGATCGGCCAGTTTGTTACGGATCATTTCGGAAGATATGGATATGGGAGGCATTTTGATTTCTGATATCTCAGCCCCGTAGTTTTTCTCATAACGAGTCTTAAGTTTTCGAATCTGTCTTCCATCGGTTTCGTCCCGGTTCGCCGCTAAAATACGGCAGTTTTTAAATATATACGCCGGCTCATACCACATCTCCATGGAAGCTAGGGAATCTCCGCCCACGATAAAATAGAATTTATCTTTTGGATATAACTGTTTGAGTGCCGAAAGCGTATCTTTTGTATATGTCGTACCTTCTCTTTCCAGTTCCATATCTGAAAAAAGAAAAGCATGGTTGCCCTGTATCGCATGCTGGATCATACGTTTTCGGTGTTCATCCGATACAATGGTCTTTTTTTTCTTATGAGGCGGATTCTTCGAAGGTATAAATAACACCTTTTTTAATCGAAACTGCCGTCTGGCTTCTTCTGCCATGATCAAATGTACATTGTGTATCGGATTAAATGTCCCTCCCATTATCCCGATTCGAGCCATGATCTCCCTCTTTTCGTAATGATAGATTCGCAACAAATTATTGAAAAACGATTTGGATTCCTCTTTTAATTTCTTTTAGGGGATGCTGCCCTTTGATCCGAGGATAATATCTTATGATCCTTCGATTCCCTGTAAAGGACGATTTTTTTTCCGATCACCTGAACCACCTGGGAACGCGTCCTCTCTGCTATGATTTCCGCGATTCCTCTCGGATCGTCGAAACAATTTTTCAGTACATGAAGTTTAATCAGCTCCCTGGCTTCCAACGCTTCATCCACCGCTTTCGTCAATTCCGGTGTGATAGATGCTTTTCCAATCTGGATCACCGGATCCAGTTTCATGGCAAGTCCTTTTAAATAGGCTCTCTGTTTACTTGTCATCTTTTCCTCCATTCGCGCACGACTTTTGCGCCTATTGAACTAAAGTATCACTTAACGGTAATAATCAAAACTCCATCCATAAATCTGCACCGTATCACCGTCTTCTATCCCAAGTTCCTCCAATTCATCCAGTATCCCGTTATTTTTCATAAATTTCTGGAAAAATTCAAATCCCTTTTCTGAGTCAAGATTCGTATATCCAAGCATGCGTTCCACTCTGGGACCTTCAATCTTAAATACACCTTCCTCCTCTTTCCAGACAGAATACGGTTCATTCTGAAAGTCAGGTTCCTGGATCAGATACTCTTTTTCAAACATTACCTTTTCTTCTTTTAGTTCGTCGAGCATTCCTTTCACATGATATAAGAGTTTTTTGACTCCCTTACCTGTGACAGCCGATATCGGGAACACCCGGATCCCCTGTGGTTCAAACTCCTCCTGAAGCAGCGTAACGACCGTTTCTTCCTCGTCACCATAGAAACAATCGGTTTTATTTGCCGCGATCACCTGGGGGCGTGACGCCACTTCCTCGCTGTATGCCCGTAGTTCCTCGTTTATGACCCGGATATCCTGGATGGGGTCGCGCCCTTCGGTCGACGCGGCATCCACCATATGGATCATCACCCTTGTCCGCTCAATATGTTTTAAAAATTGATGACCGAGTCCGATCCCCTCCGAAGCTCCTTCGATTAGTCCGGGGATATCCGCAATGACAAAGCCATCCGTCCCGTCCAGGTCAACGACACCGAGATTGGGGTTCAAAGTCGTAAAATGGTAGTTGGCGATTTTAGGCCGCGCATTTGTGACACGCGACAAAAATGTGGATTTCCCGACGTTTGGAAATCCCACCAATCCCACATCGGCAATGGTTTTTAGCTCAAGTATCACTTCGAGTTCCATCGCCGGTTTGCCCGGCTGTGCATACTTTGGGACCTGCATGGTAGGCGTGGCATAATGCTGGTTTCCTTTCCCGCCCCGGCCTCCTTTTAAAATGACCTCACGCTTATTTTCATACGACATATCCGTGATGACCTGTCCCGAATTTGCCTCTCGGATGATCGTGCCCGCCGGCACCTTTACAATAAGATCATTTCCATCTTTACCGTGGCATCGCTTTTTCCCGCCCGGTTCCCCGTCACCGGCACAATATTTCCGTATATGCCGAAATTCATTTAATGTATTGAGGCCCGGATCGACTTCAAAAATCAGGTCGCCGCCGCGACCACCGTCGCCGCCGTCCGGCCCGCCCGCCGGCACATAAAGTTCACGGCGGAAGCTCACATGCCCGTCGCCGCCTTTTCCTGACCGAATATAAATTTTCGCCTGATCTGCAAACATGTTTCCTCGCATTCTGCCGCATCCCGGCGGCTTTATCAAATACTCAAAGGGCTGTCAAAAACTTTGACAGCCCTCATATCACCTTACTTTATTTGGCTTCTACTGGATACACACTAGCCTGTTTTTTGTCTCTTCCTTTTCTCTCAAAACGAAGAACTCCATCTACCAAAGCATATAATGTATCATCGCCGCCTTTTCCAACATTCGTGCCCGGATGGATCTTTGTACCGCGCTGTCTGTAAAGAATGTTGCCGGCTAATACGAACTGTCCGTCTGCTCTTTTCGCGCCTAATCTCTTCGACTCGGAATCACGTCCATTTTTGGAAGACCCCATTCCCTTTTTATGGGCAAAAAACTGAAGGTTCATTTTCAACATGTCATTTTCCTCCTAACAATCGATTAATGTAACGTAACATATTTGCTGCCATATGTGTCCTGAATCCCTTGCACACCTAAGAACATGGAACGCAAAAGCAGGTTTGCCTTGTCGTCCAGCGGCTCTTTGCAGGAAAAATCAATGATTCCATCCGTTTCATTTTGGATCAAATCAAA
>Ga0224748_10438_pt1 | contig 12863 bp, 9 predicted proteins | sample LIM_F_Water_Neg_FD_182074 | JGI IMG/M metagenome (GOLD analysis project Ga0224748, IMG submission 182074) | Enriched cells from gastrointestinal tract of the lab mouse from Pacific Northwest National Laboratory (PNNL), Richland, Washington... | ecosystem: Host-associated > Mammals > Digestive...
GATGCGTGCTGCCCTTTATGTATACGGTATCCTCTATCTCATATGTCCCCGGCTTCTCGATTCTTATCGTACCGCCTTTATCCAGAAGCTCCTGCAGAATCTGTCTGTTTTCCGCACCTGAATTTTTCTCTGACAGTTCTTTTTTCTCCCATGTCAGACGGCTTATAATTGTATGGGAAAGAGCTGCCTTTGTTTGAATTCTCAGCACATAAACATTCCGTTCCTGACCGTCAGTCATACCTTCTTCTGTCTCAAAACGGATTTCTTCCCCTGTCTGCGCAGAAAGAACCATAATTCCTGACACAGCCGATATTCCATCCTCCCTGATTTTCCAGGGATAATAGGCTATAAAAGTTACCTGCAGAGGATGCGGCTCTGCAAAGCTCCAATTATCCGTAAGCTCCAGACACTGCTCCGACAGTCTTCCTTCTCTGGTTCCCTTAACACTTTCTCCAAACAGCATACCTGTCTCCACGCCAAAGGCATATCCGTTTTCCAAAATCTTATGATACAAAACCTTTGCTTCCGGATTCGCCATATCCTCTATGGTCAGCTTCTCCGTAATCGGATGAGCCGCTGCTCCCGCCGCTTTTATGCCTGCTTCACTTTCAGGCTTCATAGTCAAATCCGCAGGGCATGCCACATTATGGTAGGACTGCTTATCCATCAGAAGACTTTTGCTGTTGCCATAGCTTACCGTTCCCAAATCAGGCAAAAGCGTCTCTCCCTGCGCCTGCAGCACGACCTGTCCTCTGTCCTCATGGAAGTGCCCGGTATAAGGATTTCTCTCTGCGCCAACTAACAGCTTCGTACTGCCCTGACGGTAGGTTAAAAGTCCGGATTGTTCCAGACTGATTTCTTCTTTCTCCGGTCTGTAGTAAGGGTGCAGCTTTATCTGCTCCTTATAATACTGATAAAAGAGCATATCCAGCGAAGCATTATTCTGCTCCACATTCTCCTCCGAAAAGCGGGCAATCAGATAATTGTTCCCTTCCGGGAAATCGCATACCAGAGTCATAAAAGCCAAAAGCAAAGCAGACACTTCATTTCCTGCATCACAGTTTATGGAAATTCTTCTTCCTCTTCTGTCATTTACGGACATCAATGCCTCCTGATACCTCCCGGCTCTCCTGAAAGCGTCAGGCACTATCTGCTGCCAGCTCTTTTTTGAGTATTTTGCATACACATGCCACAAAAGAACTGATGCCGCAAAGGAATATTCAAAATAGCTCCCTCCTTCTGCGCACTGACCTTCCTTAGTCAGATAAGTTTCTACAATATGAGAATGCTTTTTATAAACCGCTTCTATTTTCTCTTCAAAATCACCTCTGTGAAGCTGCAGATACACTGCTCCCAGCATGGCTCCCCTGCTGCCTGCAATTCCCTGATTCATAAAATTCCGGTACCCGGGTTCGCTGCATTTTTCCCAGATTGTTTTCCATGCGTCTTCGATTTTCTCCACAACCCATTCTTCTGCCTCCCCTCTCAGCACGCCGCCCAAAAATCCCATAGCAAGCGTAACGGACGACAACATATGATCCTCTGTAAAGCAGACATGGTGAAACCCGGAGCCTTCCATATCGCAGACAGGACCCTCGCACCACTTCATGGCTACTGCCGCCAGAATCAGTTCTGCAGCATGAACGCTGTAAGAAGCCTCGTTCAGCACATAGCCCGCTATGGCAAGATTCAAAATCGGATTTTCCAAATGTTCCCTGCCTCTGTCCCTTATTCGCACAAAACGGTACATTCCGGGGCTCTGGGGTACATATTCCCGCATAATAGCTCTACGGTCTATTTTCATAGCTTCCTCAGCGTTAGCACGAAAAAAACGTTGCAGCTTTTCATCAGAAGCCACAATTACTTTCAGCCTCTCCCCTTCTTCCTTACTAAGTATCATGCTCTTTTCCAGTTTTCCCGCACAGCCCTTTTGAATCTGTTCGTCCCACTCCTCCTTCCACCCTGGTACAGCCTCCTCTAAAGTCTCCTCCCTGTCAGACTGTGACAGGCCAAGCCAGCTTAAAATAACGACATTTTTTTCAGAAGGAGATGTAAGCGTAAGGTATATATCTGATAAAATCCTGTTGCTTTTATCAGATAGCGCAAAGCTTCCTTTTAACTCCACGGGATTCTCACTTCCTTTTGCATTTTCCACCAACACGCAGCTTTCATTGTCAATCATACCGGTCACTTTCATCGATGCTTCCGGAGAAAATGACAGAAACGCCAGAAAATTATCATACTCCGAAAGCGCTACTTCTCCGGACCAGTGCACGGTAAAGCATCTGCCTCCTCTGAAAGTCAGGGAATCCCACATACGTACGATTTCTCCTTCATCCATAGAAACCTGTTCGTCACTGCAGATATATTTATCAAATGCAGGATAGAAAATACCTTCCGCCACATTCAACTGATATATTTTATTCATCATCCAATCCTCCATTTAAAATCGCTTTTTATGCCGGATTCCCTTCCACATATACGCTGATACGTGTTTCTCCTTTGGGGATTTCATACCTTATGAGCGGCAGTACTGTTCTGGGATGAAGCAGATTTACATCCGCCTCGCAGAAACTGATTTCTCCAACACCTTTTCCCTCCCGAAGGGTAATTTCGCTGCTTCCCATAGTGCTGGTTACCATACTGCCTGCTGAACTGCTCCCCATACTTTTCACCTCAGAAGGTTCATGATATGGCAGCGCAAAGCCTCCTTCCACTGCCGTACAGGCAAAATCCGCATGTATCACATGGGTTCTCAAATGGCCTTTCCCACAGGGCTGCAAAATGGTCTCCACGAAAATCCCTTCCATGGGTCTCCATTTGGAGTAAATCCTGTTTTCTTTTTCCATCCTCACTTCATCGCATCTTCTTCTCACGAAATAATAGCCATCCCGGCAGAAAGCCAGCATATTATCAGGCGCAGCCTGAGCCAGATTATAATAAGAACGTGGAACCTGAAAACCGAAATAGCTTGAATAAGCAAATTTTTCAAACTTTTCCGCTACATGTACCGGCTCCCATTCCGCATACTGCCCTGACGTAAGCGCTGTTACATAGCCCTGATTTCTCTGCATAATCATCCATGGATGGGGAAGCTCTTTAACAGAATCAAGTTTCGGCAATTTTTCTTCCGTGCTGCTCCAGAAAGGATGAGACTCCGGAAGCGCCAACACCAAAAAACTTTTCCACGACCAGTAAGGAGAATTGGGTGCATTATATCCTTCACAATATGCCAGATTAGGATATGCATAGCCAAGAGTCAGCTTATTTTCACTGTCTAAAACAGGCCGGGAAAACCAATACCGGAAATGTCTGTTTACAATTCCCCTGATGATACCCCAGGGAAAAGCCTCCACATCAGCAAATGCAAGCCCGCACCAAAAGCCGGCCTGCGCAAAACGATAGGTCAGAGAACGGCCATAGGGAAGCGCTTCCCCCCTGTCGCCAAACCAGAAAATAAAGTCCTGCGCATAACGGCGGGCTCTCTCTTTGTATTTTTCACAACGTTCAGCGTCCTTATTTTCCATAAGCTTTGCATAAATCAGCGAGTAAAAGTGCATTGCAAAACCGATATAATAATCCCTCTGCTTCGTATCTCCATCGCTGTACCAGCCATCTCCCAGATAGAAATCATCTACTCTGTTTAAATCCTTTTCCAACTGTTCTTTATCGTATTCTGCCCCCACATGGCACAGCGCGCAGTTTACCAGCACCCTGAAAAAAAGCCAGTTATTATCAGAAATTTTATGCGTATTTATCTGCCCAATCCATCTGCCAAAATCTTCTCTCTCCTGCAAGGACAGGGGCTCCCACACTTTCTCCGGCGTCATCCATACTGCAAAAGCAAGAGCTGCCATCTCTACATAAGCCTGTTCCCCGTCCGTGTAACTCCCCCAATACTCTGCATCTGCCGGATTCGTGCCGTGGCGAATCCCCTCAGGAATCCAATCGTCCAGACAGCTGCTGCCTCCTCCGTACCATAGCGGCACAAGCCCCCAGAGTACTCTGGAAAAGCCCTCTAACTCCGCAGTCCTCTCTCCGTAATGTGTCCCCGTATGCCCGATCATAAGGAGCGCCTTTCCTGGGGAATAATATTTTTTCAAAGGCAGGCACATTTCTTCCAATGCTTCCTGATAGTCCTTTTTGGTTTCAAATCTTATGTTCTTCACGCTAATCCTCCCTGCCAAAATATCTCACTGCAATCAAAGCAGGCCATACCACTGCCTTTTATTTTATTATAAAGTGCTGCGTAAAGAATGAAATATAACAAACCTCTAAAAAAGTGCTACTATTTTGACCATTATAAAAACGGATGCCGCAATATGCGTAGCATCCGTTTTCTCCGGTTTCTTTTATTCGGCGCGTGATTGACCCTGAATCACCACCGTGTTAAAATATTTATTATTTTAAGGATACGACATACCTTTACAAATGCCATACATCATCTTTCAGGTAAAAAGGATTTACGCAGGAAATGAACAACGAAAACCCAAAAACACTCTACACAGATATGGATATCCGTTTTTCCATGGACGGCGTTTCCATTCGCGCGCTGAATATTGTTCTTGAATATTTTGACCATGCGCTTCCCTCCCACAGCCACGGAAACGGCTGCTATGAAATCCATTATGTCCCCTCTGGCTTCGGAAAACTGAAGGTCGGCGGAAATTACCGGGAATTTGCAAAAGCGGAAGCAACTGAGCCAATATATGACGTGACGCCGAATACGCTTTTTGTGACCGGCCCGCATGTGGAGCATTTCCAGGCGCCTGTGCCTCCCGACCCGATGCGGGAATACTGTGTGTATCTGAAAATCCACAATTCCTCCCGTAAAAAGACGTCTTCGCCCGTACTTGACGCGTTCACTTCAATCCCTTTCTGGATTGGGAAAGATACTCAGGGCATCCACACCCTGATGCGGCAGCTCTTTGACGAGCTCTCCCACCGCTACACCGGCTATCAGAATCAGGTGGAGCTGCTTTTATCTCAGCTTCTGATTTATACTGTCCGCAATTACGAGCAGTGCCGTCTTTCCCTGACCGCATTTTCAAAAAACAATCTCACCGATTCAAAGTCGGTTATCATAGAAGAATATTTTCTTTACGAATACCAGAATTTATCTCTTGCGGACTTAGCCGACAGGTTAAAACTCAGCACCCGGCAAACCCAGAGACTCCTTATGGAATACTACGGGAAAACCTTTCAGCAGAAAAAGGCGGAGGCCAAAATGTCGGCCGCCGTCGTTCTGCTATCCGATAAGACCAGAAGCATCACTTCCATTGCGGAAGATTTGGGATATTCCTCCGCCGAACATTTTTCCTCCGCTTTTCGAAAGTACTGTCAGCAAAGCCCCAGAGAATACCGAAGGGGCTGTCGGTAGGCTGATTATCTGGTCACGATATCAACCGGTACGTTGAAAATCTTCGCCACTTTCAGAATCGTATCAATATGTCTGCCTGTAGCCGCCGCAAAGTGGTGGGTCGGGCCGCATTCGCTCCAGCGGTTCACAAATTCTCTCGCTCCGCAGGTAAAACGCGTTCTCATGTTGGTATCGCCAAAGGAAAGTATCTTGCCTTCCTCGTTTACGCCCTCCGCTACGATAAACTTGAAGTGTCCGTCTCCGTCCTGAGTAATTGCAAGATAGGTGACAGGGCCTGTGTAAGGATAGAACTGTGTCAGATAGCCGCCGCCCGTCTTTCCGTGGAACACTTTTACAATCTTCATCGTAGGCTTTTTGTCGGAAATATCCGCATCGCCGGAGCCGCTGTGTCCGATGATGGCAATGTCGTCGTTAAAGTCAATGGAGTACATTTCGGCGAGCTGTCCTGTTCCGGAGATGGTCTTTAAGATACTCATAGCCATGGCAACCTTCATGTCGCCCTCAACGGCGCAGGCCGTCCCCTGCTTAATCAGCATGGAAAACGCAGGAATCAGCATACTGTCCAAAACCCCGGCCTTGCCCTGTGCAAATCCGTCGTAATGGGAAGCAATCAGGCCAAGCTTTTCGTCCTTCACCCACTGCTCAAAGGCAACCACATATTTTGCCATTTCCCATACTTCTTCTATACTTCCGCCGCCCTCGATATCAAAAGTGTCGAGAATATCCTGTGCCTTTGCGCGGATTGCTTCCTCGTCGGTAATCTCATCGGCAATGGCCCACATCTTTTCCCAGTCAAACTGCTTGGTATAAAGGTGCATTCTTCTGTAAAGATTGGACTCGTCGATGTAAAGGTCCATCATGCCCGGATAAGGTCTTCCCACCTGAGCGATGTTGGTGTCGCGGAATCTTCTTCTTACCTGAGCCGCACGGCACCACTGCTCGATTTCTTTCTGTACGCCGGGGTCGCCGCCTTCAACAACTCCCGTAATCACAGCATGACGCTTTCCGTACCTTTCAAGGTCAGCCACCATCTCGCCCACAGCGCCGCAGGCATAGCCTTCGCCAAGCCATGAAGCAATATCCGTATGGTCATAGTCAAGAGCTTTCAGCTTCTGAACATTCACAAGAACCACAGGCACATCCAAATCCTTCACTGCGGGAAGCATATTGTAGGATGTCGCGTAGGTAAGGAGCTGCATAAATACCAAATCAACGTCCGCCGCGCGGAACAAATCTCCGGCTGCCTGAGACTGCTCCTTTGTGGTTACCATTCCGCCGTCGATAATCTCCACCGTATCGGGGAGCGTCTTTTTGAACGCCTCGTACTGCGCCTCAAATTCAGGCACCAGCGACGGGAACTGCGGCAGATATGCGCCTAATGCGATGGAAAAAACGCCTAATTTTGCTTTTGTGTTAACTAACATGCTTTTCAATCCTCCTGTTTTCTTATTTTATTGTACCGGTTTGTAAACCTGTATTTCAAAAGAATCGTAAATGCAGCTTCTTGCGTCGCGAAGATTCTCAAGCTCTCCCCCCGCAATCATCTGCGCCGCAATGTTTCCGATTGCGGTTGCCTCCGTAGGCCCTGCGTAAACGCATCTGCCTGTGGCATTTGCCGTAAGGCGGTTCAAATAGTCCGCATTTGCACCGCCTCCCACAATATGGATGCTGTCGTAGGAAAACCCCGTCATTTTTTCGATTTCCTTTACGGCTTCTTTGTAGCACTGAGCCAGACTGTTGTAGATAACCGCCGCAACTTCCGCAATTCCCTCCGGCACCTGCTGACCGGATTCCGCACAGGCCGCCTGCACCTCTTTTGTCATGTTGGCCGGCGCAAGGAAACGGTCGTCGTTGCAGTCAACAATGGAAGAAATACTGCTCTTTGAAGCCATGTCGCAGATTTCCCCAAAGCCCAGCTCTCCTCCGATTTCCTTTTTCACGGACTGTATCATCCAAAGCCCCATAATATTTTTCAGATAACGGAAACGGTAATCATAGCCGCCTTCGTTGGTCAGATTGCACGCCTTGCTCTCCCCTGAACAGTTTGCCCTGGAAAGCTCCGTTCCCATAAGCGACCAGGTCCCTGAGCTGATATATAAGGCGGCCTCCTCATTGCCCGGCACTGCCATAACCGCCGAACCGGTATCGTGAGTAGCCGGAAGAACCACCTTACAGTCGTAGCCGATTTCCTCCTGGATTTCCTTTGTCAGGCTTCCCAGCTCGCTTCCCGGCATATGGATTTCCATGAAAATGTCCTTCGGATATCCCAGCTTCTCAATCAAATCGAAATCCCAGTCCTTCGTTTCCGGGCTTACAAGCTGCATTGTCGTAGCATTGGTGTACTCGGTAACAGCCTTTCCCGTAAGCAGATAGTTAAAATAATCAGGAATAAGCAAAAGCTTTTTCGCCGCAAAAAGACGCTCCGGCTCCCTTTCCTTCACCGCCATAAGCTGATAGATTGTATTGAAAATCTGCTTCTGGATTCCCGTTCTGGCATATAAATCATCCTCATTTATGATTTCATAGACCTTTTCATCCATGCCCCTGGTGCGGCCGTCCCTGTATGCCGTCGCATTTCCCATGCGCTCTCCCTTCTCATCAAGCAGAACAAAGTCAACGGCCCAGGTGTCAATCCCCACGCTGGCGGGAATTTTGCCCAGCTCTTTGCATTTTTTCATGCCGTTTTTGATTTCCTCAAAAAGCCTGTCCGCTTCCCACACCAGCTCGCCGTTATTATCCACCATTCCGTTGGGAAAGCGATAAACTTCCTCGAGCACTATCTTTCCGTCTTCCTTATGCGCAAGAATATGGCGCCCGCTGGAGGCCCCGATATCAATTGCCAGATAATACTTACCCATACCTTCTCCTTTCCGTTTTCATTTTGTAACTATTTTACCGCAGAACGTGGGTAAAAAAAAGACACCTTTTGTTTAAAAAAGTGTCCTTATTTGCAAGCAATGAAATTCCTGTCAGATTCAGATTCAAAAATTAATTGACTGAATATTACACATCTGAAATTATCGCAAATTTGTATGGACATTATTTTTATATTGTGATATACTGGCTTTACCTCATAAACTGGCAAGTATAAGAAAGCGGTGATAACATGACAGATAATGAAGTATTAAATTTGATTCTCTCTGAAATGCAAGGCATGAAAACCGACATCCGGACATTCAAATCTGATATGCAGGATATGAAATCCGACATACAGAACCTTAAAACTGATATGCAGGATATGAAATCCGACATGCAGAACCTTAAAACTGATATGCAGGATATGAAATCCGACATACAGAACCTTAAAACTGATATGCAGGATGTGAAATCCGACATTCGAAAGCTGAACGTCCGGGTCGACAATCTGGAATCGCAATTGAAACAAACCGAACGCAACTTAAGAAAGGAAATACATAAGGAATGCTCTTTGGTTCTCAATGAAGTTGAAAGAGTACATACCATTTTAGATAAGCATAAAGCGGATAAAACAATGCATCCTGCATGGCTGTAATCTGCAGATTACAGAGTGTAAGGCCCTGTAATAATTATTGGGAGGCCTTACACGCTCACCGCTCCACCCGATACCTCCTCGGCGTGACCCCGAACCTCCTCTGAAAAATCCTGTGAAAATAGCTGACGTTCTCATATCCTACGCTCATACCGATTTCCATCACTGACATATTGGTGTTTTCCAGAAGATAGATTGCCTGATTAAGGCGCTTTTCCTGCACCAAATCCGTATAATTTCTGCCGGTAATCTTTTTAATCTCCCGGGAAAGCCAGTAAAAATCACAGTGCAAAAGTCCGGCCAGCTCCGAAAGCTCTCCGTCCCGGTAATGCTCCTCCACATAACTTAACACATCAATCATCATTCTCTGCTTCCCGCTTCCGGTTCCGGTCTCCATTCTGTCAGTATAATTTATCAACTGAAGAAACAAAAGGCCCATCGTAACCTGATTAATGCTTCTCTTATTTGGCTGCTTATTCCAGATTGACCAGATAAGATTTTCCAGAAGATTCTGCACCGGCAGGACGTCCGCTACCTTAAAGTGCATATAACCGGACGCCTCGTCCTTTCCTTTCAGGCTTTCAATCACGAAATCCCTCAGAAGGTTTTTTTCCTCTCCCATCATTTTCAGACTGTGGTCAAAAAACTCGGGCAGAATGATAAAATTGACCGCCACGTCGTTTTCTCCGGCGGGATAGATTTCCTGTACCGCCTTCTGGTTCAGAAACAGCAATTCGCCCTCCTTTAAAATTACGTCATCGCCGTCTACCACATGATGAGTACTTCCCGAACACATATAAATTACTTCTATATAATTGTGGGTATGCTTTGGGAAATGGACAAACCGGGTGTTGGGGCGCACCTGTATCAGCTTGCCGGCCTCCAACAGCTTCCCCGCTTCAATCATATCCCGGCCGGCCGACATATACAGCTCTTTTTCAATTTCCTTTCTGCCTGCCAGAATGCTTTCCTCCTCCGGCGTTATTTTTTTCAGCTCAAGCAACAGCTCGTCAGTCATCATTTTAACCTCAAATCCTATCGTATCTTCCCGCCCATCATCCCGACAATATCCTCATACATATCTTTCGATTTTTCAGAAGTGTTCTGTTCTCTGGCTTTTCCCTTCCCCGGCGCTTCCTTCTCCTCCTCAAGGGCCTCCCGAATCTCGTCCTGAGTCTCGTCAAATTTGTCCAGCATGCGTTTCCATTCCTTCTCGCTATATTCCCCTGCGCCAATCTGGAATTTCTGCTGTGTTTCTCCTTTTAAAATCTTTGTGTAGAGTTCCTTTTTCCTTCCCTGAATTTCCTGCATCATCTGCGCCGTACTTAATCCGCCAACTGCCATAACTGCCGCTCCTTCCTGATTATCATATCTGAGAGTATATATTCTTCGTATCTCTCTTAACTTTGTAAAATACAAATCCCTGTTATATTTATCGGCAGAAAAAAAGGCTTTCAGAACTCTTCAGATATATTTTGGAATATATCATCACTGTCCCGATACGAACAGGCAGAGCATGCCAAAGCACGCTCTGCCTCCTGTTTCACACTACTATTTCAATTTCTTAAGTCAGCCCCTACACCGTACTCAAATCCCATTCCTCGTAAATCTTGGGAACGTCGTTAATCAGTCTCTGGGTATAGGCTGCCTTGGGACGAAGAATCACATCCTCCGCCGTGCCGTGTTCCACAAATTTTCCATGCTCCATAATATATACGGAATCGGAAACGTAGTAGGCAAGGCCGATATCATGGGTGATGAAAATAATTGTCATATTGATTTCATCACGAAGTTTTAAAAGCATATCCAGAATAGTCGCTCTTGAACAGGCGTCAATCATGGATGTAGGCTCATCGGCTAACAGAATCTTGGGCTTGAGCAGGAAAATTCTTGCAATCATAAGTCTCTGCATCTGACCGCCGGAAAGCTCGAAAGGATACTTGTTGGTAAGCTCTTTAAATTCCAGATTAACAAAGCTGCAGGCTTCCCGCATCATTTCGAATTTCTTCTCGTAAGGAAGAGACTTTCCGCCTCTCATATTGATACAGTCAAGAAGAACCGAATCAATTTTGTTGAATGTATTATAGGAGGAGAAAGGATCCTGGAAAATCGCCTGAATGCCTTTCCAGTATTCCTTTTTCTTTGCTCCGCTGGAAATATCCCTGGGCTTGCCCTGGAACATTACCTCACCCTCCGTGACGCTGATAAGACCGAGAAGCATCTTGGAAAGAGTGGTCTTGCCGCTGCCCGACTCGCCTACGATGGAAACTATTTCTCCCTCGCGGAAATCAAAATCCACATGGTCAACGGCTACTGTTTTTCTGTCGCCCATACCAAAAATCTTGGTTACACCTTTGCCGGTTAAGCATTCCGCTCTCTTCTTATCACTCATTCTCATACACCTCCCGAATCTTTCTTACAGACATCAGGCAACGATACTCACGTTCTCTGTCGCTTTCCTTACTGGGTACCTCAAGTACGGGAACCTCCATTGCCATACAGGTGGGTGATGCATACTTACATCTGTCCGCGAAACGGCATCCTTTAGGCGGACGTTTCAAGTTAGGAGGCGTTCCCGGAATTGCTATCAGCTTATTCTCACGCACACCTTCCTCGGGAACGATGATGGAACCCATCAGACCCTTTGTATAAGGATGCAGCGGGTCGAATACCATCTCTTTTGCCGTGCCGCGCTCCACAATCTGTCCTGCATACATTACCATAATATCATCTGTCACGTTGTAAAGCAGAGGCAGCTCATGGGTAATAAAAATCATGCTTCTGATGAAGCCTTTTTCCATCAGGTCACGCATCATCTTGATAACCATCTTCTGGCTGGTAACGTCGAGAGCCGATGAAGGTTCGTCGGCAATCAGTACCTTAGGAGAAAGAATCGTGGAAATTGCGATAACGGTACGCTGCTTCATACCGCCGGACAATTCCACCGCATGTTTCTGCAATACTTCCTCGGGAAGCCCCAGAATAGCAAATCTTTCTTTTGCCAGGTCGTAAATATCTTTCTTGGTGGCCTTCGGGTCATGTACATGAATAACGTCTTCAATAAAACGGATAATTTTCTGTGTAGGGTTCAAAGCGTTCATGGCTGCCTGCGGTATGTAGGCGATTTCCGTTCCAAGAATCCTCTTCCTCACGTCGTCCGGTTTTAAACCGGAAATGTTGTTTCCATCTACAATAATGTCGCCGCTGATATAATGAAGGGGCGGGAAATAATATCCCATCAGTGACAGCGCCAGTGTGGATTTACCACATCCCGACTCGCCGGCAACGCCAAGGGATTTTCCTTCTTCAATCTTCAGAGAGACACCGTCTACTGCAAATACGTCCTCCCGCTGACGGGTAACGTATTTTGTTTTTAAATTTTTAACTTCCAGCATTACTTTTCCCATGATATCCCTCCTTAATCTCTAAGCTGCGGGTTAAATACCTGGTCTAATCCCGTATTCATCAGGTTAAGTGAAAACGCAATCAGAGCGATGGTAATAACAACCGGGAAGTACGCCCACCAGGAACCGTTAAGAGGCGCCGCGTAAGCTGTCGCCCAGTTCATCATAAGTCCCAGGGTAGCTGTGGTAGAGGATGAAGGTCCAAGGCCCAGCATGGAAAGCTGTGCTTCGGCAAGGATACCTGAGGATATCTGTAAAATAAATGCCATAACCACGTAGGAAGCAAGATAAGGCAGGATATCCGTAAGGACAATTCTCATCATGCTGTGTCCTGAAAGCTTTGACAGATTTACGTGGTCACGGTTTCTCAGGGAAATAACCTGTGAACGCACGGAACGGGTGGTCCATGTCCATGAGGTGATTCCGATAATAATACCTACCAGGTTAACGCCTCTCGCGTTCTGTCCTACAGAGTAGGAAATCAGGATTAAAAGCACGAAAGAAGGGATAACGGTAAACATATTGGTAATAAACATGATAAGGTCATCCACAATTCCGCCCACATAACCGG
>Ga0224748_10439_pt1 | contig 12862 bp, 10 predicted proteins | sample LIM_F_Water_Neg_FD_182074 | JGI IMG/M metagenome (GOLD analysis project Ga0224748, IMG submission 182074) | Enriched cells from gastrointestinal tract of the lab mouse from Pacific Northwest National Laboratory (PNNL), Richland, Washington... | ecosystem: Host-associated > Mammals > Digestive...
CGATCGGATATATTTCACAATTAGAAAGAAACGAAGCAGAACCATCCCTGTCCTCCCTGCGGAAGATCGCGAAGGAATTTGGCGTTCCGCTGTATGTTTTGATCGAGGATGAGCAGGAAAACGGCAGCCTGACGATCCGGAAGGAAGACCGTGTGTCCGTACATACGAAAAAAAGCGACATCGAATACGAATTTCTGACGCCGCTTCCTTCTCAAAATTTTCTGCCCAGGATATTGATGGTAAAAGCCGTCCTGCAGCCCCGCTCCCGGGATACCGAGATCCCCATCGTCCATCACTCGGAGGAAACGCTTCTTGTTCTCGAAGGCGTCCTGACTCTGATACTTAGAGACGAAGTGATCGAGCTGCGCACCGGAGACACTACGATCATCCGGGAAGATCTTCCGCATATGTGTATCAACGATACGGATGCCGTCACGAAAGTGCTCTTCGTCATCAGTCCGCCGGTCTGGGGAACCCTTCATTTTCCAAAATAAAGCCGCCGGGCCGCGCTGCCTTCCCGGCCTCAGCGCAGCATTTTTTCCAGCACGGCAAACAGCATATCCAGATCCAGCGGTTTCGCCAGATGTCCGTCCATGCCCGCCTCCAGGGCTGCTTTCCGGTCCTCCTCAAACGCATTTGCCGTCATGGCAATGATCGGAATCCCGGCCAGCTCTCTGTTTTCCAGACTGCGGATGGCTCTGGATGCCTCATAGCCGTCCATAACCGGCATCTGGATATCCATCAGGATCAAATCATAATATCCCGGTTCGGATGCACGCACCTTCTCAAGGGCGGTGCCTCCGTCTTCTGCTTCCTCGATTTCAAATCCGGCTTCTTCCAGGATCTCCGCTGCAATCTCCCGGTTCAGGTCATTATCCTCCGCCAGCAGAATCCGTCTGCCCGAAAATTCCGGTTTGTTTTCCGGGATCTCCGCCGTATCCTGCTGCCCGAAGCCCCGCTGCTTTTCGCTGCCGCCGGCCCCCGCAGCCTGTGCCGCCCCTTCCCGCAGCCTGAGCCTGAGCCGGATCACAAACTCGCAGCCCTGGCCGGGCGCGGTCACCACCTCAATGGTTCCGTTCATCCGATCCACAATATTCTTCGTAATGGCCATTCCCAGCCCGGTTCCCTGAATCCCGCTGACCGTCGATGTTTTTTCCCGCTCAAAGGGGGTGAATACCTTTGCCGCAAACTCGGGAGACATCCCGATCCCATTGTCCTTAACCCGGATCACGTAGGAACCGAAGCCCTCCGGGGCACCCCCGGTCTCCTCAACGAGCACCGAGATCTTTCCTCCTGCCGGTGTGAATTTAATCGAATTGCCCAGCAGGTTGAGCAGCATCTGGTTCAACCGCAGTTTGTCGCAGTATACCTCGGCATGCGCCAGATGAACCGCATCCATGGCCAGCTCCAGCTGCTTATCCTGAGCCTGTCCGAAAATCATGCTGTTTAAGCCGTCCAGCACCTCCAGAAGATTGCATTCCGTTTCTTCCAGATGCAGCTTCCCGCTCTCAATGCGGCTCATTTCCAGCACGTCGTTGATCAATGCCAGCAGGTGGTTGCCGGAAGCCAGGATCTTGTTCAGATAATTTCTCGTCCTTTCGGCATCCTCCGCATGCTTGACGGCCAGATTGGTGAATCCAATGATAGCGTTCATCGGCGTACGGATATCGTGGGACATATTGGAAAGGAAGGCGCTTTTTGCCTTGCTCCCCTCCTCTGCCTGCAGCTTTTCAAAATGCAGCCTTTGGTTCCGCTTCTGCATCGACAGGTACACCGCAAAAAGCGCACACAGGACGAACAGGATCAAAATAAGCTGAATCGTACTGTTTCTGGTCAGAGTCGTCCGGATCACATCCACATTTCTGCTGATCAGGTCGTAATGGAGCGTGGTCGTGATGAACCAGTCCGTACCTTCAATGGGCTTATAATATGTATAATGCAGGACGTCCTGCAGCTCATAGACTGCCATCCCAGGCTTCCCCGCTTTCATGTCTTCCTTCCAGCCTTTTGCGGAAGTCCCGTTTGTAAATTCGGCATCCCGCTCCAACAGGGAAAACAGGTTGGTATTTTCCGGCATATGCATATGGTAGGTTCGGATTACATAGCTGCCGTCAGCCATTACCACATTGCTGAACGACCGTCCGTCGCTCTGGCTCAGGGCCAGCCTGTCCGACACCGTGTCCGCGTCGATCCCCACAGACGCCGCGATCAGGCCGCTTCCGTCCAGAGACCTGCCTTCCAGCGGCACCGTGAGCAGCACCAGATTTTCATTTCCGATACTCTGGTCAAATGACACCGCAGGCTCCGTAAAGTCCCGTTCCGGAAACTGAAATTTGGAAATTCCGGGGAAGCTTTCGTTCTCCGTATACACCGTCCCATGCTCATCGATCAGCGCGAAAAAATCAAAATCGTTGTTATTCTTCATCTGTCCGATAAACGACTGCATGGATTTCTGATCCGCCAGATCCGATTCCCGGAGAGCATGGATGGTCACCAGAAGCTGCCGGATCTCGCTTTTCATCGTATCCGTAAACTGGTTCGCCTTCTGCATCGTCAACTCTTCCAGATACAGGCTGCTGACGCCGTAGACCGCATCTTCCGTCGTCTCCTGGGAACTTTTTAAAAGCCACCAGGTAGAAAAGTTCACCACCACCAGCAAAATGCAAAGCGCCGTGATAAAACGGACGCCCCTGCCTTTTTCCTGTTCTTCTTCGTTTTCTTTTTGTCCTGTTTCTTTCTTTTTATTGATATCTGCCATAGCTTATTCTTCCGCCCCCGTATTGTGGTCCGTCCTGTTTTTATTCAGGCTGTCGATGGAAGACAGGGCTTCGGACAGTTCCGTCCTGCCCATGCTGACCCTCACCATACTGCTGCCGAGCAGCCCGGTCATATCCGCGTAAAAACGATTGGTGTTGTACACATATCCCTCTTCCACGTACCGCTCCAGCCCGGTATTTTCCGCGCCCGAGCCTTCCACCGGTTCGTTCAGATAAGACATGCTGGCCCGCGTATCCCGCAGCACCGCCGCCTGTCCCTCGGGGCTTGCAAACAGCTCCAGGAGGCGCAGCGCCGCATCCAGCTTCTTTTCGTCTTCTGCAAGCGCCCTATTGACACCCAGATAAGAAGCCGGTGCAGTGGTCACCCAGGGCGGATGGCCCGCGCCGCTTAAAAAGGGGATCATCACAAATTCATCCTCCGTGCCGCTCTCCCGGATGCGGTGCAGTGTGTCGCTGTTGCCGCTGCATACCGACAGTTTCCGCAAGACCATGCGCTCTGCCGCGGGGGCAATGCTTTCCTGGGCCATTCCCTTGTAAATACACACAGGATCCATATATCCTTCCGACGCAAGGGAGAAAAACAAGGACAAAGGCTCTTCCAATATCCCCTTTGCATCTGCTTTTTTGCCGAGAAAATCATTGGCCCACCACTCGCCTTCCATCGTCCCCAGAAAATCCGGAATCATCGTACCGAGGATCATTTCCCCTACAGAGAGCTCGTCCATCTCCGCGGCCCCAAATGTAAATCCGTTTTCGTCCGCCCCTGCACCTGCTTCTTTGGCAGCCTTCATCAGTGCTTTTAATTCCTGCAGGCTTTCGGGCACGTCCTTCCCCAGTTCCCGGGCCAGCGTCCGGTTTACGATCAGCCCTTTGTACACGCCGGGCATGGGCAGCCAGATGGTCTTTCCGCCGCGCCGGATCAGATCCATCGTGGAACTGGTAAAATCTGCGGAAAATGCATTCGCACTCAAGTCCAGCACATACTCCCCGGCCTCTCCCCTGGGCATGGAGGTGAACACCAGATCCTGACCCTGCCCTTCCTTAAGGCGCTGCAGCGTAACACCGTTGTATGCGGAAACGCTCTCCTGCTCGATCTGTAGGTCAATGTCTTTGAAGGAAGACTCCGCCAGCGCCTCAAATTCCGGCAGTTCCGTGTAATACAGGGCAGTGACCGTAAGCTTTTCTCCCGTCCCGTTCTTCTGCCCTTCCAACCCCTCCGGCTTCCCGCTGCAGGCCGCAAGACAGCACACCGCAATCCCGGTCAGGAAATAATATGCCGATCGTTTTTTCATTGTCTCTCTCCCTGTCAAACATGAAATCGTCCGCCCCTGGCCGGACGTATCCTTAAAAAGAACAGCCGGCCGCAGGTGCGCCTGCTGCGCAGACGATTTACCCCAAAGCTGCCTCTGTTCTGAATTGTTACAGAAAATTCTACCAGAAACCTGCCCCAAAGTCAATAATAGCGCAGACGGAGTTAGAGGTCCCGCCGACGTAAAATTGTTATTGTTCACACCCTTTGGGTGCTCCAGTAACAGTAACGTAAAATTTTCTTGCACAAACACTGGAAAGACCGTAGAATAAAACTGATAAAAAAACATGGGGGCTGATAAGTGATGCGAAAACAAACGCTTTTGATCGTGGATGACGAAACGGGCATTGTGGATATGATAAAAAGTTATTTTGAGCCGGAATACGATATACTGACCGCATACAGCGGCCGGGAAGCCCTGGAGAAGGTCTCCGCCCGGCCGGATCTGATCCTGCTGGACATCAATATGCCGGAAATGGACGGGCTTGAGGTCTGCCGGCAGATTCGGGAGTATGTAAACTGTCCGGTATTATTTCTGACGGCCCGCATCGAATCTGCGGATAAAGTCGTCGGATTTCAGACCGGGGCCGACGACTATATTGTAAAGCCTTTCGATCTGGATGAACTGGGCGCCCGGATTGCCGCCCATCTGCGGCGGGAACAGAGACGGCAGGGAAATGCGGCGGTGCGTTTTTTCGGGGAACTGACCATTGATTATTCCGCCCGGACCGTCCAACTCAACGGCGAAAATATTCCTTTATCCAAACGGGAATTTGACATTGTGGAGCTGCTCTCCATGAATGCCGGACAGGTCTTTGACCGGGAGCGCATCTATGAGCTGGTCTGGGGACTGGACGGCGGCGGAAGCAGCGATACCGTGATGGAACACGTCCGGAAGATCCGCGCCAAATTTTCCGGCGTTTCTCCCGACAGCTATATCGAAACCGTCTGGGGGGTGGGCTACAAATGGGTTGGATAAGGCGGATGCGTTTAAAAAATGCATTGTTTACGATGATGTTTTTCGGACTGCTTCTGGCGTCCCTCCTTTCCGTCGGCGCCTTTATCGGATGTATCCAATGCAGGCGTTTTTTTCCAAATAACCGCAGTTTTATGGACTTTGGCAAAACCCAGGCGGTCATAATTGACCAGTCTGAGCCTTCCGCCGGCACAGAAATTCTCTTCCTGCTGCTGGGGATTTTGCAGATCGCCCTGCCCATCCTGATCTTCACGGCTGCGATCCTTATAACCTCCATGCTGTTCTACCGGGTCAAGCTCAAAGAACCGCTGGAAATCCTGAACAGCGGCGCAGCGCATATCATGGAAAACGACCTGGATTTTGCAATTCCCGCGCCGCCCGGACAGGATGAACTGGGGCAGCTCTGCTCTGCATTTGAAAAAATGCGGGAAACCCTGCTGGCCAACAACCAGACGCTTTGGCGGCAGGCTGAGGAACGAAAACGGCTGAACGCCGCGTTTGCCCACGACCTGCGAAACCCAGTCACGGTGTTAAAAGGAACCTCCAAACTGCTGCGGAAAGGAATCCACGATGAATCGACCATCCGCCGGCTGGAACTTTATACCCTCCGTATTGAGCAGTATATTGAAAGCATGAGCAGCATCCAGCGGCTGGAACAGATGCCTGTGCGGAAAAAAAAGGTTCCATGCGATCTTCTGTATAGTGAACTGGTGGACACCGCCCGGCTGCTTGCGCCCGGCCTTTCCTGCCGGGTCACGGTACCGGGGATCACAGCGGCGCAAAGGGTTGTTGGGTCTGGGGAGGCATCGTCCGCTGCGATTGGGCCTGGAGAGACATCGTCCGCTGCGATTGGGCCTGGGGAGACATCGTCCGCAGCGATTGGGTCTGGGGGGATTGAGTCCCCAGACATGATGTCTGCGGAGTTGGACCATGGGCTGTTCATGATCGTCGCGGAAAATCTGATTGCCAACGGGGCGCGCTTTGCAAAGTGTGAGCTGGAGATTACAGTAGAAAAGAAGGCTCCGTATATCCTGCTGTCCGTGGCGGACGACGGCCCCGGATTTCCTGACGAATTGATCCAAAACGGGCCGAAGCCGTTTGGTTTGGCCGGGGAGCCTGCCAGGGATTCTGCATCCCCCGGACTGCCTGCGGAGAATGTCAGCCATTTCGGGATGGGCCTCTATAGCTGCCAGACCATCTGCTTAAAGCATGGCGGAAAATTGAAATTAGAAAATGTAAAAGGACATGGGGCAAAGGCCACCGCATATTTTTAAATTTTCAACTGGAATTTTTTTATATTTTCAAAACCTTGAGCGTTTCTTGAGATTTATGTTTTACACTCTCCTTATCGACCATACCGGAAGACATGTTTCGGCGCCTTCCGGGCAGACAGCTTTCGCTGCCAGACCAGAAAAAAGGAGAGTGTTATTTTTATGAATATCGAAGCAAAAGAATTGACAAAGATTTACGGCACCGGAGAGGGCCGTGTGGCTGCACTGGACCGCGCCGGCCTGGAAATCAGCCAAGGAGAGTTTCTCTCCATCATCGGGCCTTCCGGAAGCGGCAAGAGCACCCTGCTCCATCTGCTGTCCGGGCTGGACCGCCCCACCTCCGGCAGCCTGACCTATGACGGCAGGAACATTTACGAACTTCGGGACAAGGAGCTGTCCGCGTTTCGGCGGCAGCGCATCGGTTTTATTTTCCAGCAGTTCAATCTGCTCCCCGTCCTGACCGCCAGGGAAAATATCGTGATGCCCCTTCTTCTGGATAAAAAGCAGCCGGATGAAGGGTATCTGGATCAACTTACAAAACTGCTGGGAATCCGGGAGCGGCTCAGCCATCTGCCCCATGAGCTTTCCGGCGGGCAGCAGCAGCGAACCGCCATCGCTCGCGCCCTGATTGCCAAACCAGACGTCATCTTCGCGGACGAACCCACCGGCAACCTGGACAGCCGAAGCGGCGGCGAGGTCATGGAGTTATTGAAAAATATCTGGAAAAGCATGGGAAAAACGCTGGTAATCATTACCCACGACAAGCGGATCGCACAGATGGCCGAACGCCAGTTTATGATCGTAGACGGGGTACTTTCGGAGGTGAACGCAGAATGAAATCTTATTTATCTCTTGCCTGGAAGGAATTAAAGGCCCAAAAGGTTACGTCCGTCCTGGTTCTCATCGCCGTGATTCTGTCCACCGCCGCCACCGCCGCCATGGGGCAGTCCATCGGTATTCTTCAGACGATGCGCGTGGATCAGGCGGCCGGCCTGAACGGAAACCGCTATGCCACATTTCATCAGTTGAATGAAGAACAGAATCAGGCCCTTTTCGCGGATTCCCGTCTCAAAGATGTGGGAAGCTGGATCTTTCTCGGCCGCGTCCCGCTGCAGGACAGCAGCCTGACCCTGTATCTGCGGGAATATCAGGGAAATGCGCTGCAGGCGTATCCTTCCGTCGGTACGCTGAAAGAAGGCCGGCTTCCCGAGAGGGCAGGCGAGATCGCGCTGTCGGAAGAAACGCTGCGGTATCTTGGTTATGCTGCCGGCAGTGCGGATTCCGGGGCAGAGCCGGGTACCATTCGCCTGGGTGATACCGTCCGCCTTCCTGTCAGCGTCGGCCTGAAAACGGATACCCAGCCCCCTTATGAGTATACTGCTGATTTCCTGGTGACCGGGATTCTGGAAAATAACTATATCGGCTATGTAAGCGGAACCCTGAACGCGGTGGTCGGCGAGGGGACTGCAGAGGAACTTCTTCCAAAACGGTATTTTCTGTATTCCACGGATTTTAAGACAGAGAATCACAGCCAGTTCCAGTCCATCGTATGGGATCTGTCCGAAACGCTGCGGGTTGCAGAAGACGATGTTCAATACAACTGGATTCTCCTGGATGCGCTGGGCATATCCTATGAGAAAGAATCCAATGCGGACACCGGCAGCGGATTCCCGTTCATGGCGGCGGCATGCGTGCTGACAGGCGCATTGATCCTTCTGGCCGCCGGGCTGGTGATCTATAACATTCTGAAAGTGGCCGTTACAAAACGCATCCGCGAATACGGAACCCTTCGCGCCATCGGCAGCGAGCAGAGACAGCTCTATCTTCTGGTTACGGTGCAGCTCCTGATCCTTTGCGGGATCGGACTTCCGCTGGGCCTTCTGCTGGGCAGCATTTCGGCAAAAGGGATTCTGACCGCAGTGCTGGGAATGCTGAATCCGGATCTGTTTCTGGCCGAAAATACCCGTGAATTGAATGCTATGATCGCGGACAGCCGTACCGGCGGGCCTCTGCCTATGGTTCTGAGCGTCTTTGTCACGCTGCTGTTTGCAGTGCTGGCCGCATTTCCGTCCGCCCGGTATGCTTCCCATGTGTCTCCCACCGCGGCCATGAGCGGTCAGACTGTAAAAATCCGGCGCCGCCGCAGGGCACAGAAAAAAATCCGCAATTTCGAAGCATTTTACGCACGTCTGAATCTCAAGCGAAACCGCGGCCGCACGGTGATCACTATTCTGTCCATTGTGATGAGCATCACCGTTTTCGTCGCCCTGCAGAGCTTCAGCGGACTGCTGGACGCCAGCCAGGCCGTACAGGATATGCATATCGGCGACTACTCTGTTTCCAATGATGCAGGCGGGATCTCTCCGGAAGCCCTGGAAAAGTGCAATGAACAGGACATGATTTCTGAGCTTTCCACCAAAAAGCTGACTGTATACAGCCAGGAAAACGGCGCATTTCCGATTGATCTGGATTTTACCCCTGGTCCCAGCGAAACCGTTCAGATTGGCTCTGTAGATCAGAAACGTTTGGAAAACATGGTTTCCGGCCTCACGGAAAAAGACCTGGAGGATCTGCGAAACGGCGCGGCATGTCTTTTAAAAAATCCCGTTGCATTTGCTGCGGAGGGGCATGACATAGAGCATACGGAATTTCATGTGGGAGATAGGATCACGGTCAACGGAACGTCTCTGCGGATCGTCGGAATCCTGAATAACCCCCTATCTGACAGCAACGGAGGATTTATCAACGGCATTCAGATCATAACTGCAGATCCTCTGTATAACAGCCTGGTGGGAAATGAACAGTTTTCGGAAGTGTATCTCACTTTGTCAGAGGGTGCGGATGAGAAAGAATTTGAAAGCTGGCTGGATGCATGGTGCGCAGAAAATCCAGGCAGCAGATGGCTCTCCTACCGGGAAGCCGATTCGCAGATGGCTGAGAGCTTTGAGCAGATCCGTCTTCTGTGCTGGGGACTGATCCTCTTTATCGGGCTGATCGGAATCTTAAATATTGTCAATACCGTTTACACGAATATCCATACCCGCATCCATGAAATCGGGATGCAGCGTGCAATCGGGATGAGCAGCCTCAGCCTTTATAAAACCTTTTTGTGGGAGGGCGCTTATTACGGACTGATCGCTTCGGTCATCGGCGGGGTGTGCGGATACATCTGCACGATCTTCGTGGAGGCAGCCGCCTCCGATATGCTCCGGCTTACGGCCGTTCCCGCGGCCGCCATCCTGGAAGCGGCGGCAGTGTCCGTGGCCGCATGTATGGCGGCGACAGCTATACCGTTGTATGGGATTGGGAAAATGAGTATTGTGGATTCGATTGAGACGGTGGAATAAAGAAGGGAAAGGCACTGCAGGGATTGTATTTTGCAGTGCCTTTTAAACATCTTTCAATTGTAAACATTAAACAACAACTTCAATAATTCTTTTCCCATCCATTGTGTCCGTCAAGCAGAACGTTATGCTATCCCATGCCTGTATAAAACCAGCCCGCCCCGGCGCTCGTATCCGGTATTCCACAATTCTCTAAAATCCAGCCACTGCCATCCCCCGTAAGTGACCGCTTTCACCATGCATGTCTGTTCCGGATTCTCATTTCCGGAGGCCCCCTCATAATCCGTGTCCCTGCGGGACGGGCAGACTGCATCTGATAAACTGTACCCTGTCAGCAGGAACCAGTGCCATTCATAATCTTTGAAGGCGCGCTTTTTGTGTCTTAGAAGCAGGCAGGGAACCGGAAGTCCGCTGTCAATCTGCTTCTTCAACGCCGTTTCTGCTTCTGCGGCTTCTCTGTTTCCATGCAGTGGATTCATGGTGATCATTTCACATCCCCGATCCTGAAGATATTTCTGAAATCCGTCTATGTAGATTTCCAGCGTATCAATTCCGGACCATCTGGGACGCAGATACGGTTTCATGAGCATTCCGAATCGGATATAATCTTCTTTTGTAAGTCGCTGTCGGTCAAAAGGATACAGCGCCGTCCCCTGATAAGTGTCAAAGTAAATGCAGCTATCGCAGGCTGTAAGGGCGGCGCACCCGCCGATCTTCATCATAAAATCCTTGAACCAGTCCTGATTACCCCCGTAGGTATTACCGATTCTAAAATAGTCCAGTTCTTTTTTCATCTTCTGCCCAATCTCCCATGTACAATCTGCCTGCTCCATTATCGTCAGTGTTCCAGCTTTTCCTTCACCATTCCCAGCGTAATCGCCTCCAGCTCCCGCTCCATGGCGTCCTGCACCTGGACAAGCCTGTCGTCCAGTATCCGGTGAATATTTTTCCCCACCGGGCAGTCCTGGCTGGGGTTTTCGTGAAAATGGAACAGCGTATTTTCCCCGATACAGTCCACCGCCCGGTAAATGTCCAGAAATGTGATCTCATCCAGCGGCCTGGCAGGGACAGCCCCGCCGGGTCCCCTCCTGACCTCCGCCAGTCCGGCGTCCTTTAGCTGGGACAAAAGTTTTCGGATGATCACGGGATTGACCCCGATGCTAAACGCCATAAAATCGCTGGTAACCTTGTACTCCTCCTGGAATACATCCATACACAGGAGCATATGCACCGCAATCGTAAATCTACTTGTAATCTGCATCCCCTGCTCCTTCCCACAAACTGTTCCGGCCGCTGTGAACCATTGCCAGAGACGGCGGCTCTGCTTCGGATTCCGGCCCGCATACCGGCGTATGGCCAACCAGGGCCGCACCCGTATATCCCTTCACAAGCTCCCGGACAAATGCATCCGCCGGGTTCAGCCGGATCTGCTCCGGCGTATCCAGCTGGCGGACTTTTCCCTGCTCCATAACCAGCATCCGATTCCCCAGCTTCATGGCCTCCCGGATATCATGGGTGATAAATACAATGGTCAGTTTCAGTTCTTTCTGCAGCCGCAGGATTTCATCCTGCATGGTCTGCCTGGTGATCTCATCCAGCGCGCCGAATGGCTCGTCCATCAGGAGGATTCTCGGACCGGCCGCAAGCGCACGGGCAATTCCCACCCTCTGCTGCTGTCCGCCGGAAAGCTCCGACGGATATCTGGCTGCCATCTCTTCCTCCAGACCTACGGTTCTCAACAGCCGCAGCGCAAGCCGGTGGTTCTCGATCTTATTTTTTCTGCCGCTGATGACCGGAACATAGGTAATATTTTTTTCCACGGTCATATGGGGAAATATCCCGCCGTTCTGGATCACGTAGCCGATCCGCCGCCGCAGCGCCACCAGGTCTGTCCCGGCCAGCTCCTTTCCTTCCACAAAAATCTGTCCGGAATCCGGCATGAGCAGGCCGTTGACCAGTTTCAGCATGGTGGTCTTACCACAGCCGGACTTGCCGATAACCGTCAAAAACTCCCCTTCCCGCACCTGCAGGCTGAAATCCTCCAATATACAATTTTCTCCAAAACTTTTTTTCACATGATCGAATCGAATCATATCCAAATGTTCCTTTCAGTTACATCAACCCTTTTTCCTTAAGGAACTCTTCCGCCACTTCCGCTTCGTCTTTCCCTTCTACCTCCACCTGATAATTCAGCGCAGCCATTTCTTTGTCCGTCAAAATACCGTCCATTTTCAGCAGCGTTTCTTCCAGGCCCGGATATGTTTCCAGAGCGTCCTTTCTTACTACCGTGGAGCAAAAATAGTTGACCTGCAGGTGTTTATCGTCCTCGAGTACTGCAATATCATCGCGGCTGAGCTGCGCATCCGTGGTAAATCCATTGGTCACATCAATGTCGCCCTGCTCCATGGCCTCGTATTTCAGGCCGATGTCAATGTCCCGCACGTCCTTGAAGTCCAGGCCATAGGTCTCGCAGAGCAGATTAAAGCCGTCCTCCCGCTCGATATAATCCGGGTTGCCGCCGAACACAAGCTGATCCGATACATCGGCCATATCCGAAGTGGTCTTGAGCTGATATTTGTCCGCCGCCTCTTTTCTCACGGCAACCGTAAATGTATTGTTAAAGCCGTAGAGTCCGACCCAGGTCATGTCAAACTTTTCCTCATATTCCGCCTTCAGTTTTTCCAGCATTTCCTCATCCTCCACTTCATCGGCCTCATGCTTTAACACCATGACCCAGCCGCTGGAGGTGTATTCCGGATACAGGTCAAATTCGCCCTTTTCCATAGCCGGATGGATATTGCTTGTTCCGCCTCCGATTCCCTTTGTAATCTCCGCCGAATAGTCCGTGTCTTTCTCAATCAGAGCCTTAAGCATTTCACCCAGGATATACTGCTCTGTCATGGGTTTTGTTGCAATCTGGATTGCTTCCTTGGAGCCTTCTGCAGGTTTCATATCAGATTCCACTCCTCTTCTTCATCTTTTTTTCCAGCCTTCCAAGCAGCAGGTCACTGAAAAGCGCCAGAAGCGCAATCAGAAAACTGCCCCCGAAGGTCAGCGCCATATTGTAAGTTGTAATACCTCTGTAAATAGCCACGCCCAGACCGCCTGCCCCGATAAAGGACGCAATGGCCGCCGTGGAAATGGTCATGACCACCATGCTGCGCACACCGGCGATGATCACCCCT
>Ga0224748_10440_pt1 | contig 12859 bp, 13 predicted proteins | sample LIM_F_Water_Neg_FD_182074 | JGI IMG/M metagenome (GOLD analysis project Ga0224748, IMG submission 182074) | Enriched cells from gastrointestinal tract of the lab mouse from Pacific Northwest National Laboratory (PNNL), Richland, Washington... | ecosystem: Host-associated > Mammals > Digestive...
ACAGAATTAGACCGTACGGTCATTGATGAACTTGGAGATCCATTGATGCACCTGCTTCGAAATTCGGCTGACCACGGCCTTGAGAGCAATGCGGAGCGTGTCCGGTTAGGAAAACCAGAAGCTGGTTCTATTTTCCTGGATGCGTATCAGGATGGAAATAACGTAACGATTGAAGTCCGTGACGACGGCGCGGGTATTGATACGGAGAAAGTAAAGAACAAAGCGCTTGAGCGCGGGACGATCACAGAACAACAGGCGGAGACGATGACGGATAAAGATTTTATCGATCTTTTGTTCCGTCCGAGTTTCTCTACGGCGGATCAGATTTCCGATATTTCTGGACGAGGCGTCGGACTGGATGTCGTAAAGACAAAGATTGAATCGCTCGGCGGAAGTATTGAAGCGAGGTCAGTCAAAGGACAGGGAAGTACGTTTGCGATCCAGCTGCCTCTTACACTGGCGATCATACAGGCGCTTATGGTGGAAGTGGGTGAAGAGAAATACGCGATCCCTCTCGGCAATGTGGACACGATCGAGGATGTGATGCAGAATGAGATCAAGCTCGTTCAGTCCAAAGAGGTTATCCATCTGCGCGGCAGCGTGATTCCGATCATACGCATGAGTGAAGTCCTTGAGATGGAAGATTATGAGAAGAGCAGTGAAGATGAGTCAGAGATCATCGTTGTTGTGAAAAAAGGTGACCAGAGGATTGGTCTTGCCGTAGATAAGCTTTTGGGTCAGCAGGAAACCGTTATCAAATCGATGGGACGTCATATCACGAATGCGAAGCTGTTCAGCGGCGCAACGATCTTAGGCGATGGAGAAGTGGCGCTCATCCTTGATACGAATACATTAATCTAGAAAAGAGGGTAAGCCGATGGATGGAATGTTAAACGAAGCAGTGGTGGATGAAATTCAGTATATTGTGATCCGTATTGGGGATGAGCAGTATGGCATCAATATCGGATATGTTGACAACATCGTGCGTATGCAGAGGATTACGCGGGTGCCAAAATCCCAGCCATATTATGTGGGAGTCATCAATCTCCGCGGTGAGGTTGTGCCTGTTATGAGCCTCCGGAAGCGGTTCGGGCTTGCTGCGGACGAATATGCTGGCGCTACGAGGATCATCATTTTGAAACTCGAGGACCAGTCGCTGGTAGGAGTCGTAGTCGATGAGGTGCGGGAAGTAGTAAATCTCGACCCGAATACGATCGAGACACCTTCTTTTAAGCTCGACGAGAGAAATGCGGCGTATCTTGCCGGAATTGGTAAAAATGGTGACAATCTTATTTCTTTGCTGAACATAGAAAATGTTGTGGGAGATACAAAGGCAGTATGAGTGAAATAGTACATGTGGGAATGGCGGATTACAAACTCTGCCGTTCCCCGCAAAAAATATCAACCCTTGGGCTCGGTTCCTGTCTGGGGGTTGTGTTATATGACCGCACAATTAAAATCTGCGGGATGGCCCATGTGATGATGCCGGATAGCTCGCGGCTCACGAAAAATTCGAACCGCATGAAATTTGCGGATACATGTCTCCAGGATATGTTAAATGATCTGCTCCGTGCAGGCGCGCAGCAGTCGCGGATGATCGCTAAGATCGCCGGCGGGGCGAGAATGTTTATCCACAAATCGAATACGGACTTTTTGAATATTGGAAAGCAGAATGTCGAGGCTGTGCGCAAAGTACTGGGGGATTGGAATATTCCCATCGTTTCCGAGGATGTGGGGAGCAATTACGGCCGGACGATCGAATTTGACACCGTTACCGGAGAATTGTTCATAAAGTCAGTGGGTGTCGGGGATTCGGTCATATAGCGTTGTTTCATCAGGAACAAGTTGTAAAAAAGAGTGAAGAAGCAAAGAATAAGAAAAAGCGATAAAACATGAGTGCAGAAGAGATTTCGTTCTGTGCAGAAATGAGGGAAAGATGAGGTATCGATATATTCCTGCCTTCGTCATGCTGCTGGCAGGGCTTGTATGCTGTATTATGAGTGTTGTTCAGGGATGGCCGGTTACGTATAGTCTCATCGTGCTGGTGATCGTACTGATCTTGTTCTATATCATCGGGCAGATTGCAGCCCAGGTTGTGGGGAAAGTCGTGGCGGAACATGAAGCGATGGTGAAGGCAGAGCAGGAACGGAGAGAAGCTGAGGAAGAAGCGAGAAGGATGGAAGAAGAGGCTTTGAAAGCGGCAGAAGAAAAGAGGGCGCAGGAAGAGAAGGCCGCAGAGCAGCAGGATCAGGCAATGGATAGTGACTGGTAAGAAGGCAGCTGACAGATCATGGATGCGAGGAAGGGATGTTTATGGCTTTAAATGAATCGGAAAAGAGAAAATTATGGGACAAATACATGAAGACTAAAAGTGCAGACATTCGGGAACAGCTCATTCTCGAATATGTGAATCTGGTGAATCTCGTTGCCGGGCGCATGGGGATGTATTTGGGTTATACGGTAGAATATGATGACCTGGTTGGATATGGAATTTTCGGACTCATTGATGCCATAGATAAATTCAACCTTGAAAAGAATGTAAAATTTGAGACGTATGCCAGCTTACGGATCCGGGGGTCGATCCTGGATCAGATCCGTAAAATGGACTGGATTCCGAGAACGCTCCGCCAGCGCCAGCGCCAGATGGACCAGGCGTGTGCAAAGCTGGAATCTGAAATGGGCCGGCCAGCTACGAATGAGGAAATAGCAGCAGAACTGGATATTACTGTAGAAGAGTACGATGGATGGAAGAACGAAGCGCAGTTTACGAATTTGGTTTCCTTGGATGATTACCTGGAACAGGGTGGAGACGCAAGGATGGATACCGCCGGGGTACATCGGTTTGAACAGCCGGAGCAGGCGGTGGAAAAACAGGAACTGAAGCAAATGCTGGCGGAGGCACTGAAGAAGCTGACAGAAAAGGAGTGCAGTGTCATTACGCTGTATTATTATGAAGATATGACGCTCAAAGAGATCAGCCAGGTTTTATCTGTGTCAGAATCCCGGGTTTCCCAGCTTCATACAAAGGCGCTGCAGAAGATCAAGGCGCAGCTCGGGGATTCGGTGGAGTTATTAAATTTGTTTTGATGGGAAGCGGTAATCAGATTCATTTACTACGTTTGGTCGGAAGGAGATAAAGGTATGGGAAAAAATGCGTATTTTCAAATAGTACATAAGACGAATAAGACGATGCTCAAAGTGTTTCCGGCTTCGAAAGACGGAGCAATGTTTTCGATCGACGAAGTCATAACATATATGGAACTGATCAATTTTGGTGATTTCGATGTGATGGGACTGAATTCGTATTTGACGAAAGGAGATTTTCGCAACGAATTTTTGCTATTGAATCAGGAAGTACTGCCGGAAGATGGAAGATGCGCTGTCAGTATTCAAAATCAGGGGGAACAGGCAGTCGCCCGTTTTTACCCGCCGTCTTCTAAGGGAAAGAAAATGACGAGGGACGACATACTCAGCGACCTGAGTCTGGTCGGGATTGTGCATGGGATCCGGCAGGATATCATCGATCAGTTTTTAAAAAATCCTGAATACTGCAGGGATTATGTAGTGGCGGTCGCTACGCCGCCTGTGCAGGGACATGACGCCGTGATCGAGTACCATTTTGATCTAAATACGACAGCTAAACCGAAATTAAAAGAAGATGGAAGCGTAGACTTTCATCAATTGGGAAATATTAAGCCGGTACAGGTTGGCGACAAGCTAGCCACGCTTACGCCCGCCGATCGCGGGAAAGCGGGAGTCAATGTAGTCGGAGCTTCTCTTCCACCGAATAAGGTGGCGGTAAGAGTACTTCGTTTTGGACGTAATATTACGCTTTCTGAAGATAAGTGTGAATTGTATTCGCAGGTTGCCGGCCATGTTACGCTTGTCGACGATATGGTTATGGTTTCGAACGTATACGAAGTACCAGCCAATGTAGACGCATCCACAGGAGATATCGAATATAATGGTACGGTAAATGTAGTCGGGAATGTGAATACTGGATATACGGTGAAAGCAGAAAATGATATTATCGTGAATGGCGTCGTGGAAGGGGCGACTCTCATTGCCGGTGGAAATATCGTGCTGAAACGGGGTATGCAGGGAATGTCGCGGGGAACGCTTGATGCGGTCGGGAACATTACAGCAAAATTTATAGAAAACAGCACCGTGCGCTGCAATGGTACGCTTATGTGTGATGCCGTGCTCCACAGCGATGTTGAGGCGAAGGATAAAATTTCAATCCTGGGCAGAAAGGGCCTGATCAATGGCGGGCATGTGAGGTCGTTTACGAATATCGCGGCGACACAGCTTGGCTCGATGATGGGCATCCAGACGACGGTCGAGATCATGTCGGATATTGAATTGGTGAAGACACATATGGATCTGGGCGAACGGGTAAAGCAATCGCTGGATACACTGGAACAGATGGATCTGGTGCTGATTTCTATCAAACGTTCGATCAAAAGCGGGAGTCAGTTATCGAGACAGCAGGAGAAATATTTGAAGATGGCTGCCGTATCCAAACCGAAGTTAATGCAGGATATACGTGAAATGGAAGCGCAGCGGGAATTTTTGCAGAAGGTGATCGATTCTGCGAAGCATGTCGGAATACGCGTGGAAAATACAGTGAACGCGGGGGTAAAAATTGTGATCAAAGATGTGGCGAGAAATATCAATGACAATATATCAAGATGTAAGTTTATCAGGGAGGGTGCGGATATCAAGTCCGTCAGTATCTAAGGATTGATTCAGAAAGAAAGGTATGGTGGTCGTTATGTCAATCAGCGCAATTGATGCGTCTACGCTGGCGCCTCGTTCGGCGGAAGCTTCGAGCATTGTCGGAAAAGAGCAGCAGCAATTCCAGCATGTGGGAGAAAACGGCGCGATGAGTTTTGAGCGGGCCGTGGAACAGAAAAACCAGCGGACAGTCGAAACGGCAAAAAGCGAGACGGAGGAGTATGGTTTTGATGGCTCCGGGTCGGGGAAATACAGCGGAGGCAGGAAAAAGAAGAAAAAGCAGCCAAAAGAGGCGCCGATGGCCCCTCGGTCAGACAGTAGTTTTGATATTACCATATAAATCAGGAAAGGTATGATTTGACGATGAATGCAACAGAGGTTATATTGCTTGTGTTTGGTTTCTTGAGCATTTCCATTAGCTTTTTTGTGGGAAACAGGAAAAAAGCAGGAGGAGAGGAACATTCGGAGGAAGAGGGATTTTCGAGGAATGTTTGGACGGAGAAAGAAGAAGAACTGGTGAGGGGACGGATCCAGTCGATCCTAGAGGAGGAGAAAGAAAACATCCTGGCGGAGACGATGGATACCCTAAATCGTAAAAGCAATGAAAAGATTATGGAATTTGATGAATTTTCTGGACAGTTGATGGAGAAGATCGAACATAATCATGAAGAAGTTGTGTTTATGTATAATATGCTGACGACAAAAGAAGAGGAGTGGAAAGAAGCGGCGGCGAGGCCGGCTGCGCTCCCGAAAAAACCAAAAGCGGAGCCGGAGCAGGCAGACGACGTTCCTGCGCCACAGCCATCACCGGTGGATGGGGGAGAACAAACGCCAGCGGATGGAAATGCCCATGCGCCTATTACTGGTCTTGAACAGCTGGCAAAGAGTCATCCGGCAAAAACAAAGACGGCCGGCCGCAGGCTGGAACAGGCTGCGAAGGGACAAGAACCGGGGAGTCCGCAGGTGGTAAAGTTGGAACGGGCTACTGATCCGGAGAGCGAGCAGGCGGCTCCTATTTCAGATAATAAAAATAACCAGATTTTAAAATTGCACAAACAGGGTAAATCTGTGGTAGAAATATCGAAAGAGCTCAATGTCGGGCAGGGTGAGGTGAAACTTACGCTTGCCCTTTACGGAGGGAAACGATGAAGGCGAAATGGTTTATCAGAGGGATGGGAGTCGGAATCGTCCTGACTGCCCTGATTTTATGTATCACGTACCGAAGTAACCAAAATGACGGAAGTGTGATCAAAGAGGCAAAACAACTCGGTATGGTGTTTCCCCAAAATGAGACAGGGGATATCTCGCGGCCGCAGAAGGAGCAGGCGGAACAGCTGGCGAAGGAACCTGCGAAGGAACAACCAAAACCCGTGTCCGGCGCGTCAGTCAGCAAGGAAACCAAAGAGAAACAAGAGGCGAAGGACAAGTTAGACAAGAGCGGCAAAGACATTACCAAAGGATCGAAATATCAGGACGGGAAGAAGACGTTTGTCGTAAGGAGCGGCCTGCTCTCTAGTTCAGTAGCGCGGGAGATGGAAGAAGCGGGAATTATTGATGATGCAGACGCTTTTGATGAGTATATTGAGAAGAATGGCTATGGTAAGCAGCTCCAGAGCGGCAAGTATAAAATTCCGGACGGAGCGGATTATAAGACGATTGCCGAGATCATCACAAAACAAAAGTAACTTAAGAAACAAAAGTAACACGAAGTAGGAAAAAATGCTTGCATGTTAGGAGCATATGTGATAGAATTACGAATTGAGTTGAAAAAACACGAAGGCGGATTTTTCCAGCGGTGCTCCTGATACGGGGGTTTTGGAAAAGAAATGAGGCTTTCGGAAGAAAAACCAAATGGAGGGAAAGAAAAATGAGTGTTATTTCAATGAAACAGTTGCTGGAAGCAGGAGTGCATTTCGGACATCAGACGAGAAGATGGAATCCGAAAATGGCAGAGTATATCTATACGGAGAGAAATGGTATTTATATCATTGACCTGCAGAAGTCGGTCGGTAAAGTGGACGAGGCGTACAATGCGATCCGCGATATTGCTGCTGATGGCGGAAACATCCTGTTTGTTGGTACTAAAAAGCAGGCTCAGGACTCGATCCGGAATGAGGCGGAGCGCTGCGGCATGTACTATGTAAATGAGAGATGGCTCGGCGGAATGCTGACAAACTTCAAGACGATCCAGACCCGTATCAAGAGACTGAAAGCGATCGAAAAGATGTCTGAAGACGGAACATTTGACGTGCTTCCGAAAAAAGAAGTGATCAATTTAAAGAAAGAATGGGCAAAGCTCGAGAAGAATCTCGGCGGTATTAAAGATATGAAAGACGTGCCGGATGCAATCTTTGTGGTAGATCCAAAGAAAGAGAGGATTTGTATTCAGGAAGCTCACATTCTCGGCATTCCGCTGATCGGTATCGTAGATACGAACTGTGATCCGGAAGAACTGGATTATGTGATTCCTGGAAATGACGATGCGATCCGTGCAGTGAAGCTGATCGTATCCAAAATGGCAGACGCTGTCATTGAGGCAAAACAGGGCGAAACATTTGCCGATGCGCCAGCACAAGAGGAGAGCGAGGCAGAAAGTGCTTCGGCTGCGGAAGAAGCAGAGTAATAGGGGATCAAGAAGGAAAAAGAGAAAGGAAGATTGGGAAAATGGCTATTTCAGCATCAATGGTGAAAGAATTAAGAGAAATGACGGGCGCTGGCATGATGGATTGTAAGAAAGCGCTTACAAATACAGACGGCGATATGGATAAAGCGGTGGAGTACCTGAGAGAGAACGGCTTGGCGAAAGCGGAGAAAAAAGCAGGCAGGATCGCGGCAGAGGGTATCGTAAAGACTAACATCAGCGCAGATGGAAAGCAGGCTGCTGTGGTAGAAGTAAACAGCGAGACGGATTTCGTGGCAAAGAATGAGAAGTTCCAGGATTTCGTCGGTGCGGTGGCGGCACAGGTGAACCAGTCCGGTGCGGCTGATCTCGAAGCGTTTATGGAAGAGGCTTGGGCGGAGGACTCCTCCAAGACAGTGAAAGAAGAGCTGGCTTCTATGATCGCGACCATCGGTGAGAATATGAATATCCGCCGTTTTGAAAAAGTTTCCTGTGAGCAGGGACTGGTCGTAGACTATATCCACGCAGGCGGAAAGATCGGTGTACTCATCGCTGCCGAGACAGATAACACGGGAGATGCCGTGAAAGAATGTTTGAAAAATGTGGCCATGCAGGTTGCAGCTATGAATCCGAAGTATCTTTCATCTGAGGATGTGTCCGAGGATTACAAGGAGAAGGAGAAAGAGCTTCTTCTTGCACAGGCAAAGAACGACCCAGCCAATGCCAATAAGCCGGACAATATCATTGAAAAAATGATCATGGGACGTTTGAACAAAGAGTTGAAAGAAGTCTGTCTGACCGAGCAGGTCTACGTAAAAGCGGAAAATAAAGAGTCCGTGGCAAAATATGTGGAGTCTGTAGCGAAAGCGGAGGGATGCAGTATCAATCTGGTCCGTTTTGTACGCTATGAAACCGGCGAAGGTTTGGAAAAGAAAAACGAAGACTTCGCAGCAGAAGTGGCAGCACAGTTATAAAAAATTAGCAGATTTAATGTAGATCATGTAGAAGATTGGGCTTTGAATGCCATTCCGTTGGTGTTTGGAGCCCGTTTTGTTTGAAAAAAAAGCTTGAATCTAATTTTTTTGTTGTTAATTCTCGGAAAATCATGTATAATAAGACGTGTATGTATATTTACGTAGAATTTAGCAAAAACATATATTGGGGATGATTCGATGTTTCATAATGGCAGAAAAAATTTGTGTGTGGTTTTAAGTGATCCAGCAAACCATTATCAAGAACAGGTGTGCAAGACGCTTACGTCCCTGGCACAGGTGCGGGGATATAATCTCGCGTATTTTGCATGTTTTACGAGTTATGGCGTGGATACGAAAAACGGCAGAGGGCAGTCCAATATCATTAATCTCATTCCGTATGAAAAGTTTGATGGATTTCTCATTTGCCATGACACACTTGTAGATACGCAGGCTGTGGAGCAGATGTTTCAATATATCAAGCAGCGTGCAAAAGCGCCAGTCGTGACGATCCGCAGGGAACAAGAGGGATATCCGTGCGTACTGTCGGAGGACTGTGGTTCGATTCAGAAGATCGTCCAGCATTTGGTCGATGTTCACGGATTTGATCGGATTGCTTTTATGAATGGCCCTGAAGAACATCTAGATGCCCAGATCCGTTTACATGATTATAAAGAAGGATTGAAGAGCCGCGGGATCGCCTTTGAGGAAAAAATGGTATTTTACGGAGATTTTTGGCGAAGGACTTCGAAGCAGGCTGCTGACTATTTTACGATGGAACTGGCGAAAAGGCCGCAGGCGGTCGTTTGCGCCAATGATTATATGGCGATCGCGCTTTGTAATGAGCTGATCAACCGGGAAGTAATGATTCCCGAAGATATTGTGATCACCGGATTTGACGATATATGGGAGTCGACAACGAACATGCCCCCGCTGACGACCGTGACGGTACAGGCAGGAAAAATGAGCGAGCTGGCGTTTTATACGCTGGTGAAACTGATGCGCGGGGAGGAAGTGCCACAGACGCAGACCGTTCAGTCCGAACCGGTATTCCGTAATTCGTGCGGATGTGAAAATATGGATTTTGCTTCTGTAGCGAAAAAAAGGGTACGGCAAAATAAAGAAAATGAAGATATCATGGAACTTATGAGCAGCAATACCCATATGACAGTCGAAATGTCGGAGGCGGATTGTGCAGAAGAATTGGTCGAACATACGAGGATCCTCCAGAATCCCGATAATTATGTGCGCAATTTCTTTATTTGTCTAGGGGAAGGACGGGGAGCGGCATATCCGAAGTATCATTCGACGGGGCCGGGTTATCCGGATCGGTTTCATTCGGTCGGCAGCGTGATAAACCGCCGGATCGTACAGACGAAGCCGTTTGATGCCGTCGATCTTATTCCGGCAGAAGCGGCGGAGAGGGAACCGATGGTTTACTATTTCTTTCCTTTGCACAACCTTGACCGGACATTTGGCTATTTTGCGATCAATTATAAAGGGATACATAGCTGTGAAAAAACGTTTCACACATGGCTTGCTATTGTAGGAAATGCGCTGGAAAACCTTCGGCTGAGACAAAAAAACAAAGTGCTGTTGGACGAGTTGAACAACCTGTATATACATGATGCCCTGACTGGACTTCTGAACCGCAGGGGATTTGAGTACAGTTCTCGTGATCTTTATGAAAAGAGCGCAAAAGAAGGTCAGACGATAGTTATTATTTCCATTGACATGGATAATCTGAAGATCGTGAATGATACGTTCGGCCACGCGCAGGGAGATGTGGCGTTACAGGAGATTGCCAGGGCGATGGAATATGCGGCGAGAGAGGGCGATGCGTGTGCTAGAACGGGCGGCGATGAATTTACCGTCGTCGGGATCGGCTATGATGAGGAGGCAGCTGAGGCGTTTTTAGACCGGTTTGAATCTCATATGGAGCGTTTTAATAAGGACAGCGAACTCCCATATCTTGTTAGGGCAAGCTATGGTTATTATATTGTTCCGCCAGATCATGCGATTGCGCTTGATGCTGCGATCGTAAAGAGCGATAACTGTCTGTATGAAAATAAAAGGGAGAAGAAAGCGCAAAATTTAGACAGTGTTTTTAGGGATAGCACTGTGTGAGTTTAAGGAGGACGATTCATTGACTGAAGGTGCTAGGGATAATATGGAATTTAGGAAGAGAAGGAGAAAAAGGATCAAGACGATCATCGTGGCGCTGTTTCTGCTCATGCTTGTTTTTCCTATTGTTTTATCTATTGTTCTTCTGTTCCGCATGAACCGTTTGGAGCGTCAGGTGGAAACGCTGGTTTCCCGAAAAGAAGAAAAGACGCACTACAGTACAGAAGTACCGGATGTTGTGAAGGCACAGGAGAAAGAGGAAATCGTTTCACCAGCAGCTGTGGAAGAAAAACAGCCGCAGAAGGTATATTTGACCTTTAATGACGGCCCGAGCGAGCAGACGAAAGAGGTATTGGATATACTAAAAAAGAAAAATGTAAAGGCTACATTTTTTGTCATCGGCAGGGAAGATGAATTTTCCAAAAAAATGTATCAAAGGATTGTAAAAGAGGGACATACATTAGGGATGCACTCGTATTCCCATATTTATAAAGAAATTTACGGTTCGGTCAAAAAGTTTCAAAGGGATTTTAGTAAAATCTCAGACTTGTTATTTGATGTCACGGGAGTGCGCGCCGCCTACTACCGTTTTCCGGGAGGCAGCACTGGTACCGGCCAGCTTTCCATTGAAGAGTGCCGCGGCTTTTTGGAGCAGCAGGGGGTTACGTATCTGGACTGGAATGTCGTGGCGGCGAATGGGACGGATGAAGAGATCTCTAGATCAGAGATGGTTCGTTCCGTGATGGATGGGGCATCGATGTACTCTACATCTGTCGTGCTTTTATATGATTCCGCAGATAAAAAGATGACGGCAAGATCGCTGGGAGCGATGATTGACAATCTGCGGGCGGAGGGGTATGAATTACTTCCGATTGATGCGAATACAACACCTGTACAGCATTCATGAACAGGGTTGCTATAAATATGTCCCAGAATAGGGATTTGGTTATGTTTAGGAGGAAGCAGTATGAGTTTTTTTAAAGAACTAAAAGAAGATATTGTTCAGTCGGTAAACGAACTGGGCGAATCTTTCGAAGAGTCCGTTGTTGATACTGATATAGAGAAAAGCGGGGCGCTTGAGCAGGAAGTTCAGGAAGAGATGGATTCTCTTTTGAAGGATGAAGGGTTGTTGCTCGATGTACCGGTTGCGGATGAGGTTCCTGTCGACGAGCCGCCTGCTGAAATAGAGGAAGCTGATGCGGAAATACGTGAAGAAGATGTGTCCGGCGGCGAATCGAATGAGGCAGTTGAGGAAGAAGAAACAGACCCATTGAAGATGCTGGAAGAACAGCAGATGAATGAAGAAGAACAGGAGGTTTCTGAAAAGATGGATGAGAACATGACAAAAGACCCGATGGAAGTGGATATGCCGGCAATGCCTGGTATGGAAGATCCGAGCAGTGAACCGGAAATGTATAACAGCGAGGAAACGACGGTCATAACGAAGGGGACGACGATCAGCGGTGGAATCAGATCGGATACATCCCTGATCGTAAAAGGTGTGATCGAAGGAGATGTAGAGTGTCAGGGTAAATTGACCGTTACGGGTCGTGTTGCTGGAAACAGTACGGCTTCCGAAATATATGTAAATACGCCGAGAATGAACGGAAACCTTGTGAGCAAAGGCAGTGTAAAAGTTGATGTGGGTACGGTTGTGATCGGTAATGTCAGCGGGGCATCTGTCGTTGTTGCAGGTGCAGTCAAAGGCGATATTGATGTAAATGGACCGATCATACTGGATTCCACGGCAGTCGTGCAGGGGAGCATTATAGGAAAGTCCATCCAGATCAACAGCGGGGCAGTGGTAGATGGTAGGTGTTCGCTGCAGTATGCAGACGTGGATCTGGATTCATTTTTTGAATAAAGGGGACGGCCATGAAATATAAGAGAGTGCTGCTCAAATTGAGCGGAGAGGCGTTGTCCGGCGGGAAAGGCACCGGATTTGACGAGAAGACATGTATCGCCGTGGCAGAACAGATCAAGACGATCGTCATGGAAGGATGTCAGGTGGCGGTCGTTATCGGCGGCGGTAATTTTTGGCGCGGAAGATCAAGCGAGACGATCGAGCGGAATCAGGCGGATCAGATCGGCATGCTTGCCACGGTCATGAACTGTATTTATATGTCGGAGATCTGCCGGCATGTGGGTATGACGACGCAGGTACTCACTCCGTTTACGTGCGGATCCTTTACGAAACTGTTCAGCCGTGATCGGGTGGAGAAATATCTTTCTAAAAATATGGTTGTATTTCTTGCCGGGGGAACGGGCCATCCTTATTTTTCAACGGATACGGCTACGGCCCTCCGGGCGGTTGAGATCCAGGCGGATGCGATTTTGGCGGCGAGAGCGGTCGACGGCGTTTATGATTCGGATCCGAAGGACAATCCGGATGCGAAAAAGTACGATA
>Ga0224748_10441_pt1 | contig 12790 bp, 20 predicted proteins | sample LIM_F_Water_Neg_FD_182074 | JGI IMG/M metagenome (GOLD analysis project Ga0224748, IMG submission 182074) | Enriched cells from gastrointestinal tract of the lab mouse from Pacific Northwest National Laboratory (PNNL), Richland, Washington... | ecosystem: Host-associated > Mammals > Digestive...
ATGGGGCAATCAGCTATGGGCATATCGGGGCTGACTTGATTACTATGTGTTCGATGTTGAGAATCCCGGTTGCGATGCACAATGTTCCGGAAGAAAAGATATTCAGGCCGGCAGCATGGAATGCATTCGGTATGGATAAAGAAGGCCAAGATTTCAGGGCTTGCCAGACATATGGACCGCTTTATAAATAAGAGACGGAGGAAATAGAATGGATGTAGCCAAAAAAGAAACAAAAGTCCTTGCGGTGGACTTTGGCGCTTCCAGCGGCAGGGTTATGCTTGGAACCTATGACGGAAATAAAATTACGGTAGAGGAAATCCACCGTTTTTCCAATGACCCGGTTATTTTAAACGGAACGATGTACTGGGATGTGCTTCGCCTTTTCCATGAGATTAAGCAAGGATTGATTAAGGCAAAAGCATGTGGCAGCGTGGACAGCATCGGGGTGGATACTTGGGGCGTAGATTTCGGTCTTTTGGACAAAAAAGGTTATTTGTTGGAGAACCCGGTGCATTACCGTGACGGCAGGACGGAAGGGGCTTTGGAAAAAGGCTTTGCGCTGATTCCAAGGGAACATTTCTACGAAATAACAGGCAACCAGTTTATGGAAATCAATACGGCATTCCAGCTTTTAGCATTAAAAGAGCAGCGCCCGGAGCTTCTTGACCGGGCGGACTGCCTGCTGTTGATGCCGGATTTGTTCAATTATTTCTTGTCGGGGGTAAAGAAGAGCGAGAGGTCTATTGTGTCTACGACGCAGATGAGCAATCCTCTGGAACCCGGCTGGGTGATGGAAGTAGCAGAGAAGTTCGGTATTCCGAAGGGCATTTTGACAGAGGTAGTGCCTACCGGAACGCTTTTAGGGCCAATCCGGAAAGAGATACAGGAAGAACTTGGCATAGGGGATATGGATGTTATTGCGGTAGCAGGGCATGATACCCAGTGCGCCCTGACGGCGGTTCCTGCAAAAGAAGACGACTTTATCTTTGTAAGCTGCGGTACATGGTCTTTGTTCGGAACGGAATTGGAAAAGCCTGTTTTGACGAAACAGTCGGAAGAGCTGAATATTACCAACGAAACGGGAACTGACGGGAAAACTTCTTTTTTGAAGAATATTATCGGCTTATGGCTGATTCAGGAGAGCAGAAGACAATGGATTCGGGAAGGAAAAGAGTATAGCTTTTCCGAATTGGAGAAGCTGGCAGAGGCGGCGGAGCCGTTCCAAAGTTTCATTGATCCGGACGCGCCGGAGTTCAGCCCTTCCGGCAATGTGCCCAGACGGATTAGGGAATATTGTGAACGGACCGGACAGAAGATACCTCAGACGGAAGGCGAAATTGTACGCTGCATTAATGAAAGCCTGGCGCTAAAATACCGTTATGCTTTAGAAGAAATTAAGGCATGCACCGGAAAGGATTATCATGCCATTCATATGGTAGGCGGCGGAATCCAGAGCAAACTTCTTTGCAAATTTACCGCATATGCCAGCGGCATTCCTGTGATTGCAGGGCCGGTGGAAGCTACGGTATTTGGAAACATCGCAATACAGCTTATGTCCAAAGGTGTGATTAAGGACTTGAAGGAAGCACGGAAAGTAATTGCCGATTCCGAAGAGCCTGCAGTTTATGAACCGCAAGACGGGGATGAATGGGATGAGGCTTATGATTTTTATAAGAAGAATATTTTAAAGAAATAAAAAAGAGAGGCTGATTAAGCAGGCTATGATAAACAGAACAGACCCCGGTTTTAGGACCGGGGTTTGTTTGGATGAAAGCCCAATAGGAATTATCTGGCGGAAATGGATAGGGTATGGTATAATGGTAAATCCGTAATTTTTACCGTAGGGAGTTTTATAGGAATCGGATTTTATGATATACGACGAAAAGAGGAATAGCTGTCAGGCCAGCGTTTTTGCTGCATTATTTGCTGGTCAAAATACTAAAAATAAAGAAGTAGGTATTTGCTGTGGTAACGATGATTTATTTTCTGATATCCATACAATATATTCCATCGACAGGTGAGGCTTTTTACTGGTATAGCGGGGCAGTGGGCTACACGCTGGCTTATTCCGTCATGCTGCTTTGCTTGGTTTTTTCGCTGAAATATATTTTTACCGGGAAAACAGGATTTGATAATGGCTTCGCTTACTGCGTTTTTTTGTGGGGGAGGGAATTATCTGACGGTTGTTTTGCTTCCGTTGCTTTTTATCCTGCTTTTGTTTCTGTTTTCGCCATCAAGGAAGAATACGTTCTATTTGCTGATTCCTTTGGCTGTGTTCGGGATAACTGCAGTGGTTAATATGTGTGCGCCGGGAACGAAGGTGCGTGGAGGCAGCGATTTTGGATTCGATGTCCCAAATATATTCTATGCCATTGGAAAGGCGGTCTATAAAGGGCTGAAAGATGTACGCTCGGAATACTTGGGCAATCCGGTGATTGTTATTGGTATGATAGTGATTGCTTTATTTCTTGCATCTCAGATGATAGGAAAGCAGTATGAGCTTTCGTTCCGGTATCCGGGGCTTTTTGTCATGATGACTTTTGGCAGTTATTTGGCTATGCATGCACCGAATTATTATTCCAGCGTGGGGGCGCCCTTTGGCAGGATGTCCAATTTGATTTCCTTTTATTTCGAGTTAAGTATCATTGCGGATATGATATATGTAGGCTATTTGACAAAAAAGGGAAGCCGAAAATGGCAGGATGGGGTTAAGAAATTTATGGAAAAATGGGAAGTATACAAGATATACGTTCTTTTAGGCGCATTCATATTAATTCTGGCTCATCCGGGATGGTACGCCACGACAGCAGTAGTACGGATGATTGGCCAAATACAGCGGTAGCAGAGTTTTTTGATAAAGATAGTGTAAAGTTAAAAACCGGGGAGTAAACGGACTTTTGACATTTGGGTCTTGCTCCCATGCAAAGGGTGCGGAATACGGATTACGGATAAATCCGGCTCTTCAACCTTTGCCGGAGCAAAGTGTGATAAGCTTAGATTGTTCTCATAGCTGAAAGCAAGGGTTATCTTGCTCTTTGCCAAAAAAAACTGCCCGCGATTTTGTGGCAGGCAGTTGCCGCTGCAGTTTTTGTCAGCCGTTATCCGTATTCCGCCGGTAAATTAGCTCAACAATCTCCCCGATATTCTTACAGCTTTCTAATTTAAGATTAGTTTTCGGGAATCCTGAAGGGAAAAGTGGGATTCCATTCCCAAGGATAGTTGGCATAACGTAAATGTAGTATTTATCAATTAGATTCCCGTGCATAAAATAACGGATTATTTCACCTCCACCCATAAGCCAAATATTTCCCGGATGTTTTTTGGAAATGAAATCCAATACTTGTTTCCCTGGGGGTAAAGAAGTGAATTGGACATTCGGGTCGTATGGGTGTTGCCAACGTGTGCATACATAGCAGGGCATTCCTTCGTAGGGCCATTTATCGGGTGAAAGGTCATTTTTTACCTGGCGATAAGTTTTGCCTCCAAGTATAATCGCCTGCAAGGAATTGTAGAATTTTTCATAACCAAGGTCGGGTGAAGGACCTGGCGTTTCATCTAAAAAACTGATATCACCATCTTCTTCAGCAATATATCCATCTAAAGACATCGCTATATATAGAATTAGTTTGCTCATGGCAGCTCTCCTTGTTTTTTGTCTGCTTTGTTATATTTTTTGCCTATTGCCGGATATTGCTTTGCAGTTTCATCGCCCATCGGAAGAAACGCCTGCTTTGTCCGGCAATCTTGGAAGCTATATCTTCCATTGGAATGCAGGCCGGATAGTTCCGCTTACCACATGGCTTTGGTGTAAAAGAAACTGAGAAGGGAAAACGTGTGAAAAAAGATATACTAATAATCCGAAGCCATTCCCGATTGGAACCAGCTTCGGATTATTATTATCTAATGCGGAATGAGGGACTCGAACCCTCACGGTCGCCCACAAGAACCTAAATCTTGCATGTCTGCCAATTCCATCAATTCCGCTTATTATGGATAAGCTATTCTTTATAAAATATCCACGTATGATATCTTAACATTTTCACACTTTCCTGTCAATAAATATTGGAAATCTGTTACGGTTAATCCTAGACAGTGCCTTAAACGAAAGTCTGGCGTGAATATGTCAATAACTTTTGAAAATGTCATTTGCTTATATCTGTATTCATTTGAAAAAATGTCACTTCTGTAAAAGGGCCTTTGCCCTTTTATGAAGCAGACTGCTGTTTCTCGAAAAATATCTCATATAAAAATTTCAGGGAAAGATTGTAATCATCCATCCACCAGATGGCTTTCCATTCTCCGCTGCTATGATGCAGCTGTAAATTAGGTTCGACAGCTTTGATTATCTTTTTCTCTATTTTTGTGCTGGCATTTTTATTCTGGGGTTTTAAATACCGTATGGCCTCAAATATATGCCCGCCATAAGCGACGCGGATTCCATACCGCGGGTGGAGGAGTACCGTAATCCCCCTTCCTGCATTTATGATTGGAAATCCTTCATCTAATGTCTGGAAACACCGGTTTTTGAAGGAAAAGGTTCCTGCATTATCTGTTTTCCTTTTATGCTTTACACAGAGAATGGCATCAACCCATAAGCGCTCAATGCGCCCTTTTGCCTGTGGTGTTTTTGCAAAGATGAGGTCTGTTCCCAGTTCATGCATGGTTCGTCCAAACTGGGTAAGGTGGACTGTTTTATCGGCAATCAATTCATCCACAGTGAGTTTTCCTGTTTTAAGAGAACGAAAAATCGTGTGGTTATCGGAGTAGACCGTTTGTGGAATACCGAAACCCACACAGCACTGGCGCATGGTTTCAAGGTAGCCGTAAAGGCATTCATTCTGAGTCATAAACGGCCAGACTACTTTCCCAGTGGCATCATCAATTGCCCCGTGGAGGGCGTACTTGTCATTTCCGCCAAACCATTCATAGGGTGTGGCGTCATCTGGATGATCTGCCCCGGATGTGGTTTGCGCTTCCTGCAGGGTGTCCTGTGGCGGATTTTTTTCTTTTTGGGGCTTTCAAAGCCTGCATTTTTTAGTATACTGGAAAGTGTAGAATAGGAAATAAGGATTCCAAAATCTGCAGACAGTATATCTTTGAAATGGAGGAAGTTGGCTCCTGACAATTCCGGGCGGGAATAAATGGAGAGGATGGCTTCCTTCGTTTCATCTGAAACAGCATGAGAGGGCTTTCTGCCGGTATTTTTGTGAATAAGTGATTCAGCGCCAGAAGCAAGGACTCCTTTCTTTAGATGTGTGATTTGGCGTGTAGAAAGACCTAAAAGCTCAGCATCCTGCTGTCTGGAAACAGACTTGTCGATGAAACGATGGATGACAGTAAAAGCTTTTAGTTGGTCTTGCGACAATGTAATCATACCTTCTTTCATAACTTTTAAAGTTTATCAAAAAGTGACATAATCTCAAGTTAATCTTAAGGTAACATTATCACAAGTTATTAACATAATAACGTCAGAATTATTGAGAAAGTATCACTTATCTTCTAGAATATTTGATAAGATAATTTTTCTTTAACGGGATAGAGGTGAAGCAGTATGCGATATTATCAGTGTGATAAATACCCAATTGAGTTCGTGGTGCCGGAGAATATTGATAAGCACTTTGTCTCCCATAACCATGTAGGGAATTATATCATATCGGTAGTCATGCAAGGAACGGTGGCAGTTTGCTTGGAGAAAAGGGAAGTGGCGTGCCGCATGAAGTCGATGCGGGTTTAGAGGGGGTATATCTGTTTGCCAAGTTCATGCCTGCATTATGTTGAACTGAATAAGAGGATAGTATACACAAACCGCCGCACTATGGACTTCATCCGCCATATACGGCGGTCTGCTTTTTTCCCAGGCAGGTCGGATGGCCTGATAACGGGAATTATTTGGAAGGCGGGGAAATAAGAGGTAATATGCTTACACGGTGATTCTTGTTTGTACTGCCTTGCAGGGAATAATAAGGGCACCTCATAAACAAAAAATCTGCGATTTACGTAGCCAGATTAACCATTCACGAAGTAGGTGTTAGTAATCACCCTTATTTTTCCGATAAGTTAGTTGAAGGCTGAAGGTGGCAGAAACGATAAAAATTGCGGTGTGTGATGATGAAAAAATATAAGGTCTTACCTTGTTTTGCGCATAAAAGAACAGGGCAGGGAATGCAGCATCGCGGAATATGCCTCTGCCGATGCGTACCTCTCGGACGGTAAGGAATATGACCTTGTATTTCTGGATATAGAGCTGGGCGGCTTCGGCGCAGGTCTGGACGGCATGGGGCTGGCAGGGCGGTTTTCAGAGAGAAAAAAGGAAAAAGGGATGGCATTGCGGCAATGTTAAAGTGCGGCACGAGATGAAAAACCACATGGCGAACATCAAAGGGTTGGCAGGAGCCGGGAAAAGGCTTTATACGCCTTACCCTGAAACGGAAGAAACAGTTTTTATTGCCGGCTGTGGAAAACAGCTTTGACGGGGATGTACCTGTGCAGATGGGAAGAAATTTGGTTCCTATTACAACGAAGCAGAGTATGTTGCCGGGAATTATCACGGAACATGGGATTGGACTGGAGAATGTGCGTGATGTGGCGGAGAGGTATTTTGGGGGTGTAAATATAAAAGTGAAAGGGGATGTGTTCCATGTGACGGTCATGCAGCAGCAGCTATTGAATGAAAAGATTGCAAAAGCAGAACAGGAAAGAAGCAGGCTGGCAAAGGCGTGGATGGGCGACAGGCAGATGGCGGCGGCATAGCGGCTCCGAATGACAGAGGGCCGCAGGTAAGATTTTTTGAAGGAGGATGGGAACTATGTCAATGGAGATTACAAACAATTACAGCGATTATGGGAAAGGCTACACAAATGCTGCAAAGGAAGGCAATGTGACAACAAGCACGGTGGAACTGAAAACCTCAACCGGGGGAACAAAAACGGAGCAGATTAAGACGGGTTACAGCAATGTCAATGACTACTCCAAATATCTACAGGGCAAGTACAGCTATATGAATTCGGGTACAACCTCCATGCAGGGTGTTCCGACAACGGTATCCGTATCGGGTGCTTTTTTGAAGAAATGCATGAACGACCCGGAAAAAGCAAAATATCTGGAAGAAAATCTGGCGGCATTGCCGGACTGCGCCTCTTATGCAGTATCCCATGCACAGGGAACACTGACAAGTCTTTCATATGAAATTGATGCAAATGGGAATATAACGGTAATCTCATCCGGCACAAATGATCCCGATGGAAAAATAGCGAGGGAGAATGCGGAACGGCGGGCGAAAGAGAAGAAAGCAGCCGAAGAAAAGGCTGCCGAGAGGCGTAAAGAGAAAAAGGCGGAGGAAGAAAAGGCAGCGGAACGGCGGGCAGAGAGAAAAGAGCGAATGGATAAACTGACGGAAGGTACGTTCACGGTATCTGCCACTGGCACGGATGTGAAAAGCGTTATACAAAATATTGTTGCGGTTGTATCTGGTACATCATCACCCACAGGGAACAGTTTTGATATTAAGGTATAAGGAGATATTGTTTACACCTTATCCCGCGGAGGTGAAAAACCATGCGCCCCTGCCGGGGATTATTTAGTAGGAGGTGAAGGCTGGTATGGGATTTGACCGAGGAAGTTAGGCGGAATGTCTTTATGGGGCAATTAACTGCTCGGGCTTATTACGGGGGAGCGGGTGCAGCTCTGATCGACAGAAGGGCTGCCATAAGAAAGAAATGGAGGACTGAAATGGGTATTAACGGAATAGGAACAGCGGGATACCCGCTGAAAGGATACATGGCAAGAAAGACAGGAAGAAGTGCGGAATCCGGGATTGTGGGATTCATGGAAACGGTGGAAGAAAAGGCGGCGCAAGGCAAAGCAGCCGGCCAGGATGAGAAAGCATTTGAGATGATCGGACGGGGCGCCCCGCAGGAAGTGAAAGATGCATGGATGGAGGCGGCGAAAGAAGTAAATGCGAATGGCATGGGAATCCGGGGCAACGGAATGCTGAGCCATATATCGCAGATGATGGTGCAGCGGTTAAATAAACAGCTTAAGGGTGAAACGGAGAATTTTGACCTCCTTGGGAACACAGTGGAATCTGCAATCCAGGCAACAAAAAAGGCACTGTACGATTTGGAGCATCCTGTAGTATATACGCCCAGGAGCATAGAGGTCCAGCAGGCCCGCATCAAAGAAGGGGAATTTTACAGGGCGTTTTTGGAGAGGTTGGAACAGTTATAATAGATTTACGGGAGGGTGAAATAGTACAGGTAAGTTCGTCCAATGGTTCGTTGCAGAAGCAGATATTTTCAGGAACAGGAAGCATAGGCGGTATCCATCTGCCCGACTTTAATAATAAATACGTTTTCTCCAAAAAGAAAAGTTACACATTAGAAGTGTTCCCGGACAGAAAAGGTATCATCACTTCCGGTCTGAAAGCCGTTTCCAAAAACAGGCAGAATGTGCTGAAGCCGATAGATTTTGTGGCAACGCTGTTGGAAGGAAAAGTAAAATATCAGAAACTGCCATCAGGAAGCAGTGATTACATAGAGTTTTACGATAAGAACGGGGAGATGGTGGCGACTTATTCTAATAATGGGTGGACGATGTATACCACCAATTCGGAGGTTTCCAGACAGACGGAAATGTGCATTCTCTATAATGAGTCATGGGGGAATGCCAAGAGAGGGATTCCGCTGGTGGATGAAGAAGTGGTAAATGTGGAAGATATGCAAAATAGTTTTGACGTAAAAGCATAGAAGTAGACATATGCTGTAGTTCCATATTTCCCAATAACCCACAGTTTGGCAAGGGAGAGGCGGCATCCCCGGCGTTCCGGCAGATTAGGAGGTTTTGGAATGGATATAACAGGAATGGCAAAAAGCCATCAGGCGTACAACCAAAAGACTGGAAAGGTATCATCCAGGAAGGGATGGAAGCTGTCTGATTCCCTCCGGGAGAACATTGCTCAAAGGTAAATGAGGAAAATAAAAAATTTGCAAGTCCTGAACAGCATATTACTGAAAAGTATTTCAATAAAATTTCGCCCTATTATGTAAAAGGTTTAACGCAAGAGGAACGTGAGATCTGTGCCGCACAGGAATAACGTGTTTTGCTAGGAATGCAGCCTGATTTATATAGTGATGATCCAGTCATTCGTGAAAAATTTGGCGGATGCAATATGTTCGTGGGGGATATGGAATGGAATCAGGAAATTCGTGACAAAATGAATGACGCCGTTAATCAGGCATTTGAAGAAAATGGAATTGTAATCACCAAAGATGCTGATTCAAGGCTGACAGTTGACCCATATGATTTCTTTATTCACATAAATGGAGTAGATGAAGAATTGGCAAAAAGGATAGAAGCAGCATTGAATCAAGGGAAAAATGGTTATTACCTATATGAGCATATCGCTTTTTGTGACCCGGTGAATTATGGTGTAGAGGAACCTCTTCAATACATATCGGGAGATAAAGAAAAAATGGTGGTTTATCACTTTGTAAATCGGCTGACAGGATATGATATAAGGGAACTGGAAACAGGGATGGAAAGTTTTATACTCCCGATGGAGAAGATTTGTGGGAAGTGTTGAAAGACAAATATGACAAATTGGCAGCAGATGGCAATGCAGATGTTTCCACGCTAATGAGATATGAGGCTGCATATCGGAGAGTTGCTACAGCAGGATGGGAGAGGACAGCGGTATCTTCACGGAAGCAAAGGGTACTGGAGAAGCTGCGCCTGTTTTTTGAGAATAGGGGATTTGATGTGCATAAATGACACCTGCCGACAGCATACGGAATCTTTCCGCATATTTCCGTATGTTTGTCGAACGGTTTATAAACTTCTTTCCGTTTTCCATCGTCACATTTCAAAAAAGTGTCATTACGAATTTTTCTGTTTAATATAGAAAAAAATTTTTGATGAGCCGGGAACTTTGGTATTTTCCGGCTTGTTTTATTGTGGGAATTTAACGATAAAAATGGTATGATTGACTTTAAAAATGCGAAATTGCATACAATTTAAAAATGAACGGAGGAAAAAAATGAGTCAGACTTATATTACTTTGAATAATGGAGCAAAAATCCCGCAGTTTGGCATGCGCGTATATATGGTGCCTGCAGGAGACGCAACAAAGAATGCGTGCCTGGACGCTTTGAAAATGGGGTATCGTCATATTGATACCGCCCACGCATACCAGGATGAACGTAGCGTAGGAGAGGCTGTCCGTGAAAGTGGCATCCCCCGTGAAGAAATTTGGGTGACTTCCAAGCTGTGGCCCAGTGAATATGGGGAAGGAAAGACATGGAAAAAGCATTAAAGCAGGGAAAAGTGAAAACCATCGGACTGAGCAACTTCGAGTCGGAACGACTGGAGGAAGTCTGTGAGACAGCAACAATTAAGCCTGCGGTACTACATGTGGAGTGCCATCCTTATTTTCAGCAGAACGAATTAAAAAAGAGATTGGCGCCTTATGGAACAGTAATCGAAGCATGGTATCCTATCGGACATGGTGATGTAGATTTGATGAATGAGGCTGTATTCGTAAAACTGGCAGAGAAGTATGGAAAGAGCAATGTCCAGATCATCCTACGCTGACAGGAGGCAGATTTGCGAAACATCCCGGGGAAACTTCAAGGCGTATGCAGGAGGACAGCTATGCGGGGCTGAAATATGACGCTACCGCGAAGCAGGATGGCGCAATTATCGGCAGAGTTACGCTCCTTGCAGAGAAAAGAGGCGTTTCTATGACGGAGATTTCCCTTGCATGGCTTATGGCAAAAGTAACACCGCCGGTAGTCGGCGCAGCCAGACAGGTTTCCTAAAAAAATACAGGGATCTCCATTTTGGAAACCCCTGTGCTGATACTATTTCTTTAACTGTAGACCGTCTTTGAAGGCTTCCCCCACTCTTTCGGCCACCCTGTAATAGCCATGTGTGTAGGGGTCAAAAGCGATTGCGTTTACCAGAGTCATATCAATCTTGTCGCCAGCCATGACACTTTCGTCTGCTGTAACATTAACTACCCTGCCGATGACACCGCATCCGTATTTCCCATCCTGATATTCAATATACTCGCACTCAAGGCAGAGAGGAAATTCATTGATAATCGGGGCGTCTACAGTTTCGGATTTATTTGCGGTGAGGCCGCTGTTTTCAAATTTGTCCGAAACCCTGTTGCCTGACTCGACACCAAAATAGTCTGCTTCCACTACATGGGCGGCATCAGCGATACTTACTGTAAAAGCTCCCCTTGCTTTGATATTCTTTACCGTTTTATGTGTTTCCGTAAGGTTGAGTGCTACATTGCCCCTTTCCTGCATGGTACCCCAGGCGGCATTCATAACATTAACGCTGCCGTCTTCATTGTAGGTAGCCACCATTAAAACTGGCATCGGGAAGATACCTTCTGTTATGCTGAGTTTTTTTCTCATTGCAATTACCTCGCTTCTTGTATAGGATTGACAGGACTTGCATCCATATGTATAATTGTAACAGGTAATGGAAAAAATACAAGTACTATCTTAAAGGAAAGTATAAATGATAAAAAATTATATTGAAGAAGCAAATTTCGAGGATACAGGGTTCAGCTATACGCTGTCTCTTATATCCGGCAAGCACAAAATGGTCATACTTTACTGCCTGATGGAGTTTGGTGCTGTGAGGTTCAATGAGTTAAGGCGATATCTGAAAAAAGTGTCGGACAAAACACTCAGCAACAATCTGAAAGAACTGGAGTCAGACCAACTCATCATCAGAAAAGAATACCCTCAAATACCACCGAAGGTAGAATACAGCCTGAGTGACAGGGGCAGATCCTTGATGGCTGTCTTAGATCAGCTATGTGTCTGGGGCGAAAATAATAGGGAATAGCCGGAATGAAATGTTTTCGGTGCAGCCGCAGTAAATTGAGGGGGTATCTGCGCCCCGTTTTGGGATAAGAACGGTCTATGTTTCCCTCGACAGAAGCAGGAGGCGCTTCACGGGGATCCGCCTCTGTTGACTGTACTGGAGGAGGGCTTTCTGGATTTCCCGCTTGTTCCCTGAGTTTATTGCAAGGCTGTCAATTCTGGTTTTCATTTAGGCTTTTTAGTGAGTGTATGGATGAAGGGAAGAGATGGCAGAAAAATAGAACAGGCATTGCCGGTTTGACAATGCCTGAAACTAATAGAGTGATGAAACAAAAACGTTTTTATTGTTGGTTTAGCTGTTTAAAAAGGCAGGATATTAGTAAACGATAGCGTATACGCCGAATACGCTTGCATTTATGGTAATAGTATTCGGGTCTGTGTCGATATCGTCCATAACAACAGCTTTTCCGTCTTTATCTATACAAATGATAGATACGTTTTTGCCAGTATTGGCAACATTTTTTGGCAGACCAATAGTAAGTTCAATGGGTGTAGATGCATTCTTAACAGCCGTTACAACGCCCTTCTTGGAGATAGTATATAAATCAAAGTTTACATAAGCTGCAACACTTTTTCCTGTAGCTGCAGCAGCAGATGTAAGGGCAGCTTTCGCTTCTTTGTTGGAACTATTGCATACATAGAATCTTACGTTGGTTCCGGCATCAATATCTGCCTGGCTCAAGCCTGCTGCTGCGGAAACCGATGCGGAAGGAGTTGCTACAGCAATTCCTCTGATAGCAGTTGCAATATAGATGCCGCTTACGGAAGAAGACATGCTGCGTCCACCTACCGTTACCTGACGGTTAGCAGCAATTGTCTGGGAAACAGCAGCGCTAGCTGTGTTCGTATTACTGGAAGAAGAGGAAGTTCCGCTGCTAGAAGACTCGCTT
>Ga0224748_10443_pt1 | contig 12787 bp, 5 predicted proteins | sample LIM_F_Water_Neg_FD_182074 | JGI IMG/M metagenome (GOLD analysis project Ga0224748, IMG submission 182074) | Enriched cells from gastrointestinal tract of the lab mouse from Pacific Northwest National Laboratory (PNNL), Richland, Washington... | ecosystem: Host-associated > Mammals > Digestive...
CCGCATCATCCGCCCAGCCCGTTCCAGGCAGCGGTTGACTGCGTCAAAAAACAGCTTGCCGATGCCCTTCTCCTCCAACAGATGCCGAAAGTGCAGCAGGGTCGTGGCGTCCGGGACATCCTGCTCGAAAAAGTTGATCCCCATAAATTTGCGCATGGCATAGCTGTCATAAATTGCGTCCTCTACTCCTTCATCGGATAAGCTGAACCAGCATTGCAGCAGATACATCCGCAGCATGGTTTCTATCTCAATCGGCGGACGCCCGCGTTTCCCGGTTGGATAGTGGGGGACGACCAGCGATATCCATTCTTCCCATGGGATAATCTCGTCCATGATTTCCAGAAATTCTTCCCGTTTTGTTTTCTTTTTCCGGCTCCTGTATTCCATATCGCTAAAACTTTCCTGTTTCATACTCCGCGCCCCTTTTTCCTTATTTTATCACATCTTTTATCATTTCGGGGAATTAAATCAGCGTTTCCTTAAATTTGCTGCCATGAACCTCAAAAAGCTGGTGAGTTGGAAAGCCAGAAAGCGCTCTTCCCGTTCCCACCTCCACAACTGCCTTTATCTTTTATCCTTCAATATCTTTGCGCCCTGTCTGGATATTCACCAAACAGGCCGCTTTTCGACAGGCTGAGGACCGCCACAAACGTGGCAGTCCTCTATGATTTATGTTGTTTTTGGAAAAGGATTTATTAGCTGGATATTGTGATTGTGGCATACGTCCTTAATGACCATTTCTATTTCCGCGATATCCTGCAATTTGGAGTTAAACACGATATTCAGTGCGTTGGGACCGTAATCCAGATAAAGGCTAGCTTGATATTTGCCGTTTTCGACCAATGAAAGTCCTTCCTCTGGATGAAGCGATATGGTTTCCTCGGGAAACAAATATACATCGATGAAGCAGTAAGGCATAGCTGAAGATGCTTGATATTTTGAAAAGAGTTCCTTCGGATAACCAATATCCAGACAGGCAATCATGTTTTCTTTTTGAGTAAGAGGAGCTGCTGGTATCAATGAATGCAAGAACTGGGCAACGGTTTCGGAGTGCGGCACAGTTGCTTTTTTGCGTTCATAGTTTGACAGAACAGGATCGAAAGAAAAAACAATCAGTGTTTTGCGGGAATCACAAAGGTGAGAAATCATTTCCTGGCCAAGCGAGAATACCACAGGGTCATCTTCTCCGACGTTTGCGGCGAACTCGTATTGTACAGCGTTCGGAGGAAGTCCCGTCGATCCAATGGGGTGATCAAAACACAAAAAGTGCATACTTCCGTCCGGGGACCAATCATCTGGAACTAAAGTGGGTGTGAAATCCTTTATTCCTATAAGCAGATAAATAGACTTATCAACAACCCAGGAAATAATCCGTTTAATTGTTTTCATGCTCAATCCTCCGCTCTTGTTAAAGTGCATTACTGTCAGCCACGGAATCAAAGTTTACATGCGGGTAATCAATTGGTGTCTTCTTGCCTCGAATCCATGCGGTTTCGGTCCCAGTTGGAATAGGAGTGAATTGAATATAAGGTCGTTTGCCCAGCATAAGCGCATTGCTTACTCCTTCTAATCCGCCGTTTTTGGTGTGACCTATTGTAATCCCAGTTTTTTTGCTTTGCAAGAGATCAATCCAGACAAGTGATGGAAAAGTTCCGTTCTCTAAACGATTTAAGAAACTTTCCCATGCACGCAATGTTTTTACGCCATAAACACCGTCCTCTGTCAAGTGTTCGCCAACGTGCATTTCATTCAGCTTACTCTGCAATTTGCGAATCTTCGCGGGATCTCCGCCAACAAACCACGCCAGCTTATCTACTGTAGAATCAATGGAAATAGTAACCCCACAGCGGGATAAATCCTGACCTGCTTTTTTCAGAATCGAGGCGGTTTCATCTGTGATATAATTGTTCTCACGCTCATTTCTGAGTAGGTCCTGCTCCATAGTATGAGCAATGGAGTCCAGGAAATCCCTCAGCAAAGACGTATAGTCTGGTGACCCGAAGCGTGCGCTGTACATCATGGACAGATCACTGAGAAACACATCGCGTTCAATTCGCTGCAGGTAATCACCGCTTCCGATTGCTGCTCCATTGGAACCGATCGGCACAGAGGTATCCTGTTCATCCTGATATACTTCCAGGACATGGCGCAGAAAGTTCCGGCCTTTTCTCTGAGAAACTCCTTCCAAAAACTTCGCTTTTCGTTTGTCATTGTCCGCAGCGGACTCAATTCCCCAATCCGCCGCCTTGCGAACAATACTCAGGTACTCGCTGACAAAGAAATCCGGGTTGTTTTTGATTTGATCGATAGCGGAACGGACGGCGGACTCGTCGAACCAGGAGAAATTGTTACCGGGAAAGTCTGACTGGCTGAGAAGAGAGAGGCATTCCGATCACTGAACGAGGTGTTGTGAATGGTCTTCTTGGATTTTTGGAGATCAGAATAAATTGATGTGCGTCGAGGTTTTTCGACCTTTCGCACTTCAATAGTAAATCAATATTTTAGAAGATAGTGAAAAGTTTCTCTTGAATTTTTGGGAAAGAGCTAGTATACTAAACTATAGTTGCCGGTGTGATGGAATTGGTAGACGTAGCGGATTCAAAATCCGCCGCCAGCGATGGCGTGTGGGTTCGAGTCCCACCACCGGCACCAACTTGCATTGACAAAAAAGATGCAGACAAAAATCCCGCACTGAAGTGCGGGATTTTTGCACACAAAGCAGAAAAACAAGAGTAATCAGAAACAATAACCGCATATTGGAAAAATCAGAGAGCGTAAAATAAAAATAACGTGCCGGAGATGCAAATCCGCCGAATTTGGGGATTTCAGGAAACACACGAGACTCGAACTCCCAAGCACTCAAAAAGCGAAGAAGGCCGCCCGCTGTCCTGCCAAGCATTGGTAAGGACGGCGGGCGGCTTTTTCGTTCTATCAACTGTTCACATTGGTGCTTATGCTTACTTTGTCCCTCAATCGTTGAAATTACAGGGGTTGCGGGGTTTTATCTTTCTAAGGCAAAATTTCCTTAGTCGGATTTTCACTTACGTTTTGCGTGTCGTTTTTTCCTTAGTCAAAACAGCCTCTATCCTTACGGCCCCAATGGTTTAGCACCAATTTTGCGACTAAGGAAAAAATAGCGTTTTGCGCGTCCAGCTACAATTTCGCCATGGGTCAACTGCGGCATATCAAGGAGCGCCAAGAGCATTTCAGAGATATTTGCGGTGATTGCTACGATACCCGGTATTTAGATTTTGTATGCGTCAACAAACTGGGGACCCTAATCAATCCCGACTATGTGTCCCAAACCTTTGCAAAGCAGTTGAAAAAGAATGGCTTGCGGCACATCCGCTATCACGATTTGAGGCATAGCTGCGCGTCCATCCTCTATGGCCTGGGGTATTCCTTGAAGGACATTCAGACCTGGCTTGGTCACAGCAACTATAAATTTACCGCCGATACCTACGTCCACACTGAACAGGGCGCACACGCCGCCATGGCGGAGCGGTACGGCAAGGACCTGGAAAAGCTGCTGGCGGGCTGAAAATAGCGTTGATAGACGTTTGATAGACGCGCCAGGAGAAAACGGCTGCAAAAGTTATAAAAATAGCCGGTTTTGAATCAAAACCGGCTATTTTATGGTTGCGGAGACAGGACTTGAACCTGCGACCTCCGGGTTATGAGGCCGATGAGAAGTGTTTCAGAAGAACACTCCAGTCTCATAAGTCACAATATTCTCAGCTTTTTGAGATTTAGTGCAACTATTGAGACGAAATGAGCACTAGTCTCACACGATAAGCATCGGATAAGCATTAGCGATTCAGAAATTTCCCCGGATTTTCTTCAGGTTAGGCGGAAACAAGCAGTCAAGGGAGCGGGTCCCTGACCGCCCATTTCGCCTAACCCGCAGTGGCACTACTGGGGCCGGTAGCAGATCTGTAATTCGTTCTGTTGTTATATATTGAGCGCGGCGCTGTAGCTGCTGGACTACGTGGAGCGGAAAGGGAAGCTACGTCAGGCGTTCCGAAAAATTTTGGGCTTGATTAGTCAGAAAACCGCTGCCCAATTAGAGGGCATGTTCAAAGACAAGCTGCTGGAATTACTTTGACCGCTATCTGGTGGTCTGTTCCGGCATGAAGTCAGCCGATGGGCTTGACAATGGCGAAGCGACGTCCTTTCCGAGTCTGCCACCTTTCTGCGATCCATTCGGAGCCGATATAGAAGTCCGCAGGACCATCATCCCGCAAGGGATCTTGCGAACCTGTGGTTTTTGATGCACACGCCGCTGCTGATTGGCAAATTTCCAGAGGAGGTGCGGGTGATGCTCTATTTCCAACGTTTCTCAGAGTTGTTCCTTGGTTTCCATATACATATAGAAGAGCCTTATGCGATCTGTGCGGCGTATCTGCTTCTGGAACGGAATGGCGAACTTGAATATGCTCATCGTCAATACACTGATCTGCGCAGAGCAATGTCTGCCCCGGGGCGCGGATAAAGTATAGCTAGCGTTTTTGATATGCCGGGCTTTTGCGGATCCAGATAAAGCGCCTGGCCGCTTGTTTGACTTGTTGATAGTCGCCGCCGCGTCTCCCGAATGAAGTAAAGGAGAAACCCCAGAACCTCCTTTTTTGATAAAAAAGTTTGAAAAACGACGCCGTTTATCTTGCGGCGGCGAGAAACTTATGGTAGAATAAGGAAAATTTTATACAAAAGGATAAAAAAGCCCCGCTATTACAAATCCGATAAGATCAGGAGGGCAGATATGGAAAATACCATTAAATTCAGAAAGCAGATCTTCGAGGAAATGATGCGGGAGGACAAGGACCCGAAAAACCGGGAGAACTGGGAAAAGCTCTGCTGCTCCCAGACCCCGCTGGTCCCCTTTATCGGGGCCGGCGTTTCCGCGTGGTGCTATCCCATGTGGAACGAGTTGCTGAAAGAAGTTGTGAAGGATAACTTTTCAGATAGCTGTGCTGCTGCCGTGGAGAAAGCGCTGGAATGCCGGCAGAAGCCATTTGTGGAGGAAGAAGACAAGTTCCACTGGATGGAGGAGATTGCGGAGTGCATCTTCAACGATAAGCCGTCTCCTGAGGAAAAGAGACGTTTTGCGCCCTTGGCGCCCCCTTTGGAGCAGGGCAATCAAGCGTCGGAGAAGGAGAGGAAGCTGCATCGGGAGCAAACAGCCGCGACGGAGGTCCTGATCGAGCTGCGGACCTGCTTTCAAGAATACGGCCCAAGCAAAAAGCGGGCCGCCGTAAACAGCCTGCATGATTCCTTCAGTGAGCAGCGGTTGCTGGAAAACAGGAAAAACCCGGAATATCAAAAGTTTTTCCCAAAGGTATTCACCGATATCCTGATAACCACAAATTACGACAAGGCGCTGGAACGCTGCTACCCGTCCATTTTCAGTTATTCCTACCGGGATCTGCACGGTGCCGATGAGGAGAACCAGAGCTGGCTTTTCCAGGCGGTGAAGGAAAAGCTGGAACAGATGCAAAACCGCCTGGACGGAAAGCCCGCCAGGGCCGCCAGCGTCTCTGTCCCCAATGTTCCAATGCTCTTGAAAGTGCACGGCAGCATCGAACAGGCCAGTGACATCGCCCTGACCCGGGCGAAATACGACGAAGCCTACAGCGGAGAAATGCCGGAGCTTTTCCAGGAATTCTGCGAACGCAGCACGATGATTTTTATAGGCTGCGGGCTGCGGGAGGACAGGATCCTGGATAAGATGCGGGAGCTGCGGGCAAAACCGAACTCCCCCGGGTTTTGCCACTTTGCCTTCTGCGCTCAGCCGGGCAAAGACGCGGAGGAAACCAAAGAGAGGAAGCGGGAGCGGCTGGAAGAGTACGGCATCTATCCGATTTTTTATGACAAGGACAGTTTGGAGGGATTCTTTTCTCCGAAGGACGGCGGCAGCGTCTGCCATGAGTATTATCTGGGCCTCCTGCTGGAGAACCTTTACCGCCGTAAAATGTGTTATCCACAGCCGCCGGAGCTGCTGTGGAACAGGAGCCGTTTTGAAACGTGGGATCTGAAAGCCCATCTGCGGAACATCCGAAAAAACCAGCTGCTGAAAAGTGAATCGCAGTATATCCACGTCGAGGAGGCCCGGCAGATCCGGTCTCTCCTCCGGGCCTCCAACGAATGCCCGTTGATCGCGGTGACCGGCAGGACCGGATCCGGAAAAAGCACGTTTTGCCAAAATCTTCAGAGGCTGGACGCCGAGGGAAAGGACGCCATGCAGTTTTTTTACATTCCGCTGGAAGACTGCAAAACGTGGGGAGAGTTCTGCATCCAGATATACCAGGTGCTGAACATGATCCAGCCGGAGATTTTAGGGCCGAAGCGCTGGCGGGAGGTGGCGGCACAGGTCGCGGAGCGGTGCGGGGGCTACTGGCGCAGCGTGTTGATCCTGGACCACCTGGATGAGCTGAAGGGCTCCGAAAAAGGCTCCTCACAGTGGGAGGCGATCCAGGAAATGCTGCTCTACTGGAAGGAACATCAGACCCGGGTAGTCTTTACCTGCCGGGACTATCCCGACGGCATCAGCTGCCACACCTGGCCCATCGGCACGCTGAACGGCAGCGATGCGGAAAAGGTATTCTTCAGCGCCTGCACGTCCAAACAGCTTCAAAACATCTCGTATCTGGAGCGCACTGTCTTGGGAAACCTGTTTAGCCGTCAGGCTTTTCGCCCGGCGTCCGTGCACCTGCTGGGCCGGTACGCCAACAGCAAAAACGACCTGACCAGCCTTTTGGAGGAGTGGGAATCCTGCCATCTGCCGGGAGACAGCGAGGCGCAGACGATTGCCAGAATCTTTACGAGACATCTGCTCAGCGAGCACCGCTACGAGGAAAAGCGCCCGGAAGAGCAGCGTAATATTGCAAATAATATTCTGTGGCTGTGGGGAATCCTGGGCACATACCCGGGCAGGGTCCCCAGCGTCTTCTTCAAAAACGCCCTGCGCCGCGACAATGGCTGCCGTTCCATGGATATTTCCATGGATACGCTGATCTATATGAAAAACGCCGGTATCTGCAAGGAATGGAGCGACGAGAAGTACAGCGCTTTGCTTGAAAACCTCTACAGCTGCGCCAAGCGGTTCTTCCGGCAGCTCGGCCGTTCGGACAGCCGGTGCGAGCCCCTTTCCAGGTGGTTTGAAGAGGCGGCCGGGTGTCAGGGACAGAAGGGGCTGGAATGTTTTCGCGGCTATTCCATGGACCGTTATGACGGCGGACTGCGGCCGTATGTTTTTGAGGAGCTGAAATCGGAGCTGCATCTGGCGGATCTCGACGAAGGAGACCCCAACAAGGCCATTTTGGAGCTCCTGAAAACCCTGAGCGGGCAGGTGAACAGCGCGAAACCGGTGGACAGGCAGCTCAATCAGGCGCTCCATTATGAAATCAAAACGGTGATCCGGTTTCTGCTGGCCCGCCTGCCGGATGCCGACGAAGAGGACCGGCAGAGCATTCTGGAAATCGGCTGCGGCCTTTCCTCCTATTTCCACTATGTTCCCAACCACGCGTTTCCCCTGGTCCGGGAGCTGCTGGATATTTTGGATCTGGAGGATGCGGGCGATCTCAATGACCGGGCGAAGCTCTACCGGGTAATGGGGGATATCCAGCGGCTTCTGGGAAAGAAAAAAGAGGCGCTTTGTTCCTATCAGGAGGCCATCCGCCTGTGCGAACGGCAGATGGTGCGGCTGTTTGGGAAGGACGGCTGCCAGACTGAGTATGAAGAATGCCTGCGGATAAAGGCCCGCACGCTGATTATCCGCAACTATTACGCCGCCGGAGTCGCAGGCAAAGAAGAGCCAGACGATATGAAGGAGGCGAAGGGGATCTATAAGAAGCTGAGCGACACCTGGGGGATGGCCTACTATTGCCAGCGCAGCGGGGAAGCGCTCGTCTCGGCCTGGGAGGGCACGGAGCTGACGGATGTTATCGAGAAGTATAACCGCGCGATCCAACTCTATGCCCGCGAGAAAGACTGCACAGGCATCTCCTACATGCTCAAGTGCATGGGAGATTTGATACAGAAAATGAGGGACAGCTGGAATATGTACTTGGCGCAGGAGAACGATACATACTGTGTGATCGTGCCAGCGGACAGGGACTCCGGGATCGATTGTGCCAGCAACAGCTGGTGCTACGCGAGCGCCAAGTGCTACGCGCTGGCGTTCCTGATGTATTGCAGGCAGATCAACTGGCGGGGCTTTGCCAACGTTTTGCAGGCGATGGCCAATGCCTTCCGAACCCGGGGCGAGGAGAATCAGGGCCAGGAAGAATCCGGCGAAGCGTACCGGAAGCGTTGTCAAGAGCGGGACCAGGCGGTGGAGGACTTGTATTCGCTTTCGGAGGAATGTTACCGCTGGATGGGGGATATCCGGGGCCTTGCCGACACCCTGGACTACTTGGGATATTATTATGAGGATAAATATAAGGGTGAAAAGGGCGAGCAGTATAAGGATATGGCCCGGAGCAAATGGATGGAAAGCCGGAAGCTGTGGGAACGCCAGGGGAACGACCGCAAGGCGGCGGTTATTGACAAGAAGATCCATGAACTGAGCAGACATCGGCAGGGGGGCAACCAGCATGATCGGGAATGAACAAAGAACCACCGACGGAATCAGCCTGGACGAGCTTGCCTCAAAAGTGGAAAGGGACCCTTCCGGCTGGGTGCTTTTTTTAGGGGACGAGATTTCATTCAATAATGCGGAAACGTGCAAAAAGCGACTGTCTCAACTGGCGAAAGAGGCTGTGGAAACGGAGGAGAGCACGCTTCAGGAAATTTACAAAGCGGTGCAGGCGGAGGACCGCACAAAACTCACCAGCGTCCTCTTCGGGAATATCTGGGACGGGACTACCTTTTTGGACAAAGACCAGGAGCGAAAGCTGGAGCGGAGAAGAGCCTATGCCCGGCTTCTTGGAAAGCGGGACACCATCAACCTCTGCGGCACCACGGCCGGGGGACTCCAGTACCTGTTGGAGAAATTCAGCGGGATCATCGTCACCACCTGCCAGGACGAGACGGTAGAGTCGGCTTGGGAGTACGGAAATTCCCTGCCGGCGGATAACATAGTCTGTACGCCCTATGAGCTTACAACGTCCCGCGCGTGGAGCCGGTGGCTGGACGCGAAGGGGGAAACGGAGCTCCAGCAGGGAGAGCCGCTCCATAAAACCGTGTTGGTGAAACTATTTGGGAGCGTCAGCAGCCCCAATCGGATGCTCTTGTCATCGGAGGATATCCAGAGCTACTATCCGTCCCCCGCCGACCGGGAAGGGAACGCCTTGGAGGAATGCGTGTTTTCAAGTGATGTGAACACGGTAAGGCTGCTGGAAAAACTTTTCCGGGAAAAGCACCTGCTGTTTCTGGGAGTGGACTTTGAGGGCACGGGCCTTCTGGCGTCGGCAGGAAAGATCCTGGCGCTTTTAAAGGACGCAAAACGCGAACGGTGCGCGCTGTTTTGCAAGGGCATGGACGAATATGGGATCAAACCCGTGAACACGAAATATGCGGAGAGCCAAGTAATCCATGTTTTAGCGAACCGGTGGCCGAAGCGCGCGGGCGGACGCGCGCCCAAAACGGAAAACAGCCGCCTGTCCGGGGAGGAGGCTCAGCGCCTTTTCTTTCAGTATTATATCCGGCGCTCCCCGGAGTGTTTCCTGCGGCGGAGTCCCGGGGGGCCCAAAAGCGGTGTTTGGAAGGGAAGGGAATTGGAGATCCTGCGGAACGATATCTTGGGATTGCGGGATGAAGGAACGGACTCCGGCCCGGTGTGGACGCGGGAGTCCATCATACAGCTGGCTTTCGCGGCAAACAATCTGGCTGATTTCTACGATCTGGCTTACGTGTTCCGGCAGGAGCGGGAAAAAAGAAACGGCGGGGAGGGGCTCTGCCGGATTCCCCTTCTGCTTTTGAGATCCCGGCTGACGCAAAGAAGCCTGCGGCTGCACAAGATCCTTTCCACCTATGAGTCGGAGTTTCCCCTGAGCTTCCTTCGCCTGCTGCCCTATGACGGGGCGGAGATTTCTGTAATACCGGAGGAAAATCTGGTGAAATGCACGCAGGAGGGCCAGGAGGCGTGGATAAAGTCCGGCATTCAGCTGGTCAACAGCGGAATCTATGTGAAGCGCAATGAGCGCAGCAACTTGTACGGGCGGATGATTTATGCGGATGCGCTCATGAGGTTTGCCGGCTCCCACTCCTACAAGGACCGTTTCCAAAAAGAGATCGGGCTGCTGCGCTTCCAGGCCCGGGACAGCTACTTTTACCCGCTGAACTCAGTGCATATTCAGCTTGACATAGAGGACTTCCAAGCGGAGGAGGTGGAGCGGATTTTTGCGGCCATGCTTGGGAACCTGTATCTGATCCTGCGGGACAAGATCGGCGGGTATCAGCAGATCCACGCCGCGCTGCAGACGGAAACCCCCAAGATCCTGAGCATCATGTGGAGGCTGGAGGACTCTGGACTGAGGTGGAAACCCGGTCTTCTCTACCTCCTTTTGTATGAGAGCCGGGTGGTCCCGGAGCCGGAGGAAACTCTGAAAAAATGCGACGCTCTGATGAAACAGCTGAAGCGGACATTGGACGCGGCGGGGGAAACGCCGGAGGAATGGAAACGGCTTTTCTGCATGAAACTCATGGTGGCCCATGCGGAGATCCTGATTCGGAGCCAGTCCCGGGAGAGACAGGAACAGCAGCGGGCGCAGAACCTTTGCGAAAAGCTGTGCGGCGAGGTGGAGTCAATTCATCGCGCGGGGAAGATCTGGAAGGGAGAACTGCCGGAATCCGTCTTCGAAATGTACGTCCGCACCTGCTTCCTTAAGGGAAAGGCCTATGGGAGGGAGAGTACCATTGTGGAAATCCAGCGTTGCGAAAAAGAGTGGCCGCATTGCCCGGACCAGGAAAAACTGCTTGACGGAATGCGCGAGAGCCTGGAAAAAGCGGAGACTCTCCTTAGAAGCTGGGAAACGGACAACCCTGGGCGCCATTGCTGGGAACTGCGCGGAGAGCTGTACCGGCTGCAGGGAGAATATCATTTCAAACTGACTCAGTATTATATGGAGAATAGACGCTACAGTCCCCCGGGCGTCCCTGGAAAATCCAATGTCAGGCTGGAAGAGCGGAGCTACCAGTCCGCGAAGGAAAAGTACGAGGAGGCCCTGAACATCTATCAAAAGGACACGGACCGGCATAAAATTCCACTGGCGGATACGCTGAGAAGCCTTGCGGATGTGTTTTGCCGATGGGCGGAGAACTGTGAAAGCCTGCCTTCGGGAAAAGAGGGAGCGGCAAGGCTCCGGCGGGAGTGTTACGACGCTCTGATCCGTTCCTATATTTTGTATCGCGGGGATTCGGATCTCCATGGAATCGCGGACGTGCTGCAAAGCATGGGAAATGTGGAAAGACGCGAGAAACCGGACACGAGCTTTAGGAGTATGCTGAACTTCTATAAGGCGTCAAAGGACATTTACGCGGAGCTGGGGGATGGCTGGAGCGAATATGTGGCAGATACATTCCTAAAGGGGGCGGTTTCTAAGCTGGATCCCAGCGCCGGATAAGAGTAGCTCTCTGCTCCGAAAGGAAAAACGAATCAGGAGAGGCACAGCCGCTACCGTGGCTCTCCTGATTTTGGATGAAAAAAATTTATTGCAATTACCGAGTAAATACCCCTATTATACCGCTCTCATCAATTGCGGTGCCAGCTCTATTGTGGTCGGAAAATATCAAGAGGCCATTGATTTACTGACTGAAGCTCTGGAACTTGTGGAGCAAGAATCTGTACCCCACAGGGTAGTAGATTCCCTTGGTAATCAATTTGTTAATTGCCGAATCGCTAAGTAGAGTCTGCTGAAAAAATCAAATTTTCTGAATATATTCAGAATGACGGCAAAACAGTTGCATATTTTCATGGATTGGTCACAAATAAATATCTTTTGAGCTCTAAATGAGCAAATCTGAAAAATAAACGAAGGCAAACCTCAGCGGAAGTGGTAAGATGTGGGATGACGAGTCACCACAAGACCATAAACCAAAAGAGGAATGCCTTATGGCAGACATTGTAGCAGGCAGGAAAGCAACAGGCAAGTTTTTTTACCAGTACGGATTTGGAGAAAATTTAAGCAGTGTAGCGCAGAAGAGGCTAACGGAGATCATATGCGGCCTGGCTATGAAGGGGAACCAAAGCAGGACAACAGATTTTGCCGAACTAAAACAGGGTTTTCGGACCAGTTACGGACATTTTCTGTCCAAAGGCAAATGGGATGAGCAAAAGGTGTCCCAACAGCAGCAGACAGAAGCGCTGCGGAAAGCAGATGAATTGGCTCAGACGAAGGGTGCTCCCATCTACCTGAGTATAGATGATACGGTCATTGAGAAGAAGAAACCATCCTCGCGAGCCACGCGGCCCATGGAGGGAACCGGTTGGCACTATTCTCATCTGGAGGGTAAACAGGTATTCGGTTATCAGGTGTTTGGTGCCAATATCAGCACGGGTGATTTTTCCCTGTGCTATTGTCTGCGCCGCTGCTGTTCGGAAAGCGGCTCCAAGATCGACATGGCGGTTCAACTTCTGGACACGCTGCCCGAGACAGATGCCCGTGTTATCCTCCAAATGGACAGCTGGTATACCTGCAAAGCCCTGTGGGACAAGGCACTTGAGAAAAACATCACCCTCATTGGTGCTATGAAAACCAATCGCATCCTTTATCCTGACGGTCACCGTTGCAGCGCCCAGGATCACGCTGCCATGCTCCCAAACGGCCAATACCACCTCGTTACAGTGGGC
>Ga0224748_10444_pt1 | contig 12778 bp, 11 predicted proteins | sample LIM_F_Water_Neg_FD_182074 | JGI IMG/M metagenome (GOLD analysis project Ga0224748, IMG submission 182074) | Enriched cells from gastrointestinal tract of the lab mouse from Pacific Northwest National Laboratory (PNNL), Richland, Washington... | ecosystem: Host-associated > Mammals > Digestive...
GCATTTGCCCCGGCACGTCGCCGCCTTTGGCGGCAAGCGTTTGGGGTGCAGCAGTTTGCGCTTGCGCGTGTACCGCCTGGGGTCCGTGCGCGGTTTACCGCGCGGGACCGACAGGCGGGACAGCGGGGCGCAAATGCTGAACGGGATAGGTTTTGGTATGCAGGAAAACAAGATTTGATTTGTCAAAATGGGGCGGGGTCTGCCAACGGGCAAAAAAAGAAAGCCCACGGGCATGACGCGCGGGGCGCGTCATGTTCGCGGGCTGGTGACGAGCAGTGCCGGGGGCGCTGGCTGTCGGTGTATTATAGGGCGGGGCTGCTTTCGTTTCTTTAAGTGAGGCCGGGGTCACCTGGACACTTCCAGACCATGATCGACCCGAGATGCGACTGCATCGGCGTGGGCGTGACCCAGCACGACGGAATAACTTACTGCTACATGTTCGTTGGGATGCCCAACAGTGTCAACTTCTATACGTAACCCTATGAAACAAAGCGGCGCGTTCCAGGCAGTGTGGAACGCACCGTTTTCCTGCAAATCGGCGGAAAATGCTCTGTCAAATATTGCGTACCAATAAACAAGGAAATATCCCCGGTCTAATGGGGATAGATCTTGCGAAAAATTAATTTAAACTTATTGTCCCAAATTATTGACATTTGTCCCACGCTGTGCTATTCTTACTTATGGGGTGATTTCAATGAAGAAACAGAATCTGATCAACTTAGTTCGATATCATGTCGAAAAAAATAATGATGCATTTGCCTCCGAAGTTGCTGAGATAGCAAGGGAATTTGATGCCAATGGTGATTCTAAAATAGCACAATATTTAATGGAACTAATTTCAACTGCCAATTTCTATGTTCCCCAATCTAATTACAAAAACTTAAAATATTTAAGGAAAGTAGAATATTCGACCAGGCCCCTTATGTTGCCAGATATTATTGAGGAGGATGTTATAGGCATTGCACGTGCCATTAGTAACAAATCTGATTTGTCGAAATTTTTATTCTATGGAGCCCCTGGTAGTGGAAAAACTGAATCTGCATATCAAATAGCCAGAATACTTGCCAGAGATATTCTGATAGTTGACTTTGAACAATTAGTTGACAGCCGACTGGGTGAAACTGCAAAAAATGTAGCGTTGCTTTTTGATGAGGTTAATCATTTGCCATACAATAAAGTTATCGTAATATTTGATGAAATTGACTCCCTTGTACTCGATAGAATAAATCAAAATGATTTACGTGAAATGGGGAGAGTTACTTCCGTCTTTCTCAAAGAACTTGATAGAGTAAATGAACATATTCCCATTATAGCAACTACTAATCTTTATGATAATTTTGATAAAGCATTACTTCGTAGATTTGATGCCACTGTCTCCTTTGATCGATATTCAAAAGAAGATTTAATCAAAATTTCGGATTCTTTGCTGGTTGCTCTTCTAAAAAAAGCGCAGAATGCCAAGCAGGATATGCGGCTTTTTAATAAAATACTAAAAAATCTTGATAGCATTCCCTACCCAGGTGAAATAAAACAAATAATTAAAACTTCCATCGCCTTTAGCGACGAATCAAGCGAATATGACTATCTAAGGAAATTTTACTATTCCTTCTATGGCAATTCAGATTCAATTGATATTCAACAGTTAAGTGAGCGTGGTTTTACAACCAGAGAAATTGAAATTTTATCCCGCATCCCCAAGAGCAGCGTTTCAAGAAAGTTGAGGGATCAATAAATGAACTCCATTCTGCAAGTTAAATTGTTGTTGGCAGATGAACGTAATAAGCAAAAACCTCAATCAAGGAATCTCAGAGCCCATGCTGAAACCACGACTGATAAAATCGATAAGCTCATCGAAACACTAAGAGCGGTTTTACGGTATTATCGAAGTGTACCTAAAGTCTTAAACAATATTTTGGTTGATATAAATTATAATGACATCATTGCCAAGTCTAATAGGGTTCAAGCATTACTTAAACCTAATAGCCGAACGGAGCCCAATGATATAGTTGTCGGTGCAAGATTTTCTGATGCTCCAGAGGGCCAAGAAAATCATATTATCACTTATTACGCTGATGCTAAAACGATTCAAAACACTCTTCATGATCTTGAAGAGGCCCGTCGTTTTTTATCCGAAAGGTTGGGTGGAAAAGCAACAGCAAAAAGTTTCAAGGAACCTGAGTGTGCCATTCAATATGATGGCTATGGCATCAAAAAAGATAAAATCAGAAATATTATAATTGACTGTTCCGTCGTTGACTCTTTTTCTGTTCCTCATATAACAGAAGTTCCAGTACAGGATTCTTTTTTGATCACATTTTATAAGACAGAACTCTCAACAGAAAATCTTTTGGAAAAGCTTAAGATAGATGACATGAAATATCGCTATTCATTTTATGGAAAAGATACAATTTCGGCAACAAAGGAACTGTACGAATTTCTTAATGATAAGGTGCCCTATCTGATTTCAATGATTTCCTCCGACTTATCTAAATTGGTCCTTGATGACATTAAGGACACGTCTGTTAAAGAACAAATTCAAATTCCTGATCCGGTCAATGAACCAGTAATCGGGGTAATTGACACTTTATTCGCCGAACAAGTATATTTTCATAACTGGGTTGAGAATATTGATTATTTAGATGAATATGAGAAAGTAGGTGTATCCAGCGATCAAAGAAAGCACGGAACTGAAGTAACGTCTATCCTTGTCGATGGGCCCAGACTAAACCCTTGGCTTAATGATGGCTGCGGAAGATTTCGTGTGAAACATTTTGGTGTCTGCTCCAATCAAATCTCAATAACTCGGCTTGTACGAAAAATCAAAGAAATCGTCAATCAAAATCCCAACATACATGTCTGGAATCTTTCCTTGGGCGCAGAAGACGAGGTATCAAAAAATTTTATTTCATATGATGCAGCTGTACTCGATGAGCTGCAATCTCAAAAAAATGTCATTTTTGTTGTGTCCGGGACTAACGATAACAGAAATGACCACTCCGATATAATACGGGTTGGTTCTCCTGCAGATTCTTTAAATTCCCTTGTAGTAAACGCCGTCAGGCGAGATGGTACACCTGTTTCTTATTCTCGCAAAGGAAATATTTTGTCTTTCTTTAACAAGCCAGATGTTGCATATTACGGCGGCGATTATGATGAACGGATATTTGCGTATTCCCCGTTTGGCAAAGAAGAAGTGTATGGAACATCGTTTGCAGCCCCCTGGATCAGCAGAAAGCTTTGCTATTTAATTGATGTTATGGGGTTGCCCAAAGAAGTAGCAAAAGCGCTGATTATTGATGCATCTGCAGAGTGGAGTTATAAAACGGCCCCGCAAAATCTCAAGGAACTTACGGGATATGGTATTGTTCCAATCGATATCAACAAAGTACTTTCGACAGACAGTAACGAAATCAAGTTTATCGTATATGGGACATCAAAATCATATAGAACCACTAATTATGCTATTCCCGTTCCCAGAGATGAAGACGGCAAATACCCCTATATAGCTCGAGCAACATTATGCTATTTCCCACAATGTACGCGCTCTCAAGGCGTTGATTATACAAATCGGGAGTTGTCATTAAGGTTTGGACGGGTAAAGCCAAATGGGCAAATTGATGATATCAACGAGAATATCCAAGACGAAATTGGTTCCCACATCGATGAACGACAGTCTCGAAAAGACTTTCGCAAATGGGAAAATACAAAACTCATATCCAAAATATTAAAGATGAATCGTCCTCTAAAATCATATGGTGACCGATTTTGGGGACTTGCGGTAACATCAAAGGAACGGTTAGCAATGCGAACTATGGGAGAATTGAATTTTGGAATTGTAATTACCTTACGAGAGATTAATGGTGTAAACCGCATTCAGGATTTTATTAGGGCTTGTAATATGAGAGGCTACATCGTTAGTGAGTTGAATATTCAAAATCAGTTGGAGATTTACAATATAAATCAAGAAGAACTCACTTTTGAGTAACAGACCAACGATCTCAATACGCTTTTATAAATAATTTACCGAAACATTTTACCACACAAACCAAGGCAACGAAAAAACGCCGGGTTCCCCCGGCGCTCTTAGGCGACAAAGCACGGCGAATGGTACTTCATCGATTGTGGCAGATTGAGTTTACCATGATTCGCAGCCGATTGCAAGTAAAATCTGTCGTCCGAAAAGAGGTGAAACAAGGAGCGTTTCCTTTACTGTGTGTTGACGATAGATATTTTATTTGCAAAGGAGTACGATTTAATGCATATTTCCGCCCATTTGGGCCTTCCTCCTGGACATTCACATTTTCCTTTTGTGGACGTGACAACCCGCAGCGACACCAGATTGTTCCTTGATCCCTGCTTGATCGAACGAGGCCAAGATGATTTTAGCCGGTATTCTACCGCACTTATTTCCGATTTTGAAGATAAACTGTATTGGGATATGCGGCACGGACGTTGGGACAGCACTACGGTCTTTGATGAAGCACATGAAATCAATGATACCAAACTCGGCTATGGCACAGGCTATAACGGGAAAGGCAAAACGCCGCACGGTATGCGGGATAGCTTGAGAGGCCTATGCAAATTAGCAAACAGTATTCCGACTATTTCCCGGATACAAGACATCTCCGTTTTCGTAGAGGACTTTGCGGAAGATTGCATGAGCGACCTGTTGACGAATATCTTAAGGTTGAACCTTAGTCTATTCACTGCCGACCTCATGCACACTTACGGGAAAGAACCAGCTGGTATACACATGATTAAATCCTGGGATTTACAAACTCACAATTGGGTTGAAATTGAACAGCCCTATTGGACTGTCTTTGGGCAAAAAATTTTGCTCGTCCCAAAGTGGTGGGTACGCAAAAATTTCCTCTTCAAAGCCCATCAGTACCTATATGGTGTTATTATTGAACGCATGAAGAGAGAACCAGGATATGAGAACCTTGCTAAAATAGACGTTTGGAAAAACATGGAGCGTGATTCCAAGCATTGGGAATACGCCAAAGTTATCGAATACACGCAGGAGCATCCAGATGCCTTAAATGATTATCATGTCCGTATGCCGAATTACTACAATCGTTCTGCTGGTTGTATGGACGACAATGATCTTGACCGGGCTGTCTATGGGCGCTCGATTTCAGCAATTGCATAAACCGTAAAAGGAGGAATAACCATGGCTGTTCATCACGGCGGCAAAGTTGGAAAAGCCGCTAAAACACTTGCAACAAAGGGTTCGTCGAAGAGTGCCAAAAGCAAGGCTGGCAAAACACTTGCTGATCACAAAGCCGAGAAGCACTGATTTTGTACGATACCTCCAATAACCGTCAATGCGCCCACATACTTTAAGGTATGTGGGCGTTTTCGCCTTTTCTGTTGGACATTCTGCCATGTCAATGCTATAATAAATTAAAATCGCATTACTTCAGGAGGAATTTGCACCATGGATATCAAAGGCCTTATTACTGAGCTGCTAAAACAAAATCGACTCCTCACCCCTCTGGAGCAGGACATCCTTGATACATACAACGAGTTAAGCAAAAAGCCCCTTGACCGCAATTCAGCTATCCGGCAAAGTCAAAAAAACAATGTGAATCATCCTGATATTTTTGTGGAAATATCTGCGAAACCTACAACAGTATTAAAACCTTGGGCAGCCGCTTCGGACGAAGATGTATTTTCTAACCTGATGAGTCAACTTGAAGCACTGGGAAAACGGGAATTGGAGGCACACAGCCATGGCCAATAAGCTGGAACTGACCTGGTACGGCAAGGACGAGCCGATTCTGGTGGAGCCCCGCCTGCTGATCGAGAACGCCGCACTGTCCAACACCGCCGCCGACCCGGACACGGAAAATATGCTCATCCACGGGGACAACCTCCTGGCGCTGAAGGCACTGGAGAGCAAGTACGCCGGACAGGTGAAGTGTATCTACATCGATCCGCCCTATAATGCCAACGCTTCTGGTATCTACGAAGATAATCTTGAACACAGCTTATGGTTATCACTTATTCGTCCTCGCCTGGAAATACTCTGGTCGCTTTTGGATAAAGAAGTAGGCAGTATCTGGATTAGTATTGATGACAATGAGCAAGCCTACATGCGGGTGTTGTGCGACGAACTGTTTGGCCGCAACAGTTTTATAGCTCAAATTGTATGGCAAAAGCGTTATTCCAGAGAGAACAGAGAGGCAATCGGCGACGTTCATGAGTATGTTTTAGTGTATGCAAAAAATAAGGAGCGTTTCAAAGCGACACGCAATCTTGTCCCAATGTCTGAAGAACAGGCGAAAGTATATAAAAATCCGAATAATGATCCCAAGGGAAGATGGCGTCCGGTTCCAATGACTGCACAAGCTGGTCACGCTACTCCCGAACAATTCTACCCGATAACCGCACCAGGAGGAAAAGTCCATACACCCCCAGCAGGCCGGTGTTGGGCCTTATCAAAGGCGACTTTTGAACAGCTACTGGCAGAAGGAAGAATATATTTTGGCAAGGACAATAATAGCCAGCCTAATACAATCCGTTACTTATCCGAGGTTCCAGGTGTTGCTCCGTGGACGTGGTGGCCCAGCGACGAAGTAGGCCATACTGACGCAGCTAAAAAGGAGATTCTTGTGCTATTCGGAAAAGAAAATATTTTTGACACACCGAAGCCAGAAATACTAATTGAACGTATCATACATATAGCCAGCAACCCCGGCGACCTGGTTCTCGACTCTTTCCTCGGCTCTGGTACGACTGCCGCCGTTGCCCACAAGATGGGCCGCCGGTACATCGGGATTGAAATGGGCAGTCACGCATACACCCACTGCAAGGTGCGTTTGGACAAGGTGATCGCCGGGGAGGACCCGGGCGGGATCACCAAGTCCGCCAAATGGGAGAAGGGCGGCGGGTACCGTTTTTACGAGCTGGCCCCCACCCTCATCAACGAGGACGCCTTCGGAGAAGCGGTCATCAACCCGGATTACGACGCGGACATGCTGGCCGCCGGCGTGGCCCTCCACGAGGGCTTCACCTACCACCCGGACGGCAAGCGGTTCTGGAAGCAGTCCTCGGGCAGCGAAAAGTCCTATCTGTTCGTCACCACCCGCCACTTGAACAGCGATTATCTGGACTCCATCCAAAGCACTATGGAGGATGACGAATATCTCACCATCGCCTGCTGCTCCTACGACAAAGGGTTGGACAGGGTCTATGACCATATCACCGTCAAAAAAATTCCCCAGATGCTCCTGGAACGCTGTGAGTTTGGTAAAACGGATTACAATCTGAATATCGTACATCCCCCGGTGTATGAGGACGAGGAGGAATACGATGCGGAGTGATTTTCCCCTGTATACCACGGACTACATCAGCGGCGTCATGTCCCTGCGCAAGCCTCAGAAGGAATCTCTCAAAATCCTGGAGGAAATCGTAAACAGTGTGCAGCTACGCAAGGGTATGAATCTGAATGCGGCTCTGGGCGCTGTCCACGCTATGTATCCGATTTGTTCTGACTTTGAGCGGGAGTTTTTGTCCTTGACCTTCGCCCTGGCCACCGGCGTGGGCAAGACCCGGCTGATGGGGGCCTTTATCGCCTACCTTTATACCCAGCACGGCATCAAAAACTTTTTTGTCGTCGCTCCCAACACCACCATCTATGAGAAGCTGAAAAAAGACCTCAGCGACAACAACAGCTCCAAGTATGTGTTCAAGGGGCTGGGCTGTTTCTCTGCCCTGCCCCAGATTATCACAGACGACGATTACAGGGAAAAAACCATCTCCCTGTTTGAATCAGATATCCATATCTTTGTCTATAACATCGACAAGTTCAACAAGGAAGGGGCCAACATGAGGCGGGTGAACGAGTTCATTGGCAGCTCGTTCTATCAGTATCTTTCCAGCCTGCCGGACCTGGTGGTCATTATGGACGAGTCCCACCACTACCGGGCGGAAAAGGGCGCACAGGCTCTGAACGAGCTCCACCCGCTGCTGGGTCTGGAACTCACCGCCACGCCTCTCGTCACCAAAGGAGCGAAGCAAGTTCCGTTCAAGAATGTGGTGTATGAGTATCCCCTGTCCAAGGCCATTGAGGACGGATATACCCGCACCCCCTTCGCCGTGACCCGCTCCGACATTGACTTCTATAATTTTGGCGACGAGGCGCTGGACAAGCTGATGCTGACCGACGGCATCACCTGCCACGAAAACGCAAAGCGGAAGCTGGAGCTGTACGCCGCCAACAGCAGCACTCCAGACAAGCCCGTTCGGGTAGTAAAACCTTTTATGCTGGTGGTCTGCAAGGACACTGCCCACGCCGCCTGGGTGGAGGACTACATCCGCTCCAACGAGTTCCGGGATGGAGCCTACCGCAATAAGACCATCGTTGTCCACTCCAAGCAGAAGGGCGCGGAGAGCGAGGCCAACACCCGCCTGCTGCTGGATGTGGAGAATCCAGAGAACCCGGTGGAAATTGTCATCCACGTCAATATGCTGAAAGAGGGCTGGGACGTCAACAACCTCTACACCATCGTCCCTCTGCGCACTGCGGCCTCCAAAATCCTGCGGGAGCAGATGGTGGGCCGGGGCCTGCGCCTGCCCTACGGGGAGCGCACCGGCGACCGGGACGTAGACGCCGTCATGCTTACCGCCCACGACAAGTTCGCCGACATCCTGGCCGAGGCACAGAAGGGCGACTCTATTTTCAAGGCAGGCAACATCATCAAGGCAGAGGAAATGGTTCCGGAGCAGGTCACACATACCCAGCTTGCCCTTGATCTGGAACCGAACAAGGCCCTGGAAACCGCCTATCAGCAGACCGGAATACAGAAGTCCGACGCTGCGGACGCTCTGCTGGAAACCACGGCGGAACTCATCCAGCAGGCCGTCACCGCACATATCCAAACCGCCCCGGAGCACACCGTAACCCCCGCTCAGGCGCAAAAAATTGTGGCTGAGGTGAAGGAGAAGGTCTCTGGGGACAAGGATCTGGGAGATGTTTTCCGGGAGAACGAAATGCCCCTCACCGCTTGGATGCTGTACCAGACCGAGGAGACCCACCGCGCCGCACAGTCCGGATTTATTCCTATTCCCCGTATCAAGATCACAGACGCCGGCGTGGAGGAATATGTCTTCACCGATTTCGATTTGGACCGGACCGATTTTACTCATGTGCCGATTAAGAACGAACTGCTCATTCAGAACCTGGAGGACATGCAGGACAGGCAGAGAATCAAGGGGGACGCTATTGATTTTGAGGGGTACAATCCCAAGAAGGTGATCTTGGAGCAGCTTCGCGCCAAACCGGAAATTGATTATATGAAGTGCTCTGCTCTGCTGTTCAAGCTGATCACGCAGCTCTGTGACCACTATGAAGCAGAGTACGGCACAAACGGAATGCAGAACATCGTTATGATGTACAAGCGAGATATCGGGAACAAGATTTATCAGCAGATGATGCGTCATTTCTACTGTGAGAATGGATTCCTCCAAGAGGAGGTCGTGGGTACCAGGAACTACAACATGCAGCAGAGCTACCAGTTCAAAGAAAGGGTCGGTCTGTATGAGGAGTTCACTGAGGACATCCGGTCGGTTCTTTTCACCGGAATCAGGAATGGCGTTTTCACCACCGCGAAGTTCGACAGCAAAGAGGGCGAACTGACGCTTGCCCGTGTGCTGGAATCAGACGATGACGTTCTGAATTGGCTCCGCCCTCATCCCAGAGAGTTCAACATCACCTACAACTGCGGCCACATCTATGAGCCGGATTTTGTTGTGGAAACAGAGCAGATCATCTACCTGGTCGAGGTTAAGGGCGAGGATAAACTGAACGATCCTGATGTGATCGCCAAGAAAAAACGCGGTATACAGTACTGCGAGGCAGCTTCCCGCTGGGGCAAAGCCAACGGCTATAAGGAATGGCGCTATCTGTTTATCCCATCCAAGCAGGTTCTGCCAAGCTCCTCCTTCATGCAGCTGGCTCAGCGATTTCAGGAACTGTGATTTTTTTAGTGTCCTGCTCTTTCTTGGCACGCTCAAATTCTGATTCGCCTAAACAAAGAAATACAGCCAGTCATCAACACAGAAAGTTTCCGATACGATCACCCGCCAGACTCGGCTCTGGCGGGTGATTTTTCTACTGCAAAATTTTTCAGAAAACAAAAAATAAAACGTCGCTTTTGAACTCTGGAGGTTGTAGTAGAGGGATGAGGGAACCTACGCTCTGAATCGGTAAACATTTTGTAAACTCGTCTATAAGAAAGTTCGGTTTCAGCCATCAGAGGTTGTGGTAGAAGGATGAGGGAGTCAGCGCATAAGGGCAGAGGAAAAACTGACTCAACAGAAAAGGAGGTCAAGCGCAACATGAAAGAATCCAGCTACAAGAGCTACGATGAACTCCCGCTGTTCCTGAACGCGGCAACGGTAGCAAAGGTGCTGGGCGTCTCACCGTCCAGCGGGTACGAGCTGATACACGAACCGGATTTTCCTGTTCTCAAAATCGGCAACAGGCTCGTAGTGCCCAAAGAGAAATTCGTGGAGTGGGTGTCGCGGCACACTCAGGGAGGTGCGGAGTGAAATACACACCATGGCCCAAACGTGATCCGGTCAAGAACTACTTCCAGCTGCCCAACGAGATATTCCTGCTGGGCCTGTCGCCTGGTGCGCTGGCGGTCTACTCGTATCTGCTCTGCTGTGAGGATCGAAACACCTACCAGTGCTGGCCCAGCTACAAGACCATTGGCAGAGCAGTGAAGATGAGCGCCAACACCGTCCGCAAGTATGTGCTGGAGCTGGAGGAGCGGCAACTCATCAGTACAGAGAGCACGACAGTCACTACCAGGGACGGTATGAAGCGCAACGGCAATCTGCTCTACACCATCCGCCCGATCCAGTTGGCGCTCGACCAGTTCTACGAACAGCAGTTGGCGCAGATGGATGTGGCGGCTGAGCGTCAGCGAGTCGCAAAGGCACTCGCTCTCCGCAGGGATAAGTGCAGCTCAGCGTGACGGCCTGTGCGCCGCTGTGTAGCCTCGCTGGACATCCAAAGGGTAACAAGCCGCCGCTCACCGCAGATGCAGCCGTTTCAAAAGCGTGTGGCCAGTGTACACCATCCAGTGAATTCAGCACCAGCGAAAGTAGCAGGTGAACCGGGGGGTCGAAAAAAGTGCAGGATAAAGGCAGGTGGTCGCTTACGCGCCCCCCTGCCAGCCACACCGCCCCGCAACGCGGGTCGGGGATTTTCCATAGGTGGTCGGTTTTACCCCCTGTTGGCTGTCCCAGGTGGTCGGAATGAAGAAAAACAGAGGAAAAACCGCCCTGTTTCAACCTTTTCCAAGGTGGCTGTGACAGGTGGTTTTCCAACAAAAAGGAGGAATTTTCCAATGAGCAAAAATACGCACATTTCGGTGGAACCAAACACACCCGCAGAAGTCAAGACCCGCATCCCCGTCTGGCTGTACCCATCCACACTGGAAGTGATGGACAGAGCAATGAAAATTGCGAACTGCAAAAGCCGCAGTGAGTATCTGGAAAAGGCCGCGCTGTTCTACGCCGGCTACGTCTCCGGTCAGGACGCCACCGCCTATCTGCCACCCGCACTGGCGTCCGTTCTGCGCGGAACGGTGCAGGACACGGAGAACCGAATCTGCCGTCTGCTGTTCAAGCTGGCGGTGGAACAGGACATGGTGATGAATGTGCTGGCGGCGGGGATGGAGATTCCCGATGAGCAGCTCAAGGCGCTCCGGGGTCGGTGCATCCAGGACGTGAAAAAGACCAGCGGCAGTATCTCTCTCGACGACGCCGTCCGCTATCAAAAGGGTGGCCTGTGATCATCCATCCCCCTCTCAGATTCTGCACCGCAAAACAAAGAATAAAAGTCCTCGAAAAAAGTAGTAGCTATCTTCCGCAAAGTGTGGTATGTGTTGGTGTTGCAAAGGAGGCAGTAGATATGAGAACGACTCTGGAAGATCTCTACTACGGTAACATCACACCCAACGAACAGCAGATGACACCTGACTCAGAGCTGGAAAAAGCGGTAGCTCGTGTCACCAAATATGAAAATCAGCTCATGGAACAGCTGGAGGAAATCGATCAGGAGACTCTTACAAAACTCATCCGGTCACAGCATGAGATCAACAGTATCACAGCAACCGAGAATTTCATCCTGGGCTTCCGGCTGGGAGTCAGGATCATGGCTGAGTGTATGGATGATAACGACGGTGATATTCGGACTGGAGGTGAATGACAAATGGCAAAACGCAGACCGTCTGGCGACGGCATGGTGCGTAAGCGAGACGACGGTCGCTGGGAGGGCCGCATCGTGGTGGGCCATAAAGAAAATAGTGACTCCATCTTCCGCTACGTCTACGCTCCCACACAGAAAGAGCTGTCCGCGAAGCTCCGGCAGAACATCGATGCCTACCAGGGCGTAGACCTGACCGAAGACAGTTCCATGACGCTGGGCGAGTGGTTGGATCGTTGGCTGGACGAGTACATGGCAGGCACTGTGCGCCCCGGCACGCTCCAGACCTACCGCCGCTACACCGACCTCTACATCAAGCCCACCCTCGGCGACAGGCCGCTCAACCAAATTACCCTGGCAGAAATACAAAAGCTGTATGCCCATCTGAAGAAGCGGGGCCGTGTCCGCAAGCACAAAAAATACGGGTACCAGTTGTCCGACAGCATGGTACACTGTATCCACACCTTGCTCCACGGGGCGATGGGCACGGCGGCACAGCTTCGGCTGATTCCCAGAAATTCGGTCGCGGACGTCACTGCCCCCAAGCAAAAGCCA
>Ga0224748_10445_pt1 | contig 12767 bp, 12 predicted proteins | sample LIM_F_Water_Neg_FD_182074 | JGI IMG/M metagenome (GOLD analysis project Ga0224748, IMG submission 182074) | Enriched cells from gastrointestinal tract of the lab mouse from Pacific Northwest National Laboratory (PNNL), Richland, Washington... | ecosystem: Host-associated > Mammals > Digestive...
GCTTCACGGCGCAGACGCCGGCGCAGATGGGGCGGGTTTCGTACGCCGGCGCGGCGGGGGAAGGGACGGTGCGGCTGGGATACCGGCTGCTGCCGGGGTTCATCGCCAACCGGCTGCAGGGGCTGCGGGCCAACCAGAACGCGATCCAGCGGCTGGTGTTTTTCGAGGACGGGCTGAAGCTGTTTGCCCGCAGCCCGGTGCTGGGGCAGGGGCTGGGCGCGTTTGAAAACGGTGTGCGCAGCGTGCAGTCGTTTGAATACGACACGAAGTACGCCCACAACCACTACATCCAGACGCTGGCGGAGACCGGGCTGGTGGGCCTGGCGCTGTTCCTGGGGCTGCTGGGGATATCGGCGCGGTGGATCTGGCGCGGGCGGCGGCAGGGGCTGGCGCCGGCGCTGGGGGGCGCGCTGGCGTTCATGGCGGGGCACGCGATGGTGGAGTTCACCTTCTCCATCTACTGCTACCTGCCCATGGCGTTCGGGGTGTTCGCGGCGGTAACGCTGTGCTGCGGGGATGCGGCGCAGGCGCCGGGATGGCTGGAGAAGAGGGGGGTAAAAAACGGGATCGTGCTGGGGATATGCGTGCTGATGGCGGTGTTCATGGTGCTGCTGGGGTGCAATATCACGGCGCAGAACATGGTGGCGGCGGACGCGGGGCTGGAGAGCCTGGAGCGTGCGGCGCGGCTGGACCCGTTTGAGAAGGCGGACCACATGCTGTCCTACGTGGTGCAGGTGACAGGCGCGGAGGTGGACGGGACGGTGCGGGAGAAGGCGGACGGATACGCGGCGCGGCTGGAGCGGATCGAGTCCAACATCATCCCGTACTACCTGGCGGCGTATTACCTGGACACGGGACGCGTGGAGCAGGGGCTGGAGCAGGCGCAGCGGTATGTGCGGTATGTGGCGGCCAGCGGGGAGACGTGGGAGCGGACGTTCCGGCTGCTGGAGGAATACGAGCAGGACACGGCGCAGTACCGGGCCGGGGTTGCGGAGATCGCGGCGCTGCTGGAGGAGTGGAACGGGAGGAACCTGGGCCGGATCGAGCTGGACGGCCAGGCCCAGGCGTTTGTGGAGCGCATGGCCGGCTGAGGATGGGGCGAGGGCTGAACAGCCTCAAGATTCGTCCGGCTTGTCCTTCAGCAGGCCGAGAGGACGGTAGACGGTGATGTACATGGTGGTGAAGCAGGTCAGCCCGCCCACCAGCTGGGAGACGGCCTCCGCCGCAAATACGCCTCCCGCTCCCATCCACATGGCCAGCAGAACCGTCAGCGGCGCGTTGACAACGGCCTTGCGCAGAAGGGAGAAAAATACCGCCTGCTTGGATTTGCCCAGCCCTACAAACACCCCCTGCGCGGCGATTTGCAGGGACATGAAGAGAAACAGGCTGAAATAGACCCGCAGGGCGGGCACGCCCGCCTGGATGACGGCAGGGTCGTCCTTAAAAATGCGGATCATCGGGCCGGGCAGGACCATGGCGGCCAGCCAAAACAGGCAGGAGTAGGCCATGGTCACCCCTACGCTGAACCGAATGGACTGCCGCACCCGGCTGTACAGCCTGGCGCCGTAATTGTACCCCGCCACCGGCTGGGAGCCGTTGGTCAGCCCCTGCACCGGCATGGCGAACACCTCCCGGATGGAGTTGATGATGGTCATCACGCCCACGTACAGGTCGCCCCCGTAGTATTGAAGCGTGGCGTTGCAGACCACCTGCACGAGGCTGTTGGTCAGGTTTACAAAGAAGCCGGATAGGCCCAGGGAGATGATCCGCGCCGTACGTCCCCTGTCCAGCCGGATATTTTCCCGCCGCAGGCGCAGGATGGCCCGTTTTCCCGTGAGGAACAGCAGCACCCACGCCGCCGAAAGCGCCTGGGAGAATACCGTGGCCAGCGCCGCCCCCCGCACGCCCATGTGGAGGACGAAAATCAGCACCGGGTCCAGCGCGATGTTCACCGCAGCCCCCAGCAGCACGGTCATCATCCCCGTCCGCCCGAAGCCCTGGGCGTTGATGAAGGGATTCATGCCCAGGCTCACCATGACGAACAGGGTGCCGCACAGGTAGATGCTCATGTAGCCGTCGGCGTAGGGAAAGGTATCCGGGCTGGCCCCGAACAGGTAGAGGATGGGCTCCTTCAGCGCCAGAAAAAAGGCGGTGGAGGCCGCCCCCAAGAGGAGCAGCAGCGCAAAGGCATTGCCCATGACCCGCTCCGCCTCCCGGTCGTCCCCCCGGCCCCGGCTGATGGAGCACAGCGGCGCGCCGCCGGTGCCGCACAGGTTGGCAAAGCCCATGAGAATGGATACGATGGGCATGGTAATTCCCAGCCCTGTGAGGGCCAGGCTGTCGCTCTCCGGCAGATGGCCCAGGTAGATGCGGTCCACCACGCTGTACAGCACGTTCACCAGCTGGGCGGCTGTCATGGGCAGGGCAAGGCCCATGATGTTGCGGGGGATGCTCCCCCGGGAGAAGTCGTTTTGCGGTGCGGTCAAGCTGGAATCCCCTCCTGTGTGATGCGAAGCGTTATCCCTATCATATCACAGCGGGGAGGACACGTCTATGCAAAAACGGCGCGCCGCCCATTGGGCGGCGCGCCGTTTTGCCCGCCCCGGCAGCGCCGGGGCAGGGGCTCAAATGCGATGGAAGCTGATGTAACCGTAGTGGGGCTGGGCGTAGTCGGCCAGCCCGAAGGAGTACCCCATGGCCGCCATGCTCCTGGCCTGGGAGGCCATGGAGCCGGAGCCGCTCCGGGCGGGGTCCACGGCCAGATAGCCGCCGTTGGCGTCCCGTCCCACCACCACGATCCAGTGGTGGCGGCTGGCGGCGGAGTGGACGGCGGCCACAATGGGCAGGCCCTGGGACAAAGCGGCGTCCACGGCCCGCTCCAGCTCGCCCAGGCTGCCCACATAGCTGTCCGTCTTATAGACGGCCCGGTAGCTGTTCCCGTCGGAGCCGGCGTATACGTTGCCGTCAAGGTTCCGGCACAGCACGCCGCTGTAAATCATGCTGGCGGTGGAGTGGCGGTTGGAGCCCAAAACCACGTTGACGGCCATGGCCGCCGCCGTGGCCTTGCAGGTGTTTTTGTTCTGCCGGATGAAGGACACCCGGCCCAGGTTGGCGGCGGTGAGCCCGGCGTATAGGGAGGGGGCGGTGGAAGCGCCCGGCCTGGCCAGACGGCCCTGCTTCAGCAGCTCCAGCAGGCGGGTGTTCTGGGCGGCCGAGCCGGAGTAGCCGGTGATGCCGTTGGCGGCGGCGATTTTGGAGCGGTTGGAGTAGGAGGAGTCGACGCCAAGGGCGTTCAGTGCGGTCACAATGGAGGGGGAAGCGCCGGTGTAGGCGGGGAAATAGGGATTTTCCTGGCCGGACGCCTCCGGGGCGGGGTCGATGAGAATGCCCTGCCGCAGCAGCTCCAGCATCCGGGTATTTTGGGCGGCGTCGCCGCGGTAGCCGGTGATGCCGTTGGCGGCGGCGATCTTAGAGCGGTTGGAGTAAGAGGAATTGATGCCCAGGGCGTCCAGCGCCGCGGCGATGGAGCCGCCCCCGCCGGTGTACCGCGGGAAATAGGAGGCCGCCCCGGCGGTAGCGGTGAGGGTAGTCAGCGTCAGGCACAGCGCCGCAGCCAGGGCGGCAAATCGTCTTGTCATGGTGGATACCTTCCTTTCTGTGGACAATATGGATGGAATGTGCAGGGGCGGACCGCCTGAGGGTATGCCCCTGATTTATAAATTCGTCCACAAAAAGCCCGGCTTTACCCTTTTTAGAAAACTTTCCTCATGTAAATTTTGGCATGGCCGCGTCTGGGGCTATGCCGGGGGCCCGTCCTCCACGCGGGAGCGGCTCATGATATAGAACTCCTCCTGGCTGGGCCGGTATTCCCGCGCCATGGGCTCCAGGGTGTCGTCGTAGCGCCTGGCCTCCTCCGGGTCGACGTTCATCACCGGGCTTTCCCGGTACACCCATTTCCGGCCGTCCAGCGCCCCCTCCCGGAGCTCCTTGGCCATCATGGCCGCAGGGAATCTGCCGTCCTCCAGGCACACGTTAAATTTTTGGCAGCTTTTGAAGCCCAGGCCCACATAGTTGGCGGGACTGCCGAAGATGACGATCACATCCCAGCCCAGCTCCGCTGCCCGCCGGAAGGAGTGGCTGAGCAGCTGCCCGCCGTAGCCCTTGCGCTGGCGCCCGGGCTCAATGGACACCGGGCCGAAGGTGAGGACGTTCTTAACCGCCCCGTCCCCGCCGGTGAGGGTGGCTTTGGTGTACATCACGCTGCCGATGATTTGCCCGTCCAGCTCGGCCACGAAATCAAGCTCCGGGATGAAGTCCCGGTGATCCCGCATGACGCGGACCAGGTAATGCTCGGTGCAGCCGGGGGCGTAGATGTTGTAAAAGGCCCGCCGGGTAATGTCCTCCACCGTCTGGCGGTCCGCCTGGGTCTCATTTCTGATGTGAAGCATAAAATACCCCTTTCAATTGGAAAACGCGCCGCTTAGCTGCCCTGGGAGCACTTGGCGGCGTCAATGGACAGTACGATCATCAGGCACAGCAGGGCGTCCTCCCCGCGGGGTATGTCCATGCTGTAGGTGTCCGTCCAGTTCCAAAGCTCCTTGGACAGGGACATCACCATGCGCGGGCCGTCCATCACCGTGTAATCCCATTCCCAGAAATCCCCCTCCACCGTCCAGCCATTGCAGTCCAGGGTGAACCTGGGGCGGAAAAGGGTGAACTCCTTTTCCAGCGTGCCCACCTGCCGTCCGCCTGCGTACAGCTCAAATCTGGGCAGCCAGGTGAGCACCTGCTCCTGCACGGTGCCCAGGTGATTGCCGCAGGCGTCGTAAATCTGGAGGCGGTGTCCCCAGCTCAGCTCGCCCTTCACCACAAAGACGGTATTGCCGTCCTCATCATAGATATCATAGCTGTCAAGCCAGGCACAACGCCGTGAACACCTTCAAATACTCAAACAGCGCGAACTTCCCCGACGCCGCGTACAGGCAGCTCATACCGTCCGCCGCCGCCACCAGCGCCAGCGCCAGCATCGGGCCCCGCAGCCGTCCCCGCACCCGTTCGTAGTGGAAAAACACCCCGCTCAGCGCCAGCATCCCCAGCACCAGCCCTGCTCCCCGGGACGTTCCCGCCGAGCACAGGCACACCGCCATGAAAAATACCCACGCCGTCCCTGCCGCCGCCGCGCTCCGCTTTGCCTCCCGCGCCATTCCCGCGCCCCCGCGCCTGCTTCCCATGCCGCCGCCTCCTTGTTCCGCTCTGCTCCCTTTCCCAACCGCCCGCCGCCGCCTCCCGCGCCGCCGGGCATTTGGGAAAAGGAGGGGGCCCTGCCCCCTCCTTCCCGTCTTAACCGGCTATCCCCCGCCCCTTCCGGGTCCGGGCCGCCGGCCTTGAGGTACTTTTCTTAGAACTCCACCTTGATGCCGTCGGTGTTCTTCAGCGCCTTGCCGCCGGCCTGGATGGAGAAGCCCACGCTGTCCTCGCTGTTCTGCGCAGAAATCCGCACCGTGCCGAAGCTGGCAAACTCGCTGCTCAGAATCTCGTTGGGGATCGTGATGGTCGCCACGCTGCTCTTGATCGTCAGGTCAGCCCCGGTCTCCTTCGCCACCGCAGTCAGAGCCTGCGCCGGGAAAGTCACGTCGATCTTGGTCGCGCCCTCGGCCTCGATCTCCAGAACGATCGCGCCGTCCTTCACCATCTCCGCCAGGCTCTCTACCGCCTTCGCGCTCAGTGCCACAGTGGCCTTGCCGCCCACCACGGTCGCCTTGATCGCGCCGTCCACGGTGTCGTCCACACGCACGGTGGTGTCCTCATAGATCGTGTAGTACGCGCTGTTGGTGCCCGCGTTCGCGGCGCTCGCCGCCAGGATCGTCACAGGCACCATGGTCAGAACCATGACCAGGACCAGCAGCTTGGCAATGGATTGCTTCTTCATAATTGCATTACTCCTAACTGTTTCATTTTTTTGTTTTCATGTGCGGCTTGCGCGCTGCCGCAGTTTCGCGCCTATCCCTCCGGGGGGCCGCGCACCACGAAGCTGCGCCGAAGCCCCGCACGGTTGAGGAATTCCCGCTTCCCGCCCATGGCTCTCACCTCCTTTCAAGGTCCCTTCATGGACCTTACTTCATATCCCGGTACAAAAACGTCACGATCTGTCCCCGGGTGCACTATCCGTCCTCCTTATCCTCCGTCCGTTTCCGTCCCTGCTTCCGCCGCGCACGCCGCTTTCGCCTGCTCCAGCGTCACCGCCTTGTCCAGGTACTGCTGGTATGCCCCGCAGATCCTCCGTGCCCCGCCAAACGCCACCTGCCGGCCCTTTTCCAGCCACAGCGCCTTGTTGCACAGCTCCTCCACCTGCTGTACCGAGTGGCTCACCAGGATTGTCGTCGCTCCGCCCGCCATGATCTCCCGCATCTTCGCCTCACTCTTCCGCCGGAACGCACCGTCCCCTACCGACAGCACCTCGTCCAGTATCAGCAGGTCCGGCTGCACCAGCGACGCAATCGAAAACGCCAGCCGCGACTTCATCCCCGACGACAGCTGCTTGAACGGCCTGTCCTCAAACTCCCGCAGCTCCGCAAACTCGATGATCCTCCCGTACGTCTCGTCCATGAACTTACGCGTGTATCCCAGCATCGCTCCACGCAGGTACGCGTTCTCCCGCACCGTCAGGTCCCCGTCGAACCCGCTGGCCAGCTCCAGCAGCGCCGCGATGCTCCCCTCCCGCTTCACGTATCCCCCGGTGGGCTCCATGATCCCCGACACCGCCTTCAGCAGCGTCGATTTCCCCGCCCCGTTCGTCCCGATGATCCCCAGCATATCCCCTTTTTCCAGGCTGAAGCTGATGTTCCGGTCCGCCCAGAACTCCCGTACCCGGTACTCCCCCCGTATCTTCCGCATCACGTATTCCTTCAGCCCGATCTCCTTGAAGTCCCCCGTCATGTACCGAATTGATACGTTGTGTACTTCTAAAATGGCCATGGCGTCCTCCAGATTACACGTAGTACAAAAAACGGGTATTATACTTCTTGTACATCCAGCATCCCAACCCCAGCACGATTGCCACGTCCGCCGCCATCAGCAGGTGGAACCACACCGTCGGGATGGTCGCCTCAATCACAATCTTTCGGAAATAGCGGATGAACAGGTACACCGGGTTGAGCAGGAACAGGTTCTGCACCATTGGCGAGTAATTGTCTATGGTGTAGAAAATCGCCGACATATACATCAAAAGCATGGTAAACACCGACCAGAGATACTGGATATCCCGAAAAAATACAAACAGCGCCGACAGAACCAACCCCACTCCGATATTAAACAGCACCAGGCACGCAATGGGGTACAACAGCAGGATGAACTTCCAGGTGAAGGTGATCTGATCCAACACGCAGAACACAAAGAACACGCACAGCGACAGACCGAAATTGATGAGCGTCTGTACATTCTTGGAAAACAAAAACAGATACTTGGGCACATTCACCTTGGTGAAGATGGACGCATTACCCATCAGCGACGCCATCCCCTGGCTGGTGGACTCGCTGAAATACGAGAACACCAGGTTCCCACAGAACAGGTAAATCGTGAAATGCGGCGTCGTCCGCCCAAAAAACTGGGTAAACACCAGCTTCATCACCAAAAGCGTGAGAAGCGGTGAGAGCACGCTCCACACCATCCCCAGCACCGTCCGCTTGTACTTCTTTTTGAAGTCCCGCTTTACCAACTCCTCAAACAGAAATTGGTTTCTCATCAGCTTCTCAATCATAAAAACTCCATGTGTAGTAACCCGCTATCAATCTTTACCATAGATATCACGGGTATATAGCTTATGTTTGACCTGTTCTAATTCAGGACTATACCTATTGGCAATAATAATATGACTTTCTGCCGCAAAATCTTGAAAGCTATGGACAACTGCACACCCTAAAAAGGTACCTTCATCTAAATTTGGTTCATAAATTAAGACATTGCTTCCCTTCTCTTTCAGCCGTTCCACAACCTCCAAGATGCTTGATTGCCGGAAATTATCCGAACCAGATTTCATAGTCAGCCGATATACCCCAATATTTTGCGGTTTATCCGTTGATTTTTCTCCCCCCAAATTAATCCTTCTCAAAATTGATTGGGCAATGAAGGCTTTCCGGGCTGAATTTGACTCAATAATCCCGCTGATCAGGTTATTTGGGACATTCTGAAAATCCGCAAGCAATTGCTTTGTATCCTTGGGCAGGCAGTACCCTCCATAGCCGAAAGACGGATTATTATAAAAATTGCCTATGCGTACGTCATATCCCATTGCGTCAATAATTTGTCTAGCATCTAATTGATACGTTTCAGCATAAGAATCCAGCTCATTAAAGAACGCCACGCGCATAGCTAAGTATGTATTAGCAAAAAGCTTGACTGCTTCTGCCTCTGAAGATGTCATTAATAAAGTTGGAATATTCTCTTTCAGCGCACTGGACGACAACAATTCTGCAAACACCCGAGCCTGCTCCACAAGCCGGCTGTCCGGCATGCCCACCACAATGCGGGAGGGGTACAGCTCGTCCAGCAAGGCCCTCCCCTCCCGCAGAAACTCCGGCACAAACAGTACGTTCCCCGTGCCGATTTTTTTGCATAAAGCCGCAGTATACCCAATGGGGACCGTGGATCGGATTACCAGGACCGCCGCCGGGTTTACCTTTGCGGCCTCCTGGGCCACCGCCTCCACGTTAGCGGTGTCAAAGTGGTTTTTCACCGGGTCGTAATCGGTGGGCGTGGCGATGATGACAAACTCCGCCCCCTGGTAGGCCGAACGACCGTCGGTGGTGGCGGAAAGGTCAAGCTCCCGCCCGACCAGGTACTTTGACGCCTCCTCGTCCGCCACAGGGGAAACCCGGCGGTTCAGCATATCGACTTTATCCTGGCTGCAGTCTACCGCTGCCACCGTGTGCCGCTGCGCCAGCAGCAGAGCATTCGCAAGGCCCACGTAACCGATTCCAACCACGGCTATTTTCATATGTCTATGCGCTCCTTACGGAAGTTTCAGCAGCTCTCCAAACATCATATCCGTTTCTGGCAGCCGCCTGGTGTCCAGTCCTCCGGCCGGTGTGAACGTGAGCTCGCCAAATATCAGTTTCCCATCCACCTCGTAAAAATCGACCCGCACAAACGGGAAGGGTCTGGACAAGTCAGCCGCGCAGGCCAGCATTTTCTTCAGGTTCACCGGCTTTTCAAGGAAAAATCCCTCCGGCACCTCCAGCCCATCCTGTGTAATCGGGCAAAACCTCCACTCCGCATCAAAAAAATAGAAGCGGGGCCTGCTGTTCCCCCTACCATCGCAAACCAGGATATACAGCGGGTGTCCGTGAAAGCAGTATACCTTATAATCCCGGGGCAGCCGCCCCCCATCCCCCAGATATTTTTCGCAGAGAACCCGTTTGGGAATCCCCCGGTACTGCATCTCGGCATAGCAGCGCCAAAAATTAGTGCGCAGCCACTTTCTTATGCACTGCGTGCTGCTGCCGATATCCAGCAATTCCTTATTGGGACAGATCAGGTTATACCCGCAACCATGATTGCATTTGAGGACAAACGACTGCGGCAGCGCCCCCCAGGGAATATCGCCGGCAGACTCCCACACGCCGTAGACCTCGTTTAAAACGCCCTCCCACCCCATAGCCCGGACATACTCCCGGGCGCGCCATTTGTCGGCGCATTGGGTAACCAGCGGGTTGTGGTTGTACGCGTTGAGCTTCAGCCACATAATTTTCTCATTTAATGTTTCTGGCGACCGAAGATTCAACTGACGCTTGAACTTTCTCCAATAGAGGATTCGGCTGGCCAGGGTGGGGAAAAGGGGAGAAATCAGGTAGTAGAACCTACTTGCCACTTTTGGTTTTATGTAATTATACAAGCAATTCCAGCATCCCATTGCTACTTGCAAAACACTCCCCTGGCAATCCGGAAATCCGCAATGTTCTTGTCCAGGATATGACCATGGTCAATCACAACTGCATTTTTCAAACTGTCACAGTAACTGTCCTCCGCCAGCATATCAATATACGGGGAAAATGCGCGGCTCAAATTTCGGGTAACAGTTACCGGGTACATGGCAGGAGTATTATCAACCGCATAATGCACAATGCCGTCCACAGTATAGACAGGGTCGTCAATTGTTGTGGGGTGGGAGGTCTCAATTTCCAGATAGGGATCACAGCTAACGTCTATAATCAGCGTCCCGGGGCGCAGCTTTTTCAAATCCTCGCGATAAATCAGCCGATCTGTCCGATGGGTATCCCACATTACACAGTTTATCAAAACATCATAGTTTGCCATGTTCATTCGGAACTGATCTTCATTTTTCCTGGCATAAATATCCACTTCTGCGCCCAATCCTGCTAAAATGCGGAAAGCGCCTTTACCTGTCTGTCCGTTCCCTATAATGGCCACCTTGGCATCGTAGGGCATTTTCCCGCTGTATCGGAACCCGTGGATAATAGCGGCCTCCCCGGCAACCTCCCTATTGCGATAAAAAATATACCGGCCATTTTCATAGATTTCTTCCCATGCAACCACCGAATGCCCCGCATTCAGGACAGACGAGGTGAACCCAAGGTTCTGAACACAATGCGCCCATCCGCACAGAATTTTTCCCCCGTCAATCTGGTCAAGATAGTCCGCATCCCCTAATTTTACATCAACAATAACGTCACACTTCAAGATATCACTCCGCGGCACAATATTTACACCATGCTTTTGATAATCCTCGTCTGAATAACCGACAGAGACACCATATCCCTCTTCAAAATACAGCTGCTGAGGATTGCGAATACCTGACAGGTCATGTGGCAACAAGGCGCGCCGCTTTTCATTATTTTTGTGACTGATAAGAAATCCAATCGTTTTCATTTTATACCCCTTCTACATTTTTTGTTATTGTCAAGCAGGCACAACATTGGCCTGTGGCAATTTTAAAAAGCTCCCGAGTTTATTATCCCAGTCCTCGTAATATGTGTTAAATCCACCGCCAGGAGAAAAAGTCAGTTCTCCCACATATATTTTCCCGTCAATATCATAAAAATCAACCCGTACGAGCGGAAAAGGTTTTGCGAGCTTTTCTGCAATCTGCAACATACTTTGAAATGTGGGCGGTTTTTCAAATTTTTCTTCTGTAACGTAGCTATTAGGCGATAATTTGATGCAGTTGAAGTTTAAATCGAAATTTATGTATTTTGTCTTGGTCTTCCTATCCTTGCATACAAGAAAATGCCTGCAAATGCCATTATAGCAGTAAAATTTATAGTCAATAATTTCCCCGCACTCCGGCTCCAATAGCTGTTCCGCAATAATTCTTGGCGGTATATCCTTGCTATCCCATTCGAAAGACTGATAGTAATAATTGTTCCAATCCATAAGCCAGTTGCTCAGCAGCGCCTTGGTCTTATGAATATCCAGCTTGCTTTTATCTTTTACGAGAATGTTTTGCAAATCGCCCCATCCCCATGTTGATTTGATGGCAAATTTGTCCGGCAACGCATCAAAGTCAATCTCGTTCACGTTATCCCATGCCCCATACAGAGGCACCACATATTCTTCCCCTATAACTGCTCCGATATATTCCTTAAAAGAGCATTTATCGACACATTTTGTCATGAGAGGATCATGGTAATGGAGACGCATCCACTGCATTTTTTCATTCAGACTTTTCGGATCATCGAGATTAGGGAATCTCCCAATTGTGGAGTAATACATTTGCTCAATAACCCACCGCCGGATTTTATACCCATCATGTATTTCCAGCAGATAATTATAGATGCGCTTATTATACTTGTACTCCTTAACTAAAGGATAGATAACATCTGTGTCTTTTTTACCCACTTTGGATATGATCTGAGCGGTCTCTGTTTTCCGTTTTGAATTTGATTCTTCTTGCTTCGCAACCTCATTTAATTTATTGAGGATTTTTTTTGCCTTTTCTGATTTTTTTATATAATTTTTGACTGTTCGTTTTAAAGCTCCCATAGTAAAACCCCTCTTTATGTATTGCACTCAGGCAGGCGTAACATATCACCCAATTTATAATCCCACTCTATGGGTTGGAAGCTTTCATAGCCGCCGCCCGGGTAAAATGTCAGTTCACCAACATAAATTTCGTTTCCATCTGCCGATTCATAGAAATCAACCCTTACAAATGGAAACGGTTCAGCGAGCTTGTTTGCCATTTCAAGCATCCGATCAAAATTTTTTGGCTTTGGAATTGGATAACTTGTATTAGGATAACTGCGGGTGAACGGGAGTAGATTCCAATCCAGGTCGTAAAAATTCACTCCCATCGCCGTACCGCGATCCGCCACAACAAATAACAGCTTTGCTTCACCATTGAAACACATAAATTTATAATCCAGGACCTGACCTTCAAAACCTTCAAAATATTCTTCCGCCAGTATGCGGGGACGCAAGTCATGATATGCATTACAATATGAAACACACAGTGAATTGCGCGGGAGCAGCCAAGAGCTTAACACCGTTTTTAATTTGTCGAAATCCAGCATTTCTTTATCTTTGACGATGATAATGTGTCTGCCATCGCTTTGCAGTGTAGATTTGAGCACAAATGACTTTGGGAGTGCATCAAAATCGATCATGCTTTCATTGTCCCACACGCCGAAAAGTGGAATCGTATAACCCTCTCCCACTTGTTCCTGAATATAAGCTTTGAATTCTGCTTTATCGACACATCTTCCCAGCCTGGGGTCGTCATAGTTCATTTTCAGCCATTGGAGCTTTTGATT
>Ga0224748_10446_pt1 | contig 12764 bp, 13 predicted proteins | sample LIM_F_Water_Neg_FD_182074 | JGI IMG/M metagenome (GOLD analysis project Ga0224748, IMG submission 182074) | Enriched cells from gastrointestinal tract of the lab mouse from Pacific Northwest National Laboratory (PNNL), Richland, Washington... | ecosystem: Host-associated > Mammals > Digestive...
TGTCAAAAGCCTTGACTTCAACTTTTTCTCTGATATTCTATTTTTATCCTTTGTATCAAATAAGCGGTTTACATTTCTACATAGACGTCATAAACAATAAGATTTTCCGTTTTTGAAACATATTCTGTCAGCAGTTTTCTTTGATTGCCCACGCTTTCACTTTCTTCTTTATCGCCATTTTCTCTTGATAACCTGATATAAACAGCCGTGTAAAATAATTGTCAAGGTTCGTTCCATTTCAAAAATAAAAGGAAACAGATAAGTTGGGAAAATTTCCCTTCTCATCTGTTTCCTCACATAACATGCTTTGAATTTTGTACTTGCTTAGGCAAAAAAATGCCTTGAAAAATATATAAATTTCTGTTATCCAAAAAAATTCACAATTAATTATTTTGATATAAATGAAATTTCAAAATGGTATAATTATTCTTTGCATCATCTATATAATCAAATTCCTTATCTTTACGTGGTGATGTATGCCCACAATAATATGCTTTTCCTTTGGATTTCTTAGAAATAAAAATAGCATGATATCTCGCACCAGTCGAAGCCCTCTTTAAAAGTACTACATCACCTCTTTTTACTTTCTTTTGTGCTGTCGATCTGATGTTAGTGTCAGTCTTAAGTACTCTCGATGAATAAAATTTATAAAAGTCTTTCACCCTAATAAATGATGTGCTCATTTGCTTACTATTAAGATAATACCAATACCTCGTATCTGATGTCATCTCTGATGGTAAACCGTGCTGGGGAAGGACTCCATACAAACCTCCAGCTTCAAGGATTTGTGAAACAAAATTCGTACAATCACTTTTTTGTTTCTTATACTTCGGATTAAATCCATTTGCCCATTTTCTTGCATATGCTGTTGCATTAGAAATATTATATGTTTTTATTGGACTAATAGAAGCAAATGGCATTGGAATCAATTCCATATTTTTTTCATCTTCCGCAATTTCTTCAACAAGCTCCCCTATTGTTTTATTTCCAAATGTTTCATAATTATTGCCATTATAAATCCTGTAACCTCCTGCCTGTTCCTCCTCCATTTCATACAGATAAATACTCGCATAGTCTAACATCAGTTCCGCATTAGGATTGGCTTTAAAATTACTATCTGTTCCCTCCGTTAATTGTTCAACCAAATATTCGTTATATTTTTCAGTTCCAAATTTAATTTCTGGATGATATTCCTGAAGATAGTCGTCTAACATGTGTTTTACTTCATCCATTGTGTAATCGTTATTTGAATGTGCATATACTGTGTTATTGACAAATACTATACTTAAAACTAGCATTATCCCAAATATCCCTAATAATTTACTTATTTTTTTCATCAATATCGTCCTTTCTTTCCATTTTACTCCAAACCCAATACATCAAACTGCTACATAACAATGATAAATAAAATCCATAATGTATCGCTTCTAATGACAAAAGTAAATTGAAATCTGTCAATAACGGAACATACCAACACAGACCATACACAAGATATATAACAGGATGTATGAGTAAAAGTATGGTTGTTATCATTTTCACTCTTTGATTTTTATCAAATATAATACAAAAAAACGTAACTACCGCCAGAACAATCATTATCACATGATTGACAATATCTGTCCCATATTTTATTCCATCAATTTCTTCATCAAAATAGCACCACGGCAAAAAAATCGGCAATAAAGACATTAAGTAGCAGAAAGCCAAAATATATTTCTTCTTTGCTTTATTCATATGCATAATCTTTGATCTCCCTCCATTTTTATTGAAACAAAATCACCTCTGATTCCATTGTATGAGCTACTTGACATAACGCCAAAGTGGAATTATTTCGCAAATATACCTCTTTCGTCATATAGGAGCTTCTTTCTGTTTTATTTTTAGTACAAAATGTAATTTAGATCTTTTGTAATACAATAAGTTTTTATTGCTTTTCTCTGAAAAAAAGTCTATAATTTTATGTATCCATATGAATCTAATGTCATTTGCAGACAGGTTGCCAGCCTTTGATTTATATGGATTTTTATTGTCTCATAGGCATCACCACCTTATTTGATATTTACCCCTTTTTAAGCATCTTGGTAAAAATCTATCCTATTGCTTAATAAGGTATCTTTAACCATATCCTAATGTATTGAATTTATATTAGGATATGGTTATTTTTATTTTTTTCTGCTATTGAGGACCTCCTATTATATATAATCGTTAAAAATGGAAAAAAGTAACGCCAAAATTAAAATTTTTATTTTCTTTCTGGCTTCCTTTTTGCCCTCTTTAATCTCATTTTGCAGGTTCTGTCTGTAATATTAAGCTGCTTTGCCAGTTCTTCCACGGAATATCCTTCCACATATTTTTTACAAGAAGGTAATATATATCATCTGACAGGATTTTTTTAACTCTTCCATATACACCCGCGCAATTACCCGACTTCCGGTTCCAGCTAGAATTCTGCCAAAGGCCACTCCTTTGTAGGGAATGGCTATGTATTGTAAAACTATTTATACAAAAAAGACGAGCCATCGCTGACCCGCCTAAATCTCTCAATTCTATTTCAACAAATCACTCTTTTTTCTTGTCATAGGCTTATCTTTATTATAACTTCTGTAACAGCTTTCGGCAACATTAATTCCAGCTTACCTAAGGTAAGGCTTGTCCTCTCACATATATTTTATACAAGTACAGCGGCCATCTTTCTTTTGTATTTTATCTTTTTTACTTGCGCAGCTAATGTCCCCCGTGAACAGGATCAAACAGACGCAAATTTTTTCTCCAGATATATATTGGTAAACAAATTTTCTAATTCATTTCCAAAATTGTAGCATATTTTTATCTTGTGATTTTCATATATAATAATCTGATCTATCATCTCCACCACAATTTCTCTGTCCAATGCCTCAATATCCTGCCATTCTAACAGTCTTTTCAGCCATGGCGTGTCAAATACATCCTGAACTGCATGACTTTTTTTCTCTGTCTCTAAGGCTTTTATCTGTTTTATATACAGCGCTTCCTTTTTCAGATAATCCTCACGATAAGAAAGATATTCTTCTTTGGAGATTAATCCTTCTTTATAATCTTCATAAACTGATTTCTTTAACTTCTGAATCCTCTCCAGTTCAACTTTTGCTTTGATCATTTCCTGCTTTGCAAGTTCTTCAGTTCTGGAATAATAAGGAAACGACTGGTTCTTTACAATTTTCTGCAAATCCTGAACATTTCGAATCATAACTCTTAAATCTTCCAAAATAATATCTTCCAAAACATGAAGCGGCAAAGTATGCGGTGTACAGTATCCTTTGCCCTGCCGCTTATAGGTACCGCAATAAAAAGAATACATTCTGCTCCCATCTGCCCGTTTCCAGCTATTTTTCATCATAGCTCTTTTGCAGTCTCCGCAGATGATAAATCCGGCAAATATATTTTTATTTGTTTCCAAATCCATATCTCTGTGCTTTTGTTTTAATAGCTTCTGCGCCTTTTCCCATGTTTCCGGGTCAATGATTGCCTCATGTGTGCCTTTGACAACAATCCAGTTTTCTCTCTTTACAGGTTTTTGTCTGCTTCTCATTTGCTGATGCTTTTTGCCTTGTACCATATTTCCCGCATATATTTCATTTTTCAACATTAAGTTAATGGTTGAATACGTCCAATAAGAAGTACTTTCCAGACGATTGCAGTTCCTGTAATTCTCACCGTTCGCTGTCTTGTATTCAGATGGGCAGAGAATACCTTCTGCGTTTAAGAGCTTCGCAATGCTTAATTTTCCCATTCCCCCCACATATAAGCGAAATATCTTCTTTACCACTTCTGCAGCATATTCATCAATGATCAGCTTATTTTTGTCTGAATGTGATTTCTTATAGCCATAACTGGCAAAAGAACCTATAAATTCCCCTGCTTTTTGTTTTGATCTTACAGTCGCCTGAATTTTTTTGGAAATATCTCTTGCATACTGTTCATTAAAAATATTCTTGATAGGCAGAAGCATATCATAAGCCTGCCGGATACTGTCAATACCGTCCGACACGGAGATAAAACGCACACCTAATTCTGGAAATACTCTCTCCAGATAACGACCTGTGTCAATGTAATCACGTCCAAATCTGGACAAATCTTTTACGACGACACAATTTACCTTTCCTTCCTCTATATCAGAAATCATCCTCCTAAAACTCGGACGGTCAAAATTTGTACCTGTATAACCGTCATCAATGTAAATATCATAAACAACAAGACTTTCCATCTTTGAGACAAATTCTGTCAAGAGTTTCCTTTGGTTTCCTACACTGTCACTTTCCTCCTTATCTCCGTCTTCCCTTGATAATCTGATATATACAGCCGTATTCATTAACTCTGATTTCTTCATACTCTCACCTGTCTGACATAATAGATTACTCTCCTTGCTTCATTTTACTGAGTTGTTCTTTACTATATTCTGGTCAAGATGGGCTTTGATAATGCGGCTAAGTAATTCTTCTACTGAAAATTTCGATAAAAAGCTTCTTTCCACTTTATATGTAACTGATTCTTGTTTTTTCAAATTATATGATCCTCCTGTCTTTCATCATTTCTTTTTCATCATATGCGGATAAGCTTTTCCTATATGTATATTTAGCCACTTCACTTGCCTTTTTCTGAATATTCAGATTATGAAAATAACCAGATGAATTTCATTCTCTGAAAACCATCTGGTTATTAAAATTTATATTGTTAATTTTCACATTTGAAGATATTTAAAAATTATTATAGGCTGTCGTAAAAATTACTGTCAATTCTATTAATTACATCATTCATATCATTTCCCTTATAATTACAGAGACTGATAAGGGAAAATGAGGGAAATTAAAAACTATAGTATCAATTAAATATAGGACAAGATGAAAATTCTTCTTTCAAACACTAAAATTTCTCAAAGTTTCATATAACTCATTCTGTCTGATAGGTTTTGTCAAATGTGCAGTCATGCCTGCTTTCCGTGTCCTGCGTATATCCTCAGCATATGCATTGGCGGTCATGGCAATAATGGGAACCGTTGCAGCATCTCTTCTTGGTAATGCACGAATTGTTTTCGTTGCAGACAGACCGTCCATGACCGGCATCCTGATATCCATTAAAATAGCATCAAACATATTTTGTGGAGAATTATTGAATATGTTGACAGCAAGCTGTCCGTTTTCTGCTGTTGTAACATCAATATATTCATCTTCAAGCATTATTTTCGCAATCTCCATATTTATTTCGTTATCTTCAACCAGAAGAATCTTCCATCCCTTTAGGTCAATATCGGATTGCTGCACTGTTTTTGGTTGTTTATAATAATTAGAAACAAGATCGAAACTTATCTCTATAACAAATCTGCTGCCGACCCCCTGCTCACTTTCCACTGTTATCGTCCCTTGCATCAAATCGACCAATTTTTTGGTAATCGCCATTCCGAGCCCGGTGCCTTTTTGATTACTATAGTTTCCAGTGTTTTCCTGAGAGAAAGATTCCCATATTTTCTCAACAAAAGACTGTTTCATCCCAATTCCTGTATCTTCTATCTCAAAATGATACACTGCTTTTCCATTTCCCTCAGAAATCTCTCGTACCTGAAAATATATTTTACCTCCATCCGGAGTGAATTTTACCGCATTCCCCAAAATGTTAATCAATATCTGGCGCAGATGTAATTCATCGCCCAGCAGCATGGGATTCTTAAAGGCGGCAATTTCTCTGACCAGTTCTATCTTCCGGTGTACTAACAGACTCTCTGTAATCAATGTACAATGTTCAACCACTTCTCGAATATCCATCACTTCATGGTTAAGTGCCACCTTGCCGCTTTCAATCCGGCTCATGTCCAAAATATCATTCAGCAGGGAAATAAGATGTTCAGAGGAACGGTCAATTTTTTTCAGACAATCCATTACCCTGTCTTTATCATCAAAATTCTTAATGGCAATGCCTGTCATCCCAATAATACCGTTCATAGGCGTACGTATATCATGGGACATATGGGAAAGAAAAGCCGTTTTTGTTTTATTCGCATTCTCTGCCTGTAATACTTTTTCTTCCAGTAATCGTTTTTCTTCCAACAGGATTGTATTTTTCTGTTTCAAACTTTTCATCTGTTTCTTCTTTTTCGTCTTTTTTTTCATTGTTCACCTCCGGCAAAACTGTCCTTCCCAAATTGAACCGCAACCGTCGTTCCCTTCCCCTCGGTGCTCTCAAGTCTTATTTTTGCATGATGGTAAATTGCGCCATGCTTTACAATGGCAAGTCCTAACCCTGTGCCTCCAACCTGTTTGGAATGGCTCTTATCCACCCTGTAAAAGCGTTCAAACACCCTGCTTTGGTGAACGGCAGGAATACCAATTCCCGTATCCCTTACCAATACTGTGACACCGCTTTCCGTTGTATTGATAATAAAATCAACGGTCCCGTTTTCTTTATTATACTTAATCGCATTATCCAGGAGGTTGTAAAACATTTCCTCCAGAATTTTGTATACCCCGGTTATCTCTGTTTTACCGCCAATAAGGTTCAGGGCAATGTTTCTTTTTTCTGCCTGACCTTTCAGACGGCTGATAATCTCCTCTGACAGTTCATACAAATCAACGGTTTCACTTTGAAAGGGTATGCTTTTTCCATCCAGTTCCGATATTTTTATAATATCCGTTACCAGTGTAATCAGTCTCTGTGCCTCTTCATAAATGGATGCAGAGAAATCAACTACTGTATCCTGGGAAACGTCTCCCTCTTTCATCAGCTCTGCAAACCCTGAAATAGAGGTGAGAGGTGTTTTTAATTCATGGGAAACATTGGCGGTAAATTCCCGGCGGAGTGCTTCCCTTTTTTCCCTCTCCGTAATATCTAAAATAATAATAACTGCACCGATTACCTCTTTTTCCTCAAAAACCGGATTAGCTATCATGCTGTAGCAGCGTTCCTGCCGCACCATGGTATTCTCTGCTTTCTCTCCCGCAAGTGCCTTTGAAACGGTATCTCTGAAATCTTTTGCCCGGCAGAACGCAAGCACATTACCGCTGACCGGCGGGGTAATGCCAAATAATTCCAATGCGGCAGAATTATAGGTCAGAAGGCTGGTATCTTTGTCAATTACCAGAAAACCTTCGCTCATATTTTCCGTAATCAGATGAAACTCCACCTGTTTCTTATGGGCATCAGCAAGCTGTTCCTCAATGGTTCTGTTCTGTTCTGCCAGTTTTTTCAGAAGCGGCGTCAATTCCTCATATGCCACGTTGTTTTCCGGAGATTCCAAATCAAGTTCGTTTATCGGTTCTATAATTGCTTTCGATACTCTTAGTGAAAGCACAAATGTCAGAATTACTGCAGCTGCCAGCACAATCAGAAGCGGCTGGAGCATTCCAAGCAGAACCGTAATCACTGTATACTGTGTAGTGGAAACCCTCAAGACACTGCCATCAGAAAGCCTTACCGCATAATTTACAGTTTTTTCCGTTAAAGTCTGAGAATAGCGGATACTCTTTCCCGTCCCGTTCTTCATTGCTGCATTGATTTCTTCTCTGTCTGCATGGTTATCCAGTTTTTCCGCCTCTGCATCGCTGTCAAACAGTACCTTTCCATCTGCATCAATCAAAGTAACCCGATTCGTCTGTTTCTCAAATCCGTCAAAAAAACGGACGCCTGTTTTTTCAATTGTCTGTGAAAGATAGCCTGCTTCATTCTCAAGCTCTTTCTGGATCTGTTCCTCAAAAAAATGAAATAAAACCCCCATAATCAGGGCAATGGTTGTAATCAAAACAAGAAAGGCTGTCAAAAAGGACGATTGAAATATTTTTTTATGCATAGCTGCCACCCCCTATTTTATAACCAATGCCCTTTACTGTCTGAATCAGACTGCCCGCCTCACCCAGCTTTACCCGCAGCTTGCGGATATGGACGTCCAAGGTTCTTGACTCGGTATAATATTCCCCCCACACTCTGGTAAGCAGGGTGTTACGGTCTACTACGCTGCCTTCTGCTTCCAGAAGAACAATCAGCAGCAGATACTCCTTATAGGAAAGCTCTATTTCCTGGCCGGAAACTGAAATAATGTGCTTTGCAGGCTCTACATACAGTTCTCCAATCTGAAATATGTTCTTCGATCTCGTCTTGTCATAGCGGCGGATGACTGCCCGTACTCTTGAAATCAGTTCCATTGTCCCGAAAGGTTTCGCGATATAATCATCTGCTCCCATGTCAAGACCTGTGACCTTGTCAAATTCACTGTCTTTTGCAGTAAGCATCATGACGGGAATCTGCTCTGTTTTATTGTTCTCTTTCAGTCTTTTCAGGATAGACAGGCCATCTTCTTCCGGAAGCATAATGTCCAGTATGACAAGCTGCGGCATAACAGTACGCATATGTTCCCAAAACTCCGTTGGAACAGAGAAACCTGTCACCTCAAATCCCTCTTTTGCCAGAGCATACTTTACAAGTTTTCTGATATTGTCATCATCTTCCACCAGATAAATCATGGGGATCCCTCCTTGTGTCCTGTTCCCGATGGTGGGACTGATTTTTATGTTTTCCCGTAATGGAATACACTACCCACTCGGCAATATTTTCCGCATGATCGCCAATGCGTTCAAAATATTTTGCAATCATCAGCAAATCAATCAGCGCTTCCGCATTGCGGCCGCTCTCTGTTATAGATTTTATCAACTCGTCCTTTACCTTGTCAAACAATTCATCCACCAGATTATCATGTTCTATTGCCTGATAAGCAATATCCATATCCATCTTCACAAAGGATTCCACACTTTCCGAAACCATCTTGATGACAGCGTCTGCCATATCCCGGATATGTGTGCTGTCCTCAATACCGCTTTCTGCCACATAGGGCGCTATTTCCACGATATCCGACGCCTGGTCTCCGATCCGTTCCATGTCGGAAATCATTTTCAGAGCTGAGGAAACTACCCGTAAATCCCCGGCCACCGGCTGCTGCTGCAAAATCAGTTTCATACAGAGTGTTTCAATATCCCTCTCCTTTTCATCAATCTGGCTGTCGGCTGCAAGGCAGGCATCCCTGCTGTCCTCATCACTGTCTGTCAGATATTTTACTGCATTGGCAATTGCCTCCTCACACAATGCTCCCATTGTAATCAGTTCTGCATTAAGCTGTGATAACTGTCTGTCAAATTTATTCCGCATTATCCAAACCTCCCTGTAATATAATCCTCTGTCCTCTTGTCGGAAGGAGAGGAGAACATCTTTTCCGTACTGTCAAATTCGACGACATCTCCTAACAAAAAGAAAGCCGTTTTATCCGCAATCCGCACCGCCTGCTGCATATTGTGCGTTACCATAATAATCGTGTAATTTTCCTTTAATTCCATTACCAAATCTTCAATCTTGGAAGTGGAAATCGGATCAAGCGCTGATGTGGGCTCATCCATCAGAAGAACCTCCGGTTCAACGGCAAGTGCCCTCGCAATACAGAGTCTCTGCTGCTGTCCGCCGCTCATTCCCAATGCACTTTTTTTCAGCCTGTCTTTACATTCTTCCCAGATAGCGGCCTGTTTAAGTGTTCGCTCCACGATTTCATCCAGTTTTACTCTCGACTTTACTCCATGTATTCTCGGTCCATAGGCAATGTTGTCATAAATACTCATAGGAAATGGATTTGGTTTCTGAAACACCATTCCCACACGTTTGCGCAAAATATTGACATCCATTTCCCGGTAAATATCTGTTCCTGACAGTTTTATCTCACCCTCGATCCGGCAATTCTCTACTAAGTCATTCATACGGTTAAGGGTTTTTAAGTAAGTAGATTTGCCACATCCGGAGGGTCCGATCAGAGCCGTAATTTCCTTTTCCGGCAGAGACAGATTGATATTTTTCAGGGCATGGTTCAAGCCATACCATAAATTCAAATCTTTCGTTGTAATCATATCATTCATATCTTACTCTCTCCTTAGTTTTTTTGCTGCCAGTTTCGCTGACATATTGATGAGGAATGTCAGTAACAGCAGTATCACAGCAATCGCAAAGGCGATGTCAAACTGCCCCCGTTCCTTTGCATACATATAGAGGGCGACAGTCAGGGAAGAACCGGCATTTCCCGGCTGCACAGCCCCTACCGCACTTAACATTTCATTTGCCATTCCAGCAGTAAACAAAAGTGCCGCACTTTCTCCTACCACTCTGCCTATGGACAAAATGCATCCTGTCACAACACCGTCAATCACACAGGGCAGGACAACGGTACGAATCATGTACCATTTTCCTGCGCCCAGCCCCAATGAACCTTCCCGATATGACGCAGGCACGGTTTTCAGGCTTTCCTGTGTGGTGCGGATAATCGTCGGCAGTGTCATAACCACAAGCGTAAGCGATCCTGCAAGCAAACTTGTTCCCAATGAAAAAAACTGTACAAACACCAGCATACCAACCAGTCCATATATGATAGATGGGATTCCTGCAAGTGTTTCCGTTGCCAGCTCAATTACCCTCACAAGTTTTCTGTTCTTTGCATACTCATTCAGATAAATAGCTGCACCTGCCCCAAGCGGCAATACAATGATAAGTGTCAGGATGATAATATATACCGTATTCAGAATATTAGGAAGGATCCCAACCGTTCCCTTCAGGAGACTGGGTTTCGTGGAGATAAGTTCCCATGAAATATAGGGGATTCCACGATAAAGGATGTACCCGATCAATCCCAGCAGAAGAACGCAAATCAACCCTGCTGCCAGATACATTAGTATATTCCAAAGTAATCCTTTCATTTTTCTTGTCTTGGAAATTGTATCAGCCATTTTGTCTTCTTCCTTTCACAATCAGATTTAGGACAACATTGATAGCCATAATAAACAGGAACAACACAAGGGCAATGGAAAAAAGCGCCTGCCGCTGCAATCCGGAGGAATAAGACATCTCACTTGCTACGGCTGTTGTCAGAAATCGCACACTGCCAAATAGTTTGGGCATGTTGGCGACATTTCCTGCTACCATCATCACAGCCATTGCCTCGCCGATTGCCCTGCCGATTCCCAGCACGACGGCTGTAATAATGCCGCTTTTTGCTGCCGGTACTACTACCTTAAATACTGTTTCCGTCTTAGTTGCCCCCAATGCAAGAGATGCCTCCTCATATTCTTTCGGCACTGCCTTAATCGCTGTCTCCGAAACGGATATGACCGAAGGAAGAATCATGATAGCAAGGACAAGGACAGCCGAAAACAGATTTGCCCCATCGGGAAGATGAAAGAGTTCCCTGACAGACGGCACGATCAGTATCATTCCCACCAATCCATAAACAACAGAAGGGATTCCCGCCAGCAGATCCACCACATTCCTCACAATGCTGCCAATTCCCTGCGGAGACATTTTCGCCAGAAAAATGGCACACAAAAGCCCGATCGGTACTCCAATAAGTATTGCTCCGCAGGTTCCATACACCGATGTCAGTATAAAAGGCAGGATACCATAAGAAGGAGGAACAGCAGTGGATGCCCATGACTTTCCAAAAAGGAAATCAGAAAGCCCAATTTTCTGTATTGCCGGAATCCCGCTTGTTACAAGAAATACTGTAATGAGTAAGACAAATAGAATGGTAAGCATACCACACATCAGGAATAGCAGATTCATTGCTTTTTCTATCAGTCCCGCCGTCTTTTTTATCTTATTCATAACATTCATAACAGCCTCCTATCGTTTGATTGGCACTGCTCCAGCCTGTGTAATCAGATCATCTGCCTGCTCACTTGTGGCAAAATCAAAAAACTCCTGTGCCGCCTCAGAAAGAGAGGCATCTTTTTTTGTGACCAGCACAAAGTTTCTCTGAATTTTATACTGCCCGTTCTGAATTGTCTCTGTCGTTGGTTCTATGCCTTCAATACTGACTGCCCTGACACTATCGTTTACAGAGGCAACAGAGGCATAGCCAATGGCGTTCGGATTGCCGGCTACCGTCTGTACCACATCTCCAGTTGATGTAAGCTCCTGAGAATATTTGCATTTATCCTTTGTACCGGTAACTTCCTCAAAACCGTCCCTTGTTCCGGAGGCTGCCTCACGCCCAATGCAGACAATGGGCGCGTCTTTCCCGCCAACCTCTTTCCAGTTACTAATCTCTCCTGTATAAATCCTGCCAACCTGTTCCACGCTCAAATCAGTAACCGGATTGTCCGGATTTATGACAATTCCAATTCCATCAATGGCAACCACTGTAGCAGTTAGGTCTGACTGTTCCTCCTCTTTCAAATCCCGGCTTGCCAGCCCGATATCACATCTTCCCTCTGATACCGCCTGAATACCTGCACTGGAACCTGTGGGATTATAAGTAACCTTAATGTTCTCTTTTTCTTCCATGTATGCCTCACTCAGGAAACCGATGACTTTTTCCATCGAGGTAGAACCGTCTGTAGATACGGTCTGTGAACTTTCTGCTTTTTTGCCGCCCATATCTGATTTACTGGATGAATTGTCTGTACCGCATCCTGTCATAACTCCTGCAAGCAATGCTAATGCAGCTGCAAATGTAATAAATTTCTTCATAATAACGCACTCCTTTGAATTATTTTTTTGTACGAATACAGTATAGATTCATCCATGTTAATTCTAAAAGTACGTGTATGTTAATTCTATGTTAATCTTTCAATGACTGGAACATGTCCTGCTATGACGATAAATCCATGACGGATCATTCGGCATCTTCTCCATCCCCCTTTTTATCCACCTCTTCCTTAAATGTTCCATAGTTTATAAACACTTGTAACGTATACTGTACCCCTTCATGCGCTGCG
>Ga0224748_10447_pt1 | contig 12764 bp, 7 predicted proteins | sample LIM_F_Water_Neg_FD_182074 | JGI IMG/M metagenome (GOLD analysis project Ga0224748, IMG submission 182074) | Enriched cells from gastrointestinal tract of the lab mouse from Pacific Northwest National Laboratory (PNNL), Richland, Washington... | ecosystem: Host-associated > Mammals > Digestive...
CCTGGACCCATACGCCTTGGTAGGTGCCGCCCACATCCGCCTTGTTCACGAAGGACCCGGCGGCGATGCTGGACACGGCCTTGCAGTGGATCATGGGCTTCTCCACCCGAGCGAAACCGCCGGGGACCTGCCCAAAGACAAACATAATTTCCGTGACCCGCTCGTTGCTGGCAAGGCCCAGGGCCGTTGCGGAGGCGGCCAGGGTGTAGTTCTTCTGGGTGGAGAGGTTGTCCGCCAGGGTCTGAGGCTCTCCGCCGTTTACCCGGTAGGTGATCTTGTAAACGCCGGGGAAGTTGTAGGTGCCTGTGACGATCTTCTCCAGTCTCACCTCAGCAGGCAGGGTGTCTCTCCAATAGAAATTGTCGAGGCGCACGTTGGAGCTGTTGGCGATGTTGGAGAAGACATAGCGCACGGGCTGGCCCGCCATAACCTCGGCAGGGCCTGTCTTGGTGATGGACACGCCGGTGGACATACTCTTGTTCGTCACCTCGAAGCGGACGATCTGTCCCTCGTGCTCCAGGTATGCCGTCAGAGGCGTCTCGTTCACGCCATAATTGGCCGGTGCTTTGACCTCCCGGATGGTATAGCGTCCCAAGGGGATCTGACGGGAGACGGCCAGCCCGCGGCCATCGCTTCGGATGGTGTCCACGAGGTTGTTGGCCTTGTCGTAGATTTCAAAGACGCCCCCTCCAGCAGAGTCCCGGCGGGGAGTCCGTTGGTGGAATTGTAGTCGGCGGATTTCTTTGTGATCTGGATCTGGCCGGAAATGGGCGTGTTTTCCCACTCCACGAGGGTGGTTTCTCCGGGCTTCACATAGACGGTTTTCATCTGCGTGTCCGTGATGTAGCCCTCGTTCTCCAGCTCCCGCAGGTAGAAGCGGCCCGCCGTGGTGATGCTCTCGATGTACACATATCCCTGATTATCAGAGGTGTACTGGCCCACGGGGGTATTCGTGCTGTCGTAGAGCAGGAAGGAAACCCCGTAGATGCCCTTCTTGGTGACGGAATCAACCTTGTGAATCAAAATGCCGGAGAAGGCTTTGTTAGTCACCGTCAAAGTGGTACATTGGTTGTCCTGGACGGAGAAATAGTGGGGTGTGGAATCCAGCTTGAAACCCTCCCCGGCCTTGATCTCGACGGCATAGAAGTCGCCGGCGTCCAGATCGACATGTACCCGGCCCGTGGAATCCGTGGTGACCGTCTCAACCAAGGCCCCATCCATCTTCCGAATCTCAAAGGTGGTGTTGGGAATGCGCTTGGTTTCATCGGATGCACTGACCTTAATCAGCTCCAAACCGCCAACGCGCTTGTTATAAAAGGTGAGCTGCTGACCCTCGCCGCCCTCTTTGATGAGGATGCTCTGCGGCGTGGAATCCAGCACAAATTCATTGCTGGCGGTCTTGACTTCTTTGGCGGTGACGGTAGTTCCGGGAGCCACGCTTAACCGAATCTGCCCGTACTGGTCCGTCACAAACTCGCCGTTATTGGGTCCCAGCGGCGTCCCGCCGCTGTCGCAGATCAGGAACGTAACGCCAGCCAGCGGCTCGGTGCCGGTTCCTTTGGCGTTCGGGTCCTCAATGTACTTTTGGATCGTTAAATTCGTGTCGGGGGTGTTGTAGACCGTCAAGGTCTGCGTGTCCGCCGGATTGACCGTGACCACCTGCCGTTTGGTTCCGGGGTCAATGGTGTAATTGGGCAGCGTTTTGGTTTCCTCGACTACCACCGTGCCGACGACGGGGACCCGAATTTCACCATTGGCGTCCGTTTTAAAAAGCCCCAGGGAGGACAGATGCCCAAAATTGTCGTCCACATACTCCCCGGAGGCGTAGCTCAATTTGAACTCCACTCCGGCCAGCGGCTCGGAAGTCAGCTTATCCAGTTTCTTGATCACAAGATACCCGGTTTTTTGGTTGACAAAGCGGAGCGTCTGCCCACCTTCGCCGCCCTTAATCTCAATACTCTTAGGTGTGGAGTCCAGCACCACGCCGTCCGGGACCTTGAGTTCCTTCGCGGTCACTGTGATTCCCGGCTCCAGATTGGGGATGACGATACGTCCGTCCTCCCCGGTAATGTATTCACCGTTGCTGCTGCCAACAACCGCCCCAGAGCTATCAGTCACGAGGAAGGTGACGCCCTTCAGGGGGACGTTGCCAGTTTCGGTTTCCAGGTACTTTTCGATGGTCAGCGTGGTCTTGGGGATGTTCTCCACATCCAGGTGGTTGCCTCCGCTCCCGGAGGAGCTTCCTCCGCTGGTGGTCCCGCCGCTAGATACGCTGTTGCTGCCGTTGCGGACAATGATGATCCGGGGCGTGGGATCGAGGACATAATTGGAGGGGACCTTGGTTTCCACCACGACGACCGTTGAATTGGGGATCAAACCAGTCACCGTCACAGTCCCGTCGGCCCCGGTGGTATATCGGCCAATGAGGTTTCCGTTGCCGTCCCGCAAAGTAAATTCAGTGTTAGGCACAGGCTTCCCGGAGACAGCGTCCTTTTTCGTGAGCGTCAAGGAGCAGAGGGGTTCGTTGTACACGGTGATCGTCTGGGTGTCCGCCGGGTTCACCGTGACGGTCTGGATTCTGGTGGCCTCGTCGATGATGTGGGTGGGGAGGCTCTTGACCTCCTTTACTACGACCGTTCCTACTACAGGAACCCGAATTTCCCCATTGGCGTTGGTGGTATACAGGCCCTTGGAGGAGAGGTGGCCGTTGGCGTCGTCTACATAGCCGCCCTCGGCGTAGGTCAATTCAAATTCAACCCCGCTCAGCGGCTCCTTACTGATTTTATCCAGTTTCCTGACCACAAGAGTCCCCACTTTTTTGTTGTAAAAACGGAGGATATTGGCCCCGTCATCGCTGATTTTGATGGTCTTGGGGATGCCGTCCAGCACCACGCCCTCGGGCACCTTGATCTCCCGCACGGAAATGGTGGACCCAGGCTCCACGCCGGGGATGACCACCCGGCCATCGTCCCCGGAGATGAACTCACCGTTGCTGTTTCCGACGACGGCTCCGCTGGAATCGGTGACCAGGAAGGTCACGCCCTTGAGGGGCTTGTGCTCGCTACCCTCCTCCTCGATGTATTTTTCGATAATCAGCGTATTCTTGGGCGAATTGTAAAAATAGAGGTTCTGAACGTCGTCGGGATTCACCACCACCGTCTGGCTCCGGGTTTCCGGGTCAATGGTGTACCCAGGAATTGTGGCCTGCTCGGTGACGACCACTGTGCCCACGATCCCGTTGATGGTGATGGTCCCATCCGGCCCGGTATAATAGATACCGTTGGAGGACACGCTGCCGTTTTCATTGTCCACGACACAGCCGGGGGCGTAGGTCACTTTGAACTGGACTCCGGCCAGGGGCGTCTTTCGGTCCAGGCTGCTGTACTTGTGGATCACCAGGGACCCCAGCGGCTGGTTGAACAGCTCGATATTGTAGGTGCCGGGGCCCTTGACCTCAATGGTTTTCGGCGTGTCATCCAGCAGGAATCTGGGTTTGCTTTTTACTTCCTGCACGATATAGCTGCCGGGTTCCACAGGAATTTTGATGAACCCCGCCTCGTCCGTTCGGAACTCGCCATTGGACTCTCCGACGACGGTGCCGTCCGTCCGGGTGACGCGAATCACCACGTCACTCAGCGGCTCCTTGGTGGTGGAGGACATCTTCTTGATTACGAGATTTCCAATGGGCTGGTTATAGAAGTAGACGCTCTGGTGGTCATTGGGGTTGACCACGATGGTCTGGCTCTTTCGGTTTTCGTCGATCAAATAGCCCGGAATACTGGAAACTTCTGTAAATACCAGTGTGCCGGTCACCCCGGAAATGTTGATCTGGCCCGATGAGTCAGTATAATAAATTCCGTTGGAGGACAGCTTGCCGCCGATGTTGTCCACGACCTGCCCATTCGCAAAGGTGATTTTGAAACCGACACCCTCCAAGGGAGTCCTCCGGTCCAGGCTGCTAAATTTATAGAGCGTAACGGAGCCCTTGGGCTGGTTGCGGAACTCCAGGGTGACGGTCTGGCCCGCCTTGATGGTGGCGGTCTGGGGCACATCATCCAGGATGTAGTTCTCCTTGGCCCTGGTCTCGCGCGCGACCAGTGTGGTGCCAGGTGCGATATTGGAGATCAAAATGGTCCCGGCGCTGTCCGTCACAAATTTTCCGTTGGCGTCTCCAATCATGGTTCCATGGCTGTCGGTGATAAAAAATTCGCAGTCACTTAAAGGCTCATGAGTGCTGGCGTCGATTTTCTTGAGCAGGAGGGAGCCCTTGGGACTGTTTCCGAAGTAGAGCTGCACCACGTCCTGCTCTTTGCCGGAGATATACGCCGTCTGGGGCGCGGTGTCCATCACGTGATCCCCGTCGCTGGCCAATTCCTCCACGGTGTAAGCGCCGGCCTTGAGGCGGTTGATGGTAAAGCTGCCTCCGGGGCCGGTCTTATAGGTGCCGATCACAGTGCCTCCTGTGCCGCTGGTACCGGACATATAGCGAACCTGGAAAATGGCGCCCTCGACGGGTGCGGAAGTGACGGAATCATATTTCCAGACGATGAGGGCGCTCAGGGGTGTGTTCTGAAAGCGGACAGTCTTGCTCTCATTTCCTTGAATAATGACCGTCTGCGTGATGGGTTCCTTGAGCTGGAATCCGTCCGCCGGTTCCAATTCCGTGATGATAAATTTACCGGGGTACAGCCGTTTACCCAGCTCGTGGACCCGGATCTCACCTCTGGCGTCCGTGAATACCTCGCCGTAGTCGACGGTGGCGGGAGCTTCCGACGCTTCGCCGTTGCTGGTGTAGGTGATATGGAATTTGGCGTGTTCAATCGGTTCCCCGGTGATACTATTTTCCTTGAAAACCGTCAATTCCGGGGCCTTGCGGTTGCGGAAAACGAGGGTTTTCTCATCGCCGGGGCTGAGGGTAATAGTCTGGGTCCGGTCCGCATCCTTGTCCGGGAGGTAGTACGGCGCGGGCACGGATTTTTCCGTGACCTCGTAGGCGCCGGGTTCCACCCGTAGGGAAATGGTCCCGTCCGGGCCAGTGGTCCAATCATCCTGATAAGTGCCGTCCAGGGCCTTGACGGTCAGGACTGTTTTCGGGATTGGCTGCTGGCTGTCCGCGTCAATTTTTTTGAGGGTGAGCAGGGGCTTCTTCTGATTCTCAAAGCGGACCTCTTTTTCGTCGCCGGGATTGAGGCTGATGGTCTGCGTCGGCTCGTCGCTGATGTAGTACGGCTCCGGCACGGACTGCTCGGTAATTTTGTAGGAGCCGGGGGCCACACGCAGTTCCACAGTTCCATCCTGTCCCGTAGTAACGTTATGACGGTAGTCGCCGTCAATGGCCTCGATCAGGAAGTTTGTCTCAGGGATATAGACAGCGGGGTCTGTGCCCTTCTCCACTTTTGCGATTTTGAGAAGGGGCTGCTTCATGTTGTCAAAGATCAGCTGCTTATCATCTCCGGCCTCCAGCCAGATCGTCTGCGTCGGCTCATCTCCAACGACCCAGGGGTCCGGCACGGATTCCTCCGTGACTTCATAGCTGTCCGAGGGGATGGCAGTAAGAACCGCTTTGCCGTCGGGCCCGGTGGTCACGTCGGTGTGATACCCATAATGGATGCCACGGATTTCAAAGTGGGTATTGGGGATCACGTCCCCGGTCTGGGAGTCCCGTTTCAGGATCGTCAGGTTCGGGAGCTTTTTGTCCGCTGCCGAGACTGTGACGGTCCCGCCGCCATTGATGGTGGCCTGATCCACATGCGCGATGACCGGCTCCGTCAGCTTGGCGAAAGGCGCTGGGGCAAACACCTCAACAAAGGCATACATTCCTTCGGTCACGTCCGTCACTGTGATGGACCCGTCCTCCGAGGTGGCCTCCGTACCGATGATCTGGCCGTCCTTGACGATGTTGAATACAGCACCGGGAAGAGAATTATTGGAATCATCCAGTTTGATGAGTTTGACCTTGACCTTGCTGTCGTTCTCAAAAACGAGGGAAACGTCGCTTTTCCCGTCCCATACGAAGGTCTGCTTGACCTTGTTGGGGTCCGGGCTTTTGGTGAAGCCCTCCGGCGGAGTTACTTCCTCGGCCTCATAGCTCCCAATGGGCATAGTATCCCAGGGCACATCGGTGAGGTATCCGCCCTCGCCGGTGACATAGGTCCCCACAAAGCTGTTGTCCACGCCGGTGATCTTGATAACCGCCCCGGCGAGGCCCCTGGAGGGATTGTCCGCGTCTACTTTACGGATACTGCCCTCTCCGGTAATGGTGGTGCTGTCCCGGAAAGTAACCGTCACTGTGTTATTGCCGTTGCTGGGAAGCGTGACATATTGCGGGGCGGTACTGTCAATCTGGTATCCGCCCGGAGGGGGCGCGGTTTCGGTTACTGCATAGGTGGCAGCACTGAGCCCCGCGATCCTGTAAACCCCGTTTTCCCCTGTGATTATATTCTTAGAGAAGGCGCCGTTGGTGGACTCAATATGAAATCCGGCTCCCGGCAAACCCTTTGAGGGGTTGGTGGCGTCCACCTTCTTGACGATGAGGACGTATTCCTCCTGCTCAATGTGCTCCACCGTCAGGTCGCCCAGGATGATCTTTTGCACAGACCCGGCGGGGTGGGAGCTGGACCCAGCGCCGGTGAAGGTGTATTCATACACAGCGCACTTGCCCCAAACGCCCTGGCTGCCCAGATCCAGGATATACTGTGTCCGGTCCCGGAAGGAGGTTTCTCCCTGCTTCTGGTCGATGCTGGTGTAGTGAGTTCCTTCCAGGGAATTGTAGACTGCCATCAGTTCTTCAGCGCAGGCGGCGACGGGGTCGCTCATGCTGCCCTGCTGGTAGCGCCAGATACACGCCTGCACCCAGGCGTTCATGTACCAGCGGTAGCCCGCGTTCCAGACGTCGTTGACCCCCAGGGCAATGGCCTCATCGGTGAAAACGCCGGTGGAGTGGGCATAGTAGTAGGCCATCATGGTTTCCACGGTGGGGTCCGAGATGGACCGCTTGTTCCCCCAGGTCTGGCCCTGGAGAGAGTTCCCCATGTCGCCGCCCTTGGTGCCGCAGAAGCCGGTGGTGGTCTGGTTTCCGTTTTTGAAGGTCATTTCATGGAGCGTGCAGCGCCCCAGGGCCGCGGACTCATAGGCCACGCCGGAGTGGCCGAACTCCTTCAGCGTGATGGTATCCCCGGCGGCAAAGGCCGTGGTGGGGAACAGGCCCAGGACGCAGATCAGCGCCAGCAGCAGGGACGTCAGGCGCGTTCGCAGGGAATGATGTTTTTCGTTCATAAAGGGTTCCTTTCCATTTTGAATTTGGCAATGAAAAAAGGCCCATTGGCGTCTTGCCAATGGGCCTCCGTGTGGTATAAAACTGTTCCGGAGTGGTTTATTCGTAGGGATTATGGCTGGTGGGATCGCCCACGACCATGTAGCAGTAGGCCCGGCCATTTTGAATGGTGACGCCGGTTCCGACGTGGGACGCTTCCTCCAGCAGCATGGTTTCATAGTGCCCGGGAGATTCGATCCAGTAGTCGATTGCCTGCCGCGCAATGTCTGGACAGCCGTAGGCGGTGAATACGGTCAGGTTGTAGAGCCCGCCGTGGGGCCAGCCGTAGCGGAGAAGGGCCATGTGGTCATAGGGCCGGTGCTCTGTGACGCCTTGACCGGAGACATCCTGGGCGGCATCCATGAGGGATTCGTCCATGGGAAGCTCCGCGAGGCCGTTCTCCCGGCGCACCTCGTTGATGAGCCGGACTATCTCCAGACGAATGTCCATGTTGGCGGAGAGGTCCGGAGCTTCGCTGGGGGCAAGGGATGGCTTCGCCGTGTCCACCGTCAGCGTCAGGCTGCCGGTGGTCCCGGCTTTGTTGGTAACGGTGATTTCAGCCGTCCCCTCCGCCTTGGCCACGGCCACCCAATAGGTCAGGACCCGCTCGAGGACGATAACCTCCGGGTTGCTGGATTCGGCGGTGTACTCCGCCCCGGCAGGTCCGATGATGAGGCAGCTCCTTTCGCCTGCCTCCAGGGTATTGCCCTTGTAGCTGCCCACCCGAATCTCCGGGTCCGCCGCCTGGGCCGGGCCTGCCAGCAGTGCCGCAGACAGAAGCCCGCACGCCAACATTTGAAGCATCCTTCTTTTGCCTTTCATAGCTCTTTCCTCCGTTTCTGTGATTTTATTGGGAGTTTGCAACCGCAACACTACCACAGATTCGGAGGATTGTCTAATGGAATCGGCAGACAGTTCAGCTCGGTTTAATCCGTCAGTTCAACCGCTCTCACACACCACCGGAGGTCCCGTTCATCCCGGACGCAGGTGTACAGCGTCAGGCAGTTTTCGGAGGTGTTCTCCAGGCTGCTCCGGTCCGTTTCCGTCACCTTGGCAACAGAGGTCACTTCATAGGTCCGGGTTCCCTCCTTGGTGGAGAGGGTGATCTCATCCCCGGCCTCCAGGGTATGGATTTTGCCAAAGTACGAATTGGTCCCTCGATTGTGGGCGGCCAATCCGACGTTGCCATTCCAGATGGACGTCTCCTCGAAGTGGCCCACGCCTTTCTTCAGCGCAGAGCTGTCCGTACCCTGGACGATCTTGACACTCAGGCCAATGGCAGGGATTTTAAGTGTCCCGAGGCTGCCGTTGCTGTAGTAGCTGTCCTCGGTGACGCTGGTGAACCCCACGGAAGCCGTGTCATTGGGCCGGGTGGTGACGGTGAAATGCTCCGGGGGAGTGGAGGAATCGGAAGAGCCGGTGTCTAAGATCGACGTGCTGGGCAGAAACCCGCCCATGCCGCTGGAAATCCCGTTCTCCGAAACAGAGTAATTCGCGCCGCCCACCTGATTCACCAGCCCGCCGGATAGCGCGCCGGGAACAAGGTTAGGCGTCAGGTACTCACCGGAGCCGGGGAGGTAGCTGGTGGGCGTCCCAAAGCCGGGGGCCACCAGGGCCACGTTCTTGCTCCGGTCTACGTTGGGGTTTTCCTCTTCGTAGATCGTGTCATCGCTGGTAGGCCGGGCGAAGAGAAAGTCGTCCGCCCCGTCATAGCTGTACTCAAGGGCGCTGGCCTGGACGGCGCACAGGGCGCAGATCATACAGGCCAGCAGAAAAGTTTTCAATTTCAAGGGCTGTTCATCTCCTTCTGATTTTCTTGTACACAAACGCGCCGCCCAGGACCAGGGCCAGCACCACGCCGCCGATCACGAGCGGGCGCTTGATGCCGGAAACATCAACGGGTTCACCCTCCTGAACGCCGGAGTCCTTCGGAGCGTCGGTGCTGCCGAACACGGCGGTGTAGGTGACCACATTGCAGCCGGTTTTGGACACCTCGCCGGAGTAGTCTGCCGTCACCATGTAGCCGGTGGCGTACTTACTGGAGGTGCTGCCAGTGTACCGGGCCGTGGCGGTGTAGCGGGTGACCACGCCGTCACCCTCCTCCTGGGTGGAGTTGCTCCACTGGACATCCGCCAGGGTCAGGTTCCGCCCGCCGTCCGAGATGGTCTTGGGCACCAGGGACAGGTCCGCGTCCGACAGATTCGGATAGGTCCGGGTGGCGGAGACGGTGCCGGTCTTGGTGGCGTAGCCGTCCGTGGTCACCTTGACTGTAGTGTGGTCAAGGTGCAGCATCCCGGTGTAGCCGTCCTCGGTGGCGGCTTCGATCTCGGCGTCCAGGGTCTGGAGAATTTTCTCCATGTTATTAGTATCGCTGGGGCGTGTGACCGTTTGGACATGGGGCTTGGTATCCACGCCCACCTCGTCCTTCCGGGTCATATCCAGCAGGTAATACAACCGCCCGTTCCGCTCAAAATCCTCCGTAGGAATGAGGCTGGGGTCATCGTCCAGGGACAGCTGATACACCTTCTGGATGCGCAGCTCATCGAAGTCGCCAGCCGTATACTCCTCTACGGAAATGGGATAGTAGGCGCTGTCCCGGCCCGGTTCCGCAGGCTCGGCGGCAGATGCGGGGACGGCCAGGACGGTACAGATCAGAAGCACTGCCAGAAACAATGGAATCGATCTTTTCATAAGTAATGTCTCCTATTTCATTATCGTTCCGCCTCACGCCGGGCGGGGGCCGCTCTCTGGGGCGGGGAGATGGTCTTTTCGATGGAACCGCCGATCTGACGGCTCATGCCCTGGATTTCCTTCAGAAAGGCCAGCCGGTCCTCGGCCTCCCAGCCCTGGCAGCGTTTCGCCATTCCCGTCAGGTCCGGCAGCTCCCGCTGGACGCCGAAACGGCGGCAAAGGATGTACGAAACGCTCTGGGCGCTCAGCTCACAGCCCTCCCGGCTGTAGGCGGGATTGCGGCCCCGGTCATGGAACCGGGCCTGGGCGATCTCGGCGGCGATGGCCGCGAACGCCTGGCTGTCCGGGCACGTGGTGTCAATGGCCAGCGTCATCTGCCGGGGGTCATAATAGGCCCCGGAGGGCAGGTTTTCAGCGGCCACCACCTGAACCGGAGAGAAGTTCAGCAGGGCGGACAGGGCCGCATCCATGGCCTCCGTATCGTCCCTCAGCTGAGGCGTCCGCAGCTCCCGGCCCTGGGTCTGGGCGATATCGTAGACGCTGGTGAGGTTGTAGCCCCGGCCCGTGGCGGACCGGGTGAAGATGCTGGCGCCGTTCTTCAGCTCCGGGTCCAGAACAAAGCGGCCCAGGTCCTTCCAGTGGCCGCGGGTATGGACCACGGTGGCCTCCGGGAGCTGGGCCATGGCCAGGGCGATGTTTCCGGAGCTGTAGGAGGGGTTGTCCCCCTGGAGCTCCAGGTAACGGGCAAATTTTTCGGGGTCCTTGGTGATCTGTATGACGCTGGCGTCCCGGAGGGCAGCGGCGGTTTCCTTGTCCGCCTGCCGTTCCTCCCGCCATTTGGCGTCCGCTGTGGATTTGTCGCTGATGATCTTGCCTAAGTTCGCCATAGGTTTGGTTTCCTCCTTTTTAGTTGGATTTTCTTTGTTTTTGGGTGGCTTCACCTCCTCCAAGACCCCCGTGAGCTTGTATTTGAGCTGTGCGTTCCAGTCCTTGCCGTACTTCGGAACCCGGATTTCCACCTCGTACCCAGCCGCCCGGTACTTCTCCCGCATCTTCTTCGCTGCCGTGATCCCAGGCTCGTCATGGTCCAGCAGGAGCTTGATGGATTTCAGGTGGGGATGGTCCCGAAGGTAGGTGTCCAGCGGTCCGCTGTACAGCCCGCAGAGGGCGACGGCGTTGCTGTGGACCTCCGGGCAGAGGGTGCAGAAGCTCATAAGGTCTATAGGGGCTTCGAAGACCGTCACCTCCTCGATCTCCGGCTCACAGGGCAGCCGAAAGCCCACCTTTTTGTCGCTGCCCAGGACGTCCCGTTTAAATCCGGACCCATTGAAGTCCATGGTCCCGCGCTTGCTGGCGAATTTGGGCTGGCCGCTGCCATCCCTGCCGACAAACACGCAATTGTGATATGGGGCGTCCTCGTAGAGAAGCCCGGCGTCCAGAAAGCGTTGGATTACCTGAGACGCAATTCCCCGCTTGCGAAGATACGCAGACACCCGGCGCTGGTCCGGGTTCGCGGGAGGCAGGACGAAGGGCGGCTTTTCTTTGGGCGGAGACGGCTTGGGGCGGGGGATGGGCTTGTCCCGGTCGGGGGAGTCTCTGGACCGCCCGTGATAGGCCAGCAGGTAATCCACCGCCTCCGGGAAGCGCATTCCGCAGAACTCCTGGAGGAATGAGATGGCGTCGCCGCCCTGCCGGGTAGAGTAGCGCCTCCAGGTAAGGCGCTCCTTGATGCGGATGCTGTCCATCTCCGCTGTGGTGTAGTAGCTGCCGATCCGCTTCAGCGTATAGCCCAGAGAGGACAGCAGGTCCGGCAAATCCGTGTGCCTGGCGATGTCCAGTTCCGTTTCCGTGAAGCCGTAGGCCATGTTTGCGTTCAAAATAAATTCACCTCCAATCTGGCCGAAAGCAAAAACAGCCGGGCAGGGTACTCCTTTGGGGATACCCTGCCCGGCTGCTTCTCCTGGGGCCGTAATGTTTGCGCTGTCAAGTCCCAACTTTCACGAAATCCGCCCGTCTTTTTCTCCATGTCCGGCATTGCTTTTCCTGGTCTTTCCAGTTACAATATTCAGCGGTATTGTAAAAAATATGGGAGGTTTTTTGTACAATGGGACTGGATTATGATCCGTTGTGGGACGAACAGGGACAGCTTCGCCGGGGCTGCACGGTGCGGGAGGCCCTGGCTTGGCTGACAAAGTTTGGAAGCCACAGCGCCGGGGAGAATGTCTGTGTCAATGGCGTGAGCTATAAACTGGGCAGTTTGCTCTATGGCCCGGACCGGCCCGCAGTGGCGGACAAGCCCATTTCCCGCGTCTACGACGGTTACTATCGCCAGTTGAACTTCAGCGTTTGACTCACCCTGCTGGGAACGAAAAAAGCCCCCGGCATCCCTTCGGTTGGGATGCTGGAGGCCTTGTGGCGCAAGGGCTTCAACGGGGCCACATGTGGGGCTCTGTGGCGATTCAGGACTTCTCCGGGAGCAGGGCCTTCGCCTCGTAGAAGGTGGCCCTACGAGGGCTGACGCTGGCTTTCTGTTGGCTGCCGTTGTACCGTGGCCTTGAAGGAAGGCGCCGCGCCCCCTCAGGGCGGGGACACGGCGGCGATGTGGTGATTCAGGGCTTCTCGGGAGGCAGGTCCTCCTCGGGATCATCCTCCTCGGTGGTGGTCCCGGTGGGGCTGGCACTGGCCAGGGAGGCATTGACCCGCTCGGCTTCCTCAGCGGCATCCTCCTCAGCCTCGATCAGCGCTTCCTCGATCAGGTTCA
>Ga0224748_10448_pt1 | contig 12761 bp, 9 predicted proteins | sample LIM_F_Water_Neg_FD_182074 | JGI IMG/M metagenome (GOLD analysis project Ga0224748, IMG submission 182074) | Enriched cells from gastrointestinal tract of the lab mouse from Pacific Northwest National Laboratory (PNNL), Richland, Washington... | ecosystem: Host-associated > Mammals > Digestive...
TCTTTATTCCAAGCGTACCGGGACACCTGCGGCTGCCATGGAGGATCAGGTGCCGGAGGTACAGAGGAAGGAAGGGTTTGACCGACTGCTTCGGGTGGTGCAGGAGACGGCCAGAGAACAGACGGCCCGTTTACAGGGCAGGGTGATGGATGTGCTGATTGAAGAGGTGAACGAAAGTGACAAATCCATGGTGACAGGGCGGCTTTCCAATAATACCATCGTTCATGTGCCGGGTGACGCCTCTCTGATCGGAAAGATCGTTCCGGCGGTGTTGGACGAGTGTCGTGGTTTTTACTACATAGGGCATATTGAGGGACAGAAGCTATGAGAGAAATGCTGACTGCCGTAGAAAAAATAGAAGCGGCTCCGGGACAGAGGATTCTTGTGGTCAGTGATGTTCACGGACATTTTAATCATCTGGTTCAGTTGCTGAGAAAGTTGGAGTACGGAGGAGACGACATCCTGGTCATTGTGGGCGACCTGATTGAGAAGGGGCCGGAGAGTCTGCGGGTAGTACAGTATGTGATGGATCTGAGCAGGCAGCATCCGGTCTATGTCTCCATGGGAAATGTAGAACTGGGGAGGCTGCGGATGCTCTGGCGTGACGATCCGGAGTCGGGAGAGAGTTTTGCCGGGTTTTTGAAATGGTCCGAGGAGTACTGGGAGAGCTGTCTTTTCGGGGAAATGCTGGCCGACATGGGAATAAAGATCAGCCAGGTGGATGGGCAGAACGCCCCGGAGTACCGCAGGCGCATTCGGGAGCAATTTCATGAGGAACTGGATTTTTTGTGGAGCCGTCCAACGATTCTGACGGCAGGACGATACCTTTTTGTGCACGGCGGCGTTCCCACGGACGACCCGGATGCCCTCGCCGGAACGGAAGCCCATCCGTATCTGAAAAATGATTCGTTTCTTGACAAAGGATATGGGTTTGAGCGTTATACGGTGGTGACAGGACACTGGCCGGTGAGTCTGTACCGGTCCGACCGGGAGGATATGGGGCCGCTGTTTGAGCGGGAGAGGAATATTCTTTGTATCGACGGCGGCTGTGGTCTGAAGCAGACGGGACAGTTGAACGGAGTGATAATTCCGGACTGTATGGCGGGAATGGAGGAGATTTGTTGGGAAAGCTATGACGATTTTCCGGAGGTAACCGCCCTGGACGACAGAGAAGCGGCGCCGCTCTCCTTTCATGTGCAGTATTTTGACAACAGAGTCGAGCTTCTGGAGGAGAAGGGCAAAAACGGCATCATTCGCCATCTATCTTCCGGAAAAGTTTTTGAGGCGCCGTTAAAATGGCTTTATCCCGGGGAGACGGGACTTCAGTGCACGGACTTATGTGACGGAAGGCTGGCTGTGTCCGCCGGGGATCGGCTGAAGCTGGTTTTTGAGACGGAGGACGGTCTGTATGTGAAAAAACAGGGGCAGCTTGGCTGGTATGACGGTCGGGTGAAGCCTGAGGATGCAAAGCCGTGTCTGACAGCGGGAGCGCCCAGCGGGGAAAACTGGCGGCGGGAGAGAGAGGTTGCGGTATATGGACTGCTGGAACGCCTCGGTATTTCCTTTGACCGGATCGATCACCGGGAGGCCAACACCATGGAGGCATGCCGTGCCATAGATGAGGCTCTGGAAGCGGTGATCTGTAAAAACTTATTTTTGTGCAACCAACAGAGAACCAGGTTTTATCTGCTGCTGATGCCGGAGGGAAAAAAATTCAGGACAAAAGATCTTTCAAAGCAGATAGACAGCTCCCGACTGTCCTTTGGGGAACCGGTCTATCTGGAGCGGTTCCTTCGGCTTACCCCCGGTTCTGTCAGTGTCATGGGCCTGATGAATGACACAAAGAACCAGGTGCAGCTGCTGATTGACAGGGAAGTATTGAAGGAGGGCGGACTTTTCGGCTGTCATCCCTGCATGAATACTTCCAGTATCCGGCTGTCTCTGCCGGATCTGCTGGAGAAGTTTTTGCCGGCGGTACATCATGAGCCGATGTTTGTGGATCTGCCGTCGTAGCTTGTAAAGTTTGACAAATTAAATTGAGTTCGCGGCTCCGGCCGTTTTTACGAAAAATGTCCGCCGTGGCGGGCAGGGGGGGGAAAGATGGAAAAGCTGAAACCAAAGTTGTTTTCCGTGATGAAAACCTACACAAAGGAACAGTTTGTAAAGGATGTGGTGGCGGGGGTGATCGTGGCGATTATCGCCCTGCCGCTCTCCATTGCGCTGGCGCTGGCCTCCGGGGTCACACCTGAAAAGGGAATTTACACCGCGATCACCGCCGGGTTTGTGATTTCCTTTCTGGGCGGCAGCCGGGTGCAGATTGCCGGCCCGACGGCGGCCTTTGCCACCATCGTGGCGGGAATCGTGGCAAAAAACGGTTTTGAAGGATTGGTTATTGCCACGCTGCTGGCCGGGGTGATTCTGGTTCTCATGGGCTTTCTTCGGCTGGGAAGCCTGATCAAATTTATTCCTTATACCATTACCACCGGATTTACCGCCGGTATCGCCGTGACCATTGTCATTGGGCAGATCAAGGATTTTCTGGGGCTTACCATCGTGTCCGAGGAGCCTTTGATCGAGACGGTGGAAAAGCTGGAGGGTGTGGTAAGATTTATCGGCACCATAAACTGGCAGGCTGTGCTGGTGGGAGTGGTTTGTATGGCGATTCTGATCGGCTGGCCGTATCTGCCCGGCCTGTGCAAAAAGATTCCGCCTTCCCTGATCGCGGTGCTGGCGGGCATTGCCATGGTGAGCGGACTTAAGCTTCAGGTGAACACCATAGGAGATCTTTACGAAATCTCCAATAAGCTGCCCTCCGTCTCGCTTCCGGCATTTCATCTGGAGACGGTGCGGGCCGTGCTTCCCGATGCATTTACCATCGCGGTGCTGGCGGCCATCGAGTCCCTGCTTTCCTGCGTTGTGGCGGACAGTATGGTGAACAGCCGCCACCGCTCCAACATGGAGTTGATTGCCCAGGGAGCGGGAAATATCGTTTCCGCGCTGTTTGGCGGAATTCCGGCAACGGGAGCCATTGCCAGAACCGCAGCCAATGTAAAGAACGGCGGACGCACGCCGGTGGCCGGCATGGTGCATGCTGTGGTGCTCCTTTTGATTCTGGTGGTGCTGATGCCCTATGCGGCTTTGATCCCTATGCCTACCATCGCGGCCATTCTGTTTATGGTTGCCTACAATATGTGCGGATGGAGAAAGTTTGTTTATCTGTGCAAAACGTCTCCCAAAAGCGATATCCTTGTGCTGGTGGTGACCTTTGGGCTCACCGTGGTATTTGATCTGGTGGTGGCCATCGAAGCCGGAATCATTATGGCGGCCATTCTGTTCATGAAACGGATGAGCGATGTGACAGGTGTGGAGAGCTGGAAACTGGTCGATGAGGACGACGATCCGGACAGCCTTTCCCTGCGCAGGGTTCCTGAGAATACCCGGGTGTACGAGATCAGCGGTCCCCTTTTCTTCGGCGCTGCCGACAAGATTCTGGCTATTTCACTGGAGGAAAAGCTGAGCAGCGTAATACTGCGCATGAGGAGCGTCAGCGCTATTGACGCAACAGCCATGCACAATCTGGAGGAACTGCAGGCAGACTGCGGACGAAAGGGAATTCAGATGATTCTCTCCCATGTGAACGAGCAGCCCATGCGTGTCATGGAGAAGGCCGGTTTTGTGGAAAAGGTGGGCAGGGAAAATTTCTGTGCGCACATTGACGATGCTTTGAAGAGGGCGGAAAGCTTGTGAGCGACTTCAGGGATTTGAACCTGTACATGTTCTTTACCAGCGGTGATCTGCTCGACGCTCCGGAATGGGACGAACGGCGCAGGGAGGGCGAATTGGAGGGAACCCGGCACGATGCGGGGCATTTTGATATTGCGCTGGAGTTGGCGCGGTATGTGGCTGACAATTTGTTGCTTTAATTCAAGCCGCAGCAGTTTGTTTTTCAATATTTCTAAACTGTTGCGGCATACATGATTTGCTTGTTTGCTATTAGTTTATCGACATTTTCTTCTGTCAATCTGTTGTTATATTCGAAACGTATGGCGTTTTTTGCCGTCTTATCTCTGCGGACTCCCTTGATAAAGCTGTCCACCGTATCATAAATCTTTCCTATAATCGGACAGGTATCAATTACCTTATCCAACTGTTCCCGGCTGATGGCTTTTACCTCATCAACAGGTCGGTAAAGCAGACGGATCAGCTATTTCCTCTCGAGCTGCTCGCTCTTTCCCCATTCAAGGACGCCTCATTCCTCAGTTTCCTCTTCCTTGTGACAAAACTCTGATCGTTGCGTCAGTTCCGTCAATATCCTTTCTGGCGGATACAGGCACTGATCTGCTTAAATTTTGGAAAAAGTGTTGTTTTCAAATAACTATGGAAATGCTAACTCGGAAATATTTACAAGTTTATTGACAATTGCTGATTGATGTGCTATTATAACATCACAGAAAAGGAGGGCGTACAATGAAAAGAACAAAGAAAAAATTTGTTAGTTTTTTGTGTTTTTTTGTAATGCTATTTGGAAACGTAACAGGAGTCTATGCAAAAGAACAAACGGATAACGTGGTTTGTAAAGAACAGACAGAGGCAGAATCATACACTCAAAGCAGGATTCAGGTTTGTGCTCAAAATGTAGGTGAAACAATTATTCTGAAAGAGGATGAAAATGGCACATTTTCGGTAACTTTGATATCATACGATACGAACAGTAATGCAAGATCTAGTGTTCAAGAAAATGTGGCTACATTTATCTTTCAGTATACGAACATTTTGGGAATAAAGTCGGATGCATATAAAGTAATAATGACCTGCAATTGGAACAAGGATGGTGTAAACAGTAAAATAAATAGTCTTCATGGAACCTATGAAATAATAAAAAGTGGATTTTCCTGTGAATGGGTAGATTCATCTTATACGGAATATTTTTGCTGGTTGGAATTGAAGGCGACCTACGGTAGCAGTCAGATGAACACCAGGTTTTCTGCGACTCTTTCTCCTGTTGATGAGCCAGTTCTTATTATGGATAATATTAATTTTTCATAAGGAAGCAGGGGGGAAGGATGAAAAGTATAAAAAAGATTTGCTTTGTGGTAATTATGATGTGCTTTCTGGGAGGATGCGGCAGAGATGCCGGGGAAACCGGAGAAGTGAAGTATGATGACTTTCAGGCAGGGGAATCTATTACGGAAGAGGAAAAAGAAGCGCAGTTTTTGGAATACATTGGATCCACGCTGGAAAGTCTGCTGAAAGAAACGTACGCTGCTGAAAATTTGTCCTTCACGGTTCAAAGAACCGACGAGCGTTATGTCATAAATGTAGACTGCGAATCCGACAATCCGGACACAGAAGAAATCCGGTCAGCGCTGGAAAACGTAGTAAGTAAGATTTTGCCGGAAGGCACAGATTTTACGATCCTGTTTTCAGAAAAACAGTGAATGATTTACAAATACAATATTTTGTGATAAAATCAGGGCAAATGCACAAATCGTTGTGTATTTGCCCTATACTTGTGTGGAAGAATGAACAGAACAGGAGTACTAAAAGATGCCGGAGCAGCAGATTCCAGTGGAAGACCTGACCCCCATGATGCAGCAGTACATGGAGACAAAGAAGCAATATCAGGACTGTATTCTTTTTTATCGTCTGGGCGATTTCTATGAGATGTTTTTTGACGATGCGCTTACGGCGTCGAGGGAGCTGGAGATCACTCTGACGGGAAAGGCCTGCGGACTGGAGGAGCGTGCGCCCATGTGCGGAATACCCTATCACGCAGTGGAAGGGTATTTGACCAAATTAGTCAATAAAGGCTACAAGGTGGCCATCTGCGAGCAGGTAGAGGATCCAAAGCAGGCCAAGGGACTGGTAAAGCGGGATGTCATCCGGATTGTCACGCCCGGCACCAACCTGAATGTGCAGGCCCTGGAGGAATCCAAAAACAATTTTCTGATGTGTATCACCTATACCCCTACCAAGATCGGTATTTCCGTGGCGGATGTCACCACGGGAGATTATCTGCTGACAGAGGTGGAGGATTTAAAAAAACTGAATGACGAGCTGATGAAGTATGAGCCTTCGGAGGTGATCTGCAATGAGGCATTCCTGGTGAGCGGTTTTTTCCGTGGAAGAGCTTAAGGGCAGGTATCACATTCCTGTGAATGCGTTGGAAGCACATTTCTTTGATGACGAGGGCTGTAAACGGATTCTGCTGCGGCATTTTAAGGTTGGTACGCTGATGGGGCTGGGTATCCAGGAGTTTCCGGTGGGAATGCTTGCCGCGGGAGCTCTTCTGCAGTATCTTTATGAGACACAGAAGACGGATCTGGCCCATTTTACTCATATTTCTCCTTATCTGACCAGTAAATACATGCTGCTTGACAGTGCCACCAGACGTAACCTGGAGCTGACGGAGACCTTGCGGGAAAAACAGAAGCGGGGCTCTCTTCTGGGGGTGCTGGATAAGACGAAGACGGCTATGGGCGGCAGGCTGCTGCGCAGTATGCTGGAACAGCCGCTGATTGAGAAGGCGGAGATGGAACGGCGGCTGGACGCCATCGAGGAGCTGAACAAAGACAGCGTATCCAGGGATGAACTGCGGGAATACCTGAACCCGGTTTATGACCTGGAACGACTGCTGAGCAAGGTGACCTACAAGACGGCGAACCCCAGGGATTTTATTTCCTTTCGAAATTCTCTGGAAATGCTGCCTGCCATAAAAACGGTTCTGAAGAGCTTCGAGAAGGAGGAGCTTTCGGGTATTGAGAGGGATTTGGATACCCTTGAGGATATTTATCAGCTCATTCTGAAGTCCATAGAGGAGGAGCCGCCCATTACCATCCGGGAAGGCGGCATGATCCGGGACGGCTTTGACGAGACCATAGATAACCTGCGGAATGCCAAAAGAGACGGAAAACAATGGCTGGCTCAGCTGGAGGAGCAGGACAGGGAGCGGACGGGGATCAAAAATCTCCGGATCAAGTATAATAAAGTCTTCGGGTATTATTTTGAAGTGACCAATTCCTATAAGGATATGGTGCCGGAGGATTACATCCGCAAGCAGACTCTTGCCAACGCGGAGCGGTATACTACGCCCAGACTGAAGGAGCTGGAGGACACCATTCTGAATGCGGAGGATAAGCTCACTGCGCTGGAATACGATATTTTCTGCCGGATCAGGGAGTCTATCGCCATGGAGCTGGAGCGGGTTCAGCGGACGGCGAAGGCTATTGCCAGGCTGGATGTCTATGCCTCCCTGTCCCTGGCTGCGGAGCGGAACCATTATGTGAGACCGGCGTTGAATGAAAAGGGAGTCATTGACATCAAGGACGGAAGGCATCCGGTGGTGGAGCAGATGATTACCAACGATCTGTTCATCGCCAACGACACCTACCTGGATAACGGAAGTCATTGTATCAGTGTTATTACCGGCCCCAATATGGCGGGAAAGTCTACCTACATGCGCCAGACGGCGCTGATTGTGCTCATGGCGCAGATCGGCTGCTTTGTGCCCGCCAGAAAGGCAAATATCGGAATTGTTGACAGGATTTTTACCCGGGTGGGCGCCTCGGACGACCTGGCCAGCGGCCAGTCCACCTTCATGGTGGAAATGAATGAGGTGGCAAATATTCTGAGGAACGCAACCTCGGCAAGCCTTCTGATTCTGGATGAGATCGGGCGGGGCACCTCCACCTTTGACGGGCTGAGCATTGCCTGGGCGGTGATAGAGCATATCAGCAACCGGAAGCTTCTGGGTGCAAAAACGCTGTTTGCAACCCACTATCACGAGCTGACAGAGCTGGAAGGCAAGATGAACAATGTGAACAATTATTGTATTGCCGTGAAGGAGTGCGGGGACGACATTGTATTCCTGAGAAAGATTATCAGGGGAGGCGCGGATCGAAGCTATGGTATTCAGGTGGCGAAGCTGGCCGGCGTCCCGGATATGGTTATTGACAGGGCCAAGGAGATTGTGGAGCAGCTGACAGACAATGATATTATAGAGAAGATTCAGAACATCACGGTAGATGTGAGGGGGGACGGAAAGACAAGAAAACAGCCCCGGCTGGATGAGGTGGATCTGGCACAGATGTCGCTTTTTGATACCGTGACCGACGAGGATGTCATAAAGGAGCTGATGGAGGTGGAGGTCAACACCATGTCGCCTCTGGATGCGCTGAATACGTTGTACAGACTGCAGAATAAGCTGAAAAACCGTTGGCAGGGCGAAAAGAAAATCTAAGCTTGTATCCGGGCTGAGATTTTCTTTTCACCTGCAGACAGGGAAAATGAAGTGTGTGTTTCAGAGAAAGGACATGGGATGGCGCAGATACATATTCTGGATTCGGAGACGATTGACAAGATTGCGGCGGGCGAGGTGGTGGAGCGGCCCTCCAGCGTTGTGAAGGAGCTTGTGGAAAACGCCATTGACGCGGGGGCCACGGCGGTCACGGTGGAGGCAAAGGACGGAGGGATAGAGTTTATCCGTGTCACCGACAACGGCTGCGGCATGGAGAGGGAGCAGCTTCGCACAGCCTTTCTGCGTCATGCCACCAGCAAGATCGGGAATGCGGAGGATCTGATGCACATTTCCAGCCTCGGTTTTCGGGGTGAGGCTTTATCCAGCATAGCCGCCGTGTCAAAGGTTGAGGTGATCACGAAGCCGGCAGGCTGTCTTACGGGAAGCAGGCTGCTGTTGGAGGGAGCTGGGGAGGCAGGATTTGAGGAGGTGGGAGCACCGGAGGGAACCACCTTTATCATGCGCAATCTGTTTTTCAACACGCCGGTCCGTCGTAAATTTCTGCGTCAGCCGGCGACGGAAGGCGGGTACATTGCGGATCTGATGGAGCATCTTGCGCTGTCAAGACCTGATATTTCTTTTAAACTGGTGCTGGGAAACCAGTTGAAGTTCCATACCTCCGGAAACGGAGATCTGAGAGAAGTGATTTACCGCATTTACGGGCGGGAGGCGGCGGGAGCCCTGATACCCATGCAATGGGAGCAGGACGGCATACGGATAGAGGGATTTCTGGGAAAGCCTGTTCAGGTGCGTTCCAACCGCAGTTTTGAGATCTATTTTATCAACGGCAGATTTATTCGCAGCAATGTTGTTTCCAGAGCTGTGGAGGAGGGATATAGAGAATATCTGATGCAGCACAAGTTTCCGTTTTGTGTGCTGCATATTGCCATGGATACCAGTCGGGTAGACGTAAATGTGCATCCCACCAAGATGGATGTCCGGTTTACAAACGCCATGGGCTTCAGCGCGTATCTGTGCGGGGCGGTGAAGTACACCCTGAAGCATCATGAGATGATACCGGAGGCTCATCTCTCTTCAGAACGGGAGCTGAGAGCGGCTGTCAGGGAGGAAAAGAGACAGAGAGAACAGGAAAAGTCTCCCGAACCCTTCGAGCGGAAGCGAACGGATGCCTATCGGGTTATGGAGGAGACAAATTATCAGGCGGAACGCCCCAAAATGCAGGAATTCATTCAAAATCCTGTCTGGAAAAGGGTAAAGGCTGACGAAAAACCGATAAGCTTGCAGGAAAACTCGCCGGATGACTTCTTTACGGAGACTTCCGAGCTTCCGGAGGAGGCAGCCGAGAAGACGGCAAAAAGCCCGGAGACGGAAGAAAGGCCTGGAAAAGTGAAGGCAGAAGGAGAAGGGTTGAGAATCATGCCGAAGGCAGAACCCGCCGGAAGCCAGGAGGCTGTCGGAAGTCCGAAGGCGGGGGGCGATGAAGAGGCCGCCCAGATGAATCTTTTTGAGGATAAGCTGCTCACCGTGGAAAACCGTTCCCGGTTCCGGGTCATTGGCCAGGTGTTTGAAACCTATTGGCTGATTGAATTCGAGGAAAAGCTTTTGATGATTGATCAGCATGCCGCCCACGAAAAGGTAAATTATGAGCGGCTGATCCGGCAGTTCCGGGAGAAAAATGTGGTATCCCAGACATTGCTGCCGCCCGTGATTGTCAGTCTCTCCGGACAGGAGGAGACGGCTTTTGCGGAAAACAGGGAAATTTTTGAAGGGCTTGGTTTTGAGGTGGAGGCCTTCGGCGGCAACGAGTACGCGCTGCGCAGCGTGCCGGTGGATCTGTACGGCTGCGGGGAGCGGGAGCTGTTCCTGGAGGTTCTGGATCAGCTGGGAGAGGGCAGAAGCTTTGGCAGTATCCGTGTCATTGAGGAAAAAATTGCGTCCATGGCGTGTAAGGCGGCCGTGAAAGGGAATCATCTGTTAAGTCCGGCGGAGGCGGAGGCTTTGATCGATGAACTGCTGAAGCTGGAAAATCCCTATAACTGTCCCCACGGACGCCCAACCATCATTACCATGACAAAATCCGAGATGGAGCGGAAATTCAAGCGAATCGTGAGCTGAAGGGCATTCCGGCGGGAGGAAGAAAAAGCAATACGGAGGAAGCGACAATTGGAAAAAAATCAGATACTTCCGCCCATGATCGTCCTCACCGGTCCCACTGCGGTGGGAAAGACAGGGCTTTCCATTGCTCTGGCCAAGGCGGTGGAGGGAGAGATTATCTCTGCGGACTCCATGCAGGTCTACCGCGGCATGGATATCGGATCCGCCAAGATCACCCGGGAGGAGATGCAGGGGGTTCCCCACCACATGATTGATATTCTGGAGCCCTGGGAGTCTTTCAGTGTGGCGGACTTTGTGGAAAACTGTAAAAGGATCACGCATGAGATCTATGACAGAGGCCATATTCCCGTTGTCACAGGGGGAACCGGATTTTATATTCAGGCGCTGCTGAAGGATGTGGATTTTTCGATGCCTGTCCTGGAGGAGCGCTGTGGAGACAGCGATCTGTCTGTAAAAGAGACAGGCAATACAGAAGAGGAGTCTTCCGAAGAGGCAACCTACGGGGAGACGCCGGGAAAATACCGCGCATATCTGGAAACGCTGGCGCGGGAGAAGGGCGCGGCATATCTGCACGAGCTGCTGCGGCAGGCAGACCCGGCTTCCGCGGAGGCCATTCATGCCAACAATGTCAAGCGTTCGATACGGGCACTGGAGTTCTTTCATCTGACAGGGCGGAGGATCTCGGAACATAATGAGCAGGAAAAACAGAAGGCAGGGATTTATAACTCCTGTTATTTTGTGTTGAACGACCGCCGGGAGCGGCTTTATGCCCGCATAGAACAGCGCATTGACGAAATGCTTGCGGCGGGGCTTGCAGGAGAGGTACAGGCCCTTCGGGACAGGGGCTGCGAAAGGGGTATGGTCTCCATGCAGGGGCTGGGCTACAAGGAGCTGCTGGCCTGGCTGGAGGGGGAATGTACTTATGAGCAGGCGGTGGAAATTTTAAAGCGGGATACCAGACATTTTGCCAAGCGGCAGCTGACCTGGTTTCGCAGGGAGAAAGAGGTTGTCTGGGTCAACAAGGATGAATTTGGCTATGATGAGGAAAAGATTCTGGATTTTATGCTGACGGAGCTGCGCAGAAGGAGAATTGTGCCGTCAGGGCGGGACGCTTAGTTTTTTGGAGGATATGGTGAAAAGGATGACGGAAAACGGATTGAAGGACATGTACGCCGGTATGGGTATCGGTGAGGAGGTATATGAATACGGAAGGAGAATCCTGGGAACACTGGAAGACCGATTCCGGGAGATCGACAGAATTGCAGAATACAATCAGCTGAAGGTGGTGCGGGCCATGCAGGAGAGCCAGGTCAGTGAGGCATGTCTTCTGGGAACCACCGGCTATGGCTACAATGATCTGGGAAGAGACAGGCTGGAGGAGGTATATGCCAGGGTGTTTCACACGGAGGATGCACTGGTGCGTCCTCAGATCACCTGCGGCACCCATGCCCTGGCTTTGGCTCTGATGAGTAATCTGCGTCCGGGAGACGAGCTGCTTTCCCCCGTGGGAAAGCCCTATGACACACTGGAGGAGGTCATTGGGATCCGGCCCTCAAAGGGCTCCCTGGCGGAGTACGGCATTACCTACAGACAGGTGGATCTGCTTCCTGACGGCAGCTTTGACTATGAGGGCGTCCGCCGTGCGCTGCATGAGCGCACCCGGCTCGTGACCATTCAGCGGTCCAAGGGATACCAGACCAGGCCTACCCTGTCGGTGGAACGCATCGGCGAGCTGATCTCCTTTATTAAAGGAATCCGGCCGGATGTGATCTGCATGGTGGATAACTGCTACGGTGAGTTTGTGGAGACGAGGGAGCCCGGCGACGTGGGAGCGGACATGGTGGTGGGCTCTCTGATTAAAAATCCCGGAGGCGGGCTTGCTCCAATCGGGGGCTATATTGCAGGCACGCGGGAGTGCGTGGAAAACGCGGCCTTTCGGCTGACTTCCCCGGGGCTGGGCAAGGAGGTAGGTGCTTCCCTGGGCATTTTGAAGGACTTTTATCAGGGACTGTTCCTGGCACCCACAGTGACGGCTGCGGCTTTGAAGGGAGCGGTTTTTGCCGCCAGTCTCTACGAGCCTTTGGGCTTTGACGTGGTGCCGGACAGCAGGGAGAGCCGCCATGATATCATCCAGGCAGTCACCTTCGGAAGCCCGGAGGGAGTGATTGCCTTCTGCCAGGGGATCCAGGCGGCTGCCCCCGTAGACAGCCATGTGACGCCGGAGCCCTGGGACATGCCGGGGTACGACGCGAAGGTCATCATGGCGGCGGGAGCGTTTGTGTCCGGTTCCTCCATCGAGCTTTCCGCCGACGGCCCCATCAAGCCGCCCTATGCGGTGTATTTTCAGGGCGGGCTCACCTGGCATCACGCCTGCTTCGGTATTCTGAAG
>Ga0224748_10449_pt1 | contig 12759 bp, 12 predicted proteins | sample LIM_F_Water_Neg_FD_182074 | JGI IMG/M metagenome (GOLD analysis project Ga0224748, IMG submission 182074) | Enriched cells from gastrointestinal tract of the lab mouse from Pacific Northwest National Laboratory (PNNL), Richland, Washington... | ecosystem: Host-associated > Mammals > Digestive...
TTAACCCCATTATACAGACAATAAAAAAACCTATTTTTATTCATTATTTCCCCTACACATATATATCAAATCCCACATCCCATCATGCCTCATTCCATATTTTTGATGAAATTTTAAAGATGCGATATTGTTCTCTTCTACCCATGCATACATATATTTTCCACCAGATTCAATATACTCATGTATTTTTTTTTGCAACATTGCATGTATCACACATTTTTCTGTTCCATTATATACTTGGTTTATGTAAAATTTACAAGGCTGCACGATTGTCTGCAGTATGGCATCTATATCTCCATTTTCATCTTTATGTATATGCACTTCTCCTCTTTTTATAGATTTTTCCAATTCAATATCACTTACCAAATGACTGATTCTGGTATCAAACACAGACCATAGCTTTCTGTTGATTTTTATTGTATCCCCAATCGTAGCCTTTTTCTCAATAATGTCATTTTTATATGCATATACAGGAAAATTATTGACCATATTTCTACAGTTTGGATTTGAGATTCTCATCATCCGTGCGAGCTGCTGAAAACCTGCTTCTTCAAACAACATTCTGTTCTCATTTTCATTCCTTGACAAAAATTCAACAATATACTCATTTTTATCCCGATTGACTAATGTTTTTAATAAAAGCTTTCTTAACAATTCCTTGTCTGAAACATAATAAACAAGTCTCTTTATTCCATGATCATTATAGGAAAATAAAAAGGAATCTCCTTCCTCCCATATCTCTTCTGCCTTTTTAATAACGTCATCACTATAACAATTTGTTAGTGGCCTGAAATATTTTCTCAACTTATAGATTTTCTTTTCTATTTCTAAATAATTTTGATCTGACACAATCTATATTCCTATATCCTTTTCATTTTCTCACTACAGAAAGCTATTCTGATATATCAAAATTCAGATTCAATCAACTCACAATGGGCTAACCTACCGATATCTATAAACATGACTCCCCATGCCAGCCCAGATCCAAATGCCGACAAACAGCAGTGGCATGATCGCTCCAGAAGTATATCTTTGAGATTATATACCGCAGTAAGCGGAATGGATGCTCCACTCGGATTTCCAAAGTTTTCCACAAGATTCATCGGCAGCTTTTCTGTCGGAAGCCCTGCCTTCTCGGCCAGCTTCTGCAGCATAAATTTATTCGGCTGATGGAACAGAAAATAATCAATCCCGTCTACATTTTCTCCCGACTCCTGGAAAGCATGTTCCAGCATAGGAGGAACTTCTGTCTGTACAAAATTAAATACACCGCTTCCATCCATATGAATATTGTCAAGACAGCGGAAATTGCCGTCCCCCTGATCTTTCATAACTGCTGTTTCCGAAGAACTTGGCATACGAAACGCTCCCGCCGGAATCTTCAACGCATTACCCCTTGTTCCATCCGTGTGCATTTCATAGTATATTGATTTATTGTCATTACTGTTTTCAACCACAGTAATTGTTGTTGCATCTCCTATTAATGGATAATCGTTTCTGTCCTGCTTTGATACTTTCTGGCTTACCACATCTCCATTTACAAGAAGCACTTTCTTTCCGCCCATATGATCAAGCAACAGGAAGGATTCCATGAGCCCCAGAAGGAAGCCGCAACAGCCCTGCGCCAGATCAATGCACAGTGTATCGCTGTTAAATCCACATTCTGCCTGTATAATATTACTTATATGAGGAACAAAATGATCTGGACATAAGGTAACTACTATTACAGCACCTATTTCCTCTCTAGTAATCCATCCTTCATCAATGATATGATTGATTCCATATACTGCAAAATCGGAAACCGTTGATGTATCTTTCGAAATCCTGTGCTTATTAAAACCCATTACTTTCTTAAGGCGCATTGTCTGTTTGACCGGAAATGAATAGTTGTCTACTTCATCATCAAAAAAGCTTTCTTTTTCAGGTAATACTCCAAGTATAGATACTATTCTTTTTCCTAAAAATAATGTCTGCATCAGATATTTCCCCCACTCTTTTTCACTAGCTCAACGATAGCATCCGCATTGAAAAAATTCTCCGGTACAATATCCAATCCATCAATTTTGATGCTATACTTCTCTTCAATCATACTGATCAATGAAATGATATCAAAAGAATCTAACAGTCCGTCTTCAATAAAGTTATTGCTGTCTTTATAATCAAATTCCGGCCGAATTTCAGACAACATATCAAAAATAGTATCCAATACCTCGCCTCCTATATTTGATTGGCTTTTTCTTTTAACAAAAGTCTGTCAATCTTTCCGTTTGTATTTCGCGGAAGTTCGTTCATCTTCTGGAATCTTCCGGGAATCATATATGATGGAAAAACATTTTTCAACGATGTTCTGAAATCTTTATCTGAAATTTCATGTTCATTCTCATAATACAGAACAATTACCTTTTTTTCATATTGGTATACTGCGCAGCAATATTTTACGAGTTTTAATTCATTTTCAATGACATGCTCTATTTCTCCAAGTTCTATACGATATCCCATATGTTTTATCAGACTGTCTTTACGCCCTTTAAACATAATATTGCCGTCTTCCCTAGCATAAGCCATATCACCGGTACGGTAAATAAACTCTGGATATGCGGTATTTAAAGGATTTTGAACAAACGCAGCAGCAGTTTTTTCCGGGTTGTTATAATATCCCATGGCAAGAGATGTTCCTCTCACACACAGCTCGCCTTCTTCACCGACTGCGCACATCTGGTCATTTTCATTTAAAATCAATATATCTGTATTACGATATGGTATGCCTATTGGCAACGGTTCTCTTTCATCCGGTCGTCTCTCCACAACAAAATATGTGCAGTCCAGAGTAATCTCGATTGGTCCGTAAAGATTAGCAAACTTTGTATTCGGCAGATTATCATACCAGTAACAAAACTGTTTGGTCGGAAATACCTCTCCGGCAAACCACACCAGTTTCAGTTCAGGCAGCTGTATTTTGTCTAACAGTTGCATATTTGCTATATTAACCATAATGGATGGAACCCAGAATATGAATGAAACGTTGTCTTTCACCATTGTTTCCAAAAGTCTTGCCGGAAATGAAGCGAGAAATGCATCCAATAAAATCAGCTTTGATCCGTTCATCATAAGCATGCACAGTTCAAAATCAAAAATATCAAATACCACCGGTGAAAGCGAGCCCAATACTTCTGTTCCATCAAATCCAAACCGCTCATTCGAAACTGTCATAAAATCAAAAAAGCTTCTGTGATTTAAAACCACCCCTTTCGGCGTACCCGTAGATCCAGATGTATTAATAAGGCAAAATGGATCTGTATCTATAATTTCTTTTCGTCTCTCCGATAGTTTATCATTGTCTGCCATTTCTATGGTCCAATTCAGCTTATCAATAAATAAGACCGGAACAGACTTGTCCTGTATATTTTTACAATATTTCTCGCTCGTCACAACCGCCGCAGGTTTTACAGTACTGAATATATTCGCAATTCTTTCCTTTGGTGTATTGACATCTAAATTCATAAAAAAATTAGACGAATACATAATTCCTAAATCCGCAATAACAGTATTGATCTCTTTTGGAAGAAATACTCCTATAGGACGATTTATACTTTCTGATACAAGTTTTGTTAAAATAGTTCCAAGTTTTTCCGCCCTGACTTTAAGCTCTCCAAATGTAATTTCTTCTTCCTTGTGTTTTACAGCGACCTTATCAAACTGCTTTGATACTGTTGCTTCAAAACAATCAAGTAAGTTTATTTCCATATCAGATTTCTCCCTTATTTCATAAGTTCTAGTGCATCCGCCACTGTTACAAATGACTTGATCTGCTCTCCACTGACAGTTTTATGGAATTTTTCATCCATTGTCATAATATAAGTAAGTGCTGTAAGTGAATCCCACTCATCAAATTCTGATAATTCCTTTTCTAAAGTCAATGTTCCAGGCTCAACATCCATGATTTCCTCCAATAACTCTATCTTTTCCTGATCCTTCATTTTTATTTTCTCCCTTCTGTAATATCCGTGGTTTTCCCACCATCTATTGTTATCTGTTGTCCTGTGATCCATCTTGAATCATCTGACAACAAAAACTGAACCGCCGGAGCAATGTCCTGTGGAGTGCCAATTCCAAGCGGATAGTTTTTTTCAAATTCTTTTATCATATTCTCGTCAGAAAACAGTTCTTTTGTCATCTCCGTCATCATTCCTCCGGGAAGGACACTGTTCACCCTGACACCCGGCGCAAGCTCTATCGAAAGGTTCCTCATAAGACCATCCAGAGCCGCTTTTGATCCGCCATATGCTGTAAATGCTGCTGCTCCTCTGTTACTAATATTACTTGAAATAAAAACGATCGTTTTCAAATTTTTAGAATTGTTCTTTTTCGAAGCAAGCACTTTTGTCAATAACTCCGCCGCAAAAATGTTCACCGCATAGGTTGTCTCAAGAAACTCTGCTGTTATTCCCCTTATTGGAACCATTTTCATGACGCCGGCACAATGAACCAAAGATTGGATCCCTATTTTCTCTTCTTTCATCCATACTGAAAAATCTCGTTCCAGACTTTGGTAACAAGCCAGATCATAAGGCCATAGAATGACATCATTTTCTCCAGAACATAATTCTTTCGTTTTGGCAAGCCGCTCTTCATTTCTTCCATTCAATATCAATGAATGATATTTAGATAAATAAATTGCCAGTTCTCTGCCTACGCCGGAAGATGCTCCTGTAATTAATGTATACAAAACTCTGCTCCTCCTACTGTGCTGTAAAGCCGCCATCAATATTAAATACTGCCCCTGTCGTCCATTTAGACGCTTCAGAAATCAGAAACGCAATTCCATTTGCAATGTCTCGCGGCTCTCCCCACCCCAGTGGATGCATCGCCTCGATCCGGTCAGCATACTTTTCATCAAACATCGTATTCACACCATCTGCCATATTGGTTTTCACAAATCCAGGAGCAATACAGTTAACCCTGATTTTCGGAGCAAGTTCCAATGCAAGCGATTTTGTCATCCCAATCAACGCAGCCTTACTGGTCGCATACGCGACATTCGCAGCAGAACCAACTACGCCATATATGGAAGAAATATAAACGATTGAACAAATACTATCTGCATTATGAATGTTTCTGCTTGAAAAAACTTTTGCAAGATTCAGCCCTGCCTGTGTGTTGACACGCTGTACTTTTTCATATGCCTCATTTGACAAAGCTCTCAAAGGAACAACAGATGGAATACCGGCACAATGAACTAACCCATGAAAATGCCCGCCGATTTCCTTTGTTGCGGATGCCAATAAACTTTTCAGGGCATCAAAATCTGTAAGATCACAAGTTCTTAATATGGAATCACTTTTCAACTCGGCTTTTGTATTTTTCAGTCCCTCTTCATTAAGATCAAGTAATAACAGTTTTGCCCCTAATTCTGACAATAATCTGGCGGTTTCTTTGCCGATACCAGATGAAGCACCTGTTACAACAATGTTTTTTCCATTCAAGGACATCGGATTCAACATATTTTTATCCTCTCAAAAAAATCTTATTATGGCTTTATATCGCTTTCGCAGGATTTCCAAAGACCTTGGTTCCGGCCTTCACCTTCCGAAGTACAACACTTCCGGCTCCTATATATGCTTCATCCCCTATTTTAGCCTTTGGTATGGTTCTTGCGCCTCCACCAAAGAAAACCTTTTTTCCGATTTCTGTATGGCCGGTAATATCACATTGGGACATAATACATGTATAATCACCGATTATACAGTCATGTCCTATCCCAGAGAATCCATTTAAGACAACATACTCTCCTACAATACTGCCATCTCCTATAATAGAAAAAGGACTTACTATCAAGCCCTTTCCATACTTCACACTTCCATGGATAATTGATGAATCATGAATAATGTCAATAAATTCAGCCCCCTTCTCCACTAACTTTTTAATCACAATTTCTCTTGTAGAAGGATTGGCTATCGCACATGTAAATACATCATCTTCCTCGATCTTGTATTTATCTATTGTTCCAAAACAAGGTTTTTGCAGCTTACTGATTTTTTCCTGATCCGGATTGTCATCAATATAACCTTTTATATCAAACTCTATGCCAAAACCTTTTGATTCCTGTACTGTCCAGTAAAGCTCTCTTCCAAACTCGCCTGCGCCAGCAATTATCAAATGTTTCATTTTTCTTTTCCTCATTTTTAATACGCCTTATAGACACAAGTAAATAGTTGTACATCAGTCATGCTCTATCTCTTTCAGTCTTTTAGTTACTTCTTCTAATGTAACCATATCTGATACATACCAGCTATAAACTTCTTCTTTTTTTAATGTCCTTTTTACAAATCCAGTAAGTGTTTTTCCCGGCCCCAGTTCGATAAATATATTAATGCCATCGGAATACATATTCTTTAAAGTTTCTTCCCAACGAACCGGCGACATAGCCTGTGCAATCAACTTTTCTTTTATGCCCTCCGTATTTTGCATGGGTAAAGCATCCACATTCATATATACCGGACATACCGGATTTTCAAATAAAATGTCTTTCAGCGGCTCTCTTAAACTTTCCCCTGCCATCTTCATAAGATCACAATGAAATGGAGCGCTCACCGGAAGCATCATTGCTTTTATCCTTTTTGATCTCGCATCGGATACCAGATGCTCAACGGCTTCCATTTCCCCCGATACTACAATCTGCCCTGGGCAGTTAAAGTTCGCCGGTTCCACATAACCATCAACATGATTGCACAATTCTCTTACGCCATCCTCATCTATTCCTCCGATTGCCGCCATGGCTCCCTTTCCCAATGGCACCGCCTCCTGCATACAGTCTGCGCGAAATTGAATCAATGAAAATGCATCTTCTATCTTCATTACTCCAGCCGCCACTAAAGCTGCATATTCTCCTAATGAAAAACCAGCAACCGCATCTGGCTTTATAAATTTTTTTATTGAAGCATACGCAGCCAAATCAGCTGCCAATACACAAGGCTGCGTGTTGTGTGTCTGGTTTAGTTCCTCCTGACTTCCTGAAAAACATAAATTGGAAATAGATCGGTTTAAGATTTTGTCCGCTGTCTGAAAAACTTGTGTGCATCTATCGATATTCTCATAAAATTCCTTCATCATTCCAGGATATTGCGCACCCTGCCCACTAAATAAAAAAGCAATTTTTCCCATCAAAATCCTTTTAAATCCTTTCTTATCCCTGTTACTTAAAAAACAGATTTAATCCCCGACCGTTAATAACGGAATCGTCCGCACAGTCTTTCGATATTGTTGTTCCAACACTTGCCCTGACTCTTTTGCCTATTTTAGTATGAGGATAAACACATACACCAGAAGCAAGGTATGTTTCTTCTCCCATATCCACATGCTCAGAAACTAATCCTCCTGACATCACCGAAACATAATCACCGAACTTGCAGTCATTGCAGATTGTAGACGCAAGATAGCACATATTAAATTTGCCTAGTATAGAATCTACCGAAACAATCGTATTGGCAAACAAAATACTTCCTTTTCCCACACATGATGTAGCTGCTATATTTACAGAAGGATGTATGATTGTTTCCCAAGTTTCAAATTCAGAAAAGTGATTTACAATTGTTTTCCGTATTGCTCCATCCTGAATAGCAATTACTGCTGAAATATCCATTTTTTCTGAAAGTTCTGGGAGCTTGTCCAATGTGCCTAATACTTCATACCCATAATGGATATTCCCGGTTTTCTCAACATCATCATCAAGAAATCCCATGATAAGATAGGTTGGCTTTCTTTTATTGATATCCTCTATCATCCATACAACTTCTTTTCCTAAATCCCCGGCACCGATTATTACTATATTTTTCATCTTACTATCCGTCTTCTGTATTTGCCTTTCCTGATACCATGTATACTACTTACAGCGGAATATTTCCATGCCGGTTGTCTGGCTCAACTCTTTGTTTATTCTTAAGTGCGTCAAAGGCGCTCCGAATTTTTGATCTCGTTTCCTCCGGTAGGATCACTTCATCAATATATCCTCGTTCCGCTGCAATATATGGCGACATAAAGCGTTCATTATATTCTTGTATTTTAGTCTCACGTGTTATTTCCGGAACCGTCGATTTATGAATATCCTCTTTGAAAATAATGTCTGCCGCGCCTTCTGCTCCCATCACTGCGATCTGTGCAATTGGCCATGCGTAAACCACATCCGCTCCCATCCCTTTGCTGTTCATTGCAATATATGCTCCGCCAAACGCCTTTCTCAGAATCACCGTAACCTTCGGTACGGTGGCTTCGCAATAGGCATATAAGAGCTTGGCGCCGCGCCGGATAATCCCTGCATGTTCCTGCTGCATCCCCGGCAAAAATCCCGACACATCTTCTAATGTCAGGATTGGTATATTAAAGCAGTCGCAAAAGCGAATGAACCTTGCCGCCTTCTCACTTGCATCAATATCAATTGCACCTCCCATAGACATGGTCTGGCTTGCAACAATACCTATCACTTCCGTATCCATCCGTCCGAAACCTACCACCAGACTTTTTCCAAACATTTTTTGTACTTCGAAAAAGCTCTCCTCATCTACAAGTGTAGAAATCACATCTAATATGTTATACACCTGTTTCTGACGATCCGGCACGATTTCCTGCAGCTTATATGAAAGGTCTCTCGATTTTCCAATTCTACGCTGAGGCTTTTCCTTATTATTTTGCGGTAAATAAGAAAGCAGCGACTTAATTCCATCCAGGCATTCTTCATCAGAAGGATATACAAAATGAGTGACTCCACTTTGTTCTTCATGAATCTTTGCCCCACCTAATTCTTCCGCACTGACATTGCTCCCAGAAACAGCCTTTACCACTGCCGGACCGGTAATAAACATCTTACTGGTCTTTTCTGTCATGAATACAAAATCACACATTGCCGGTGCGTAACATGCTCCACCTGCACAAGGTCCCATAATTGCAGCAATTTGAGGTATTTTTCCAGATATCTGCATATGCCGTAAAAACAGCCCTCCGTACCCGTTAAGCGAACTGATTCCTTCTTCAATCCTTGCTCCTCCGCTATCATTAATTAAAACAAACGGAGCTTTCATTTCAATAGCCATGTCCATGATCTGACATATTTTTTTTGCATGAGCTTCACCCAGAGTTCCTCCAATAACTGTAAAGTCCTCGGAAGAAACAAATGTAAGCCTGCCATTAACATATCCATATCCTGTAATAACTCCATCCCCGGGGAGCTTTTTCTTTTCCATTCCAAAATCTGTGATTCTGGACTCAATAAAGCCGCCAATCTCTTCAAAACTTCCTTCATCGAACAGATAGTCCACCCGTTCTCTGGCAGTCAGCTTTCCTTTTGCATGCTGTGTCTCAATCCGCTTTTTACCACCACCTGAGAATGCTTTTTTTCTACGTTCTAATAATTCATTTCTGTAACTTTCATCCCACATCTTAATATTGCCTTTGTCCACATTCTTATATATCTATTTCATCGAAAAATAAACTTTCTCTATTTTCATGAGCTAATTGATAATATATCAGGCAACTGCTTCTTATTCAAAACACCTATGAATAATTTCAATCACTCTATCCTGCTGCTCTATAGTCATCTTATTATCCGATGGTAAGCATAGTCCTCTTTCAAATATATCTTTTCCTACATCCCTGCCTTCGCCGCTAATATATGCATTGCTATTTCCACGTCCATTTCCATCCCGAGTAATAAATCCATTATTTCTGTATAGCGCTTGCATATGCATAGGTTTCCAGATAGGACGTCCCTCAGTATTGAAAACTCGAAGCGCATCCAATATTTCATCCGGACAGCTCTTCCCACGGCTGTGAGAATATAAGCTTCCTTTTTCTGACCTTATACTTTCGCACATAGCATCAGAATCTATGAGCATGCAGCTTAACCAATAATTGGGTGAGCATATCTCTGTATCTCTTGGATTCATACTCACCGGCAGATCACTCAATTTATCTTTGTATCTCTGATATATTGCTTTCTTACTTTTAATATGATCTTCTAAATATTCCATCTGTCCACGTATTACTCCTGCAATCACATTAGACATCCGATAATTATATCCAAGTTCTTCATGCTGATACCAGGGAGCATTTTCCCTGCTCTGTGTACTCCACTTCCTGACTTTTTTTGCATCAGCTTCGTTATTTGTAAGAAAGGCGCCTCCGCTGCTGCCTGTAATTATCTTATTACCATTAAAACTAACAATACCATAGTCGCCAAAAGTGCCTGTCTGCTGTTTCTTATATGTAGCTCCCAGTGATTCTGCCGCATCTTCAATAAGTAAAGCATTATGTTCCTTGCAGATGTTCCTTATTTCATCTATTTTTCCCGGTGTCCCATATAGATGGGCTAAAACTACCAGCTTCACATCAGGGTAAATGCTAAATGCCTTCTCCAATGCCTCTGGATCCATATTCCATGTATCATACTCCGTATCAATAAATACTGCCTCTCCACATTCATAAGCAACAGGATTGACCGTTGCATCAAATGTCATATCTGAACAGAATACCTTATGGCCTGCGAGCGTACCTACTTCTGCTCTTGGCGGTCCATAGAGGCATTCACCTGCCAGTTTTACAGCCAGATGAAGAGCTGCTGTTCCACAGGTTAAGCCCACTGCATGTTTTACTCCGATATACTCAGCAAGCAACCTTTCTACTTCATCAATATTCCCCCCGACTGTACTCATCCAGTTCGTCCTATAAGCTTCTGTCATATATTCCAGCTCTTTTCCATGCATGGTTGGGGATGAAAGCCATAGTTTTTCTTTAAAAGGTTCTATATTTTTAAAGCGTAAATCTGATTTAAAATCGTGCATTAATATTCCTTTCTAAGCTTCTTTTATACAACAAGTAAACTAGCCGGATGTTTTCCCTTCACTAGTCATTTAATAAAAAACAGGTGTAGGAATTAATTTCCTGCACCGTAATTCATTAAACAATCTTATATTTTATTTGTCTTGGAAGTTAAATCAAACGATCGTTTTCATAAAAATAGGCATGCTTCGCCATTCCACCTTTATTCAGACGGACTTACTTAACATGCCATACAAATATAACATCCACAATCCTTCAAACGCGACGAAGCGACGATTTGAAATCTCCCGGATTTTTAGTTCTGCTATTTATTATTCTATACCAAGGCTCTTCTCTCGAAGGTCCCCCGCTGTCAGGCTTCTGCAAAGAACCGAAGTACCTCTGCCCTGAACCTGTTTTACGAAGGCTTTTATCCGTTGCGGATGTTGGCCCGCCTCAAGACCGAATCTATATTTACCCCAGGGCTCCCCTGGAATCATATCAAAATTATATAACCATCTTTTTCGAATTTGCCATTTTCAGTCTTTAGCCGCTTACGATGCCATAGACTGAAGCTTTTCCCTCTGCGCTTCCAGAAACTTCGGAAACCGCTCCGCGCATCTGTCCAGGTCAAAGGACTGCATATCCTCCGCCAGATTACTCAGCAGAAATGCGCTGTACAGATTCTTTTCCACCTTCTGCCCATCTACGATCCGCCAGCTTTTTTTCAAAGGCATCTTCTGATAGGTTCCGGTGTGATGGTTGAATCCGGATGCTTTGACCAGAAACGGCAGTATCCATCGGAGTTGTTTTTCCTGTTGGGATAGCTTATATTCCAGAATCCGCAAAAATTCTCCCGGCGCTGTACCGGACATGTATGCCCCGTTTGGTTTCCTTCTTCCCAGCTTCGCAAAATCCAGATTTTCCACAAAAAATTGATTTCCATAGGAAATGATTTCTTTGGCGAGCCGATATTGCTCCTGCTTTTGGAGCGCCGACTGTTTTCTGCAAATCTCTCTGTATGCAAGCTTTGCCTTCCGATAATTACGTGAAAAGTTCCAGCCGCTGCTTCCCGGGCGGATTCGTCCGTCTGGAAAATAGTTGTCCGGATTCATGCTCCGGCGGCTGCGCTCCATATATTGAAGTAATATTCTTTTTTTCTTTTCCAGGCCCCGGTCTTTCTCCGGGAGATCATAAACTGCTGCGGTATCCTCTGTGACTACGGCAAGCTTCCGAAATCCAATATCCAGGCCAACGTTACCGTCTCTATACACCAGGCTGACATTTTCATTGCTTCTTTCTGCTGACGCAGACGCCTGGATTTTTTTCAGCGGTATCTGTCCTTTCAGAATCACATCCAGTAAATATCGGTCTTTTCCACGAATCATTGTCTTTTTAATTCTGCAAAATCGGATTTCCTGGGACAATGCCTGTTCCTCATACTGGCTGTTTTTCTTTTTCCGAATCGGAATTTCAAGCCCTTTCCACACGAGACATTCTCCCCTCAGCTTGATGGAAGAACGATTTGTCTTTCCTGCCAGGCTCTTCATTTGACCGGGCTGCTTGAAATGTACCTGCTCAGCGTGCCCGTGTATCAGGCTGTCAATGGCCTGCCAGACCTCATTTGCCAGATTCTGGACGATTGGGCTGTCCGTATGATCCTTGAAATATTGTCTGTACTTTGTAGTATCCCTGCAAATATCGTACTTCCTGAGCTGATACTTTTCGATCAGGCAGTCCCTCTCTTTGAACAGCTTCTTCCGTTCCCGTTGATCCTCTGTCCGGGACAGCGCTTCCTTGAGATTCCGGTAAGCACGGGTCTGTGCCATCTGCCTGTATCGCGTCAATGCTTTTTGAAGCAGGGCATTATAAATCTGCCGATGGATCTCAAACCGTTTTTCCAAAATATCTTTCTGCCAGGCTTCTGCCTGCAGCGGCAAAGTCAGCACAAAA
>Ga0224748_10450_pt1 | contig 12750 bp, 10 predicted proteins | sample LIM_F_Water_Neg_FD_182074 | JGI IMG/M metagenome (GOLD analysis project Ga0224748, IMG submission 182074) | Enriched cells from gastrointestinal tract of the lab mouse from Pacific Northwest National Laboratory (PNNL), Richland, Washington... | ecosystem: Host-associated > Mammals > Digestive...
GCGGGAAGATGATTTTTTCAAGATTACACGCAGATTAAAGACGGACAGGGAACTTGGCTTTTTCGCCGCTGACTATTACGGCAGGGGAAGCCAGAAATTCCCTTATTCTTATGATGATTTTTATGCTGCATCCACGGATAAGAAATGCGATATTTTCCGCTGCGTGGAGAACGGCAGGCTGTATGTCCCCTGCCAGTATGAATTGCAGCAATATATGGACGGGAAACAAAAAGAGAGGAGGAACGCCTATGAACGGTGAAACACGCTCCAATCAGGGCTATGAAATCATAGAGAGCTGCACTATCGGGAACACGGAGCTTGTCATCGGGCATCACCCGAAAGCCCCGAACCCTTATGTATGCTGGTACTGTAAGGGCGGCGACAACTATTACTGGGGCTGCTACTGCAATACCCTTGAAGCCGCAAGAGAGAAGCTGAACGAACGCTACCAGTCAGAGTGCCAGATGCCGTACAATCAACAGTCCGATAAAAAGGCGAAGCGGCACGATGGGCGTGAGCGGTAGCATGAGCGGTGAGAATAAAAAGTATGACTGTACGACCTGCCCTTATCCCCGATATAAGGACAGCCGTACTATCTTCTGCGATGTCTGCATCCAAAAGATTTTAGACTGGCAGAGGGAGAAAAAGCAGGGAAAGGAGAAGCCCGATGAAGAATGAAGAAAAACGGATGATTAGCTCTTATGAGGTCACACAGAGCATCCACATCGGAAAAAAGGAAGTGGTGTTCGGCATAGATGAAAAAGAAAAATATCCTTTTTTAGTCTGCGACTGCACTTATGACAATCCCCTGTCCGCAGAGTGGGTAACAGATGCGGTCGGCTCCGATGACTATCTGGAAGCCATGCAGATTTTTACCGACAGGGTGCAGGAGCAGATAGGGCTTGTGAGAGCCGAGCAGGAACAGTTCAAATTTGATATGACCCCCTTTACCATTTCTGACTGTTTCCCCGATGACAGGGATAAAAATATTGTGGGAAAAGTGGTCGTTATCAATGCCGAAGTCAACCGCTATGAGTACCGGCATTCCGCTTATCAGCTTGTATTGGTGGATGGCGGACATGGTGCAAGGGGCGGCAGGGGGCAGGCAGTGTTTGGGACTTCCCTTGCAGACGGCAAGCACGCCCGATGGGAAAGGTACGATGTGCTTGGTGAAATCAAGCCAGAAAAAATGCCCGATTGGGCAAAAGAAGCCCTTGCAAAAATCAAGGAACAGGAAAAAACGAAGAAATCAAAGAGCAGGGAGGAACGCTGATGGAGATACGGGCTTTGACACAGCCCGAACAGAAATACACCTATGCCCAGAGTATGCAGCTTGAGGGGCAGACGGGATGTATCGGTCATCTCCGTGGGGGCTTTGGCGGCTCTGGGAATGAGTTTCATACCGATTGGTCTGATACGAGGGAGCAATGGAAAACCGATGAATTTAAGGCGGAGCTTGACGATGTAATCAACGCCCTGCGTGAAGATAAGAGGCTTCTGCACAGCCGCCGTGATATGTCGTCGGCTGCAAGGCAATCCCCCGATGCCGCCTTTATGGGGAATTACTGTACCGAGTACGGCTTCCGTGCGGACACCGACAAGCACGCTTTCCTGCTCCGCTGCAATCCGACAAAGGGCGACTACAATTTTTACTGCTACTGCTATGTGAAAGAATGGCTTGATAAGCATATATCCAGGGCGGAACAGGGAATCCGATTTATTGATCCCCATTATAAAGAGCTGTTCCTCATCCCAGACGGCGGGAAAATCACCATCACTTATGATTGGGGAGAAAAGGCGGAAAAGACCTGCCGTTTCATTGACGAATACCATACCGAGGTGGGCAGCAACCTCTACCATATCTGCGAGTTTGCCGAGCGTATGGAAAGGAACGAACACAGTTATGAGCCAAAGCCGCAAGAGCCGCAAGCGGCACAGAAAGCCCTGAAGCACAAAGACCATGAACGATAGGAGGTTTTAGATATGGCAGTCAACCAGAAAGCCGTTAAGGTTTTAAATAAGATATTTGAAGCGGGCTTTACCGAGGAAAAAGCCATTGCCGCCATGACGATGGACGATATTTTATCTATGCAAGGCATTACGGTTGCGGACATCACGCTCATCAACGAGCTGCAAAAGAGCATCAAAGGGAACAAGGTCATCTCCTTTCTGGTAGGTGGCACGGAATGAGCAGGGGACGGAAAATCTGCATGACGGACAGTGTAGGAAAGGCACTTTTCTCTGTCCCCGATGGCGGCATTATCCGTATGCTTTACGGGAACGGGGAGGATTATTTTGCCGTCTGCCGTTATCTGGACGAAACCCATGCAGAGATTGACGGCGTAAAATACGCCGTTCGGGAGTTTGCACAGAGGATGGAACAAAACAGAATCAGCTATGCCCCTGCCTAAAGGCGGGGCATGGATAAGAGGAGGATTGATATTTTTATGGAATATGTTGTTTTATCGGGCGGTGGTAAGAAGTGAGTACCGAGCTTATCAACCGTATCACAGTAAAGAAAGACGGCGTTTACCTGTCCTCTCACAGCTCGAATGACACCTCTCCGTATCATTCGTGGAGGTGTAGGGGCTTGTCGGAAATCTATGCCGCCGAGGGGCAGAAAGGGCTTGACCGTGAGGTTATCCGTATGCTCTATGAGTATGCCGAGCTGCGTGGCTCGCATAAGAGCCTTGAACGCTACCGATACGCAAAGGACGCCCCTGCCGCCCGTGCCATCTATCAGAAATATATGGATAAAATAGACGATTGTTATGGGCAGATGGACGAAGCTGACCAGAAAAGCGTCTGGTACAAGCCCACGGAAAAGGCAAAGGAATACCGAGCCTATGAGCGTGAGATGCGGGAAAAGATGTATTCTGAAATCGCTGAACGGTGCGGGGAATACGACAGGAAGCAGAAAAACAAAGATTTGGAACGATAAGGAGGTGTGAGCCTATGGCTGCAAAGTACCAGCTTATCACGGAGCTGTACCGCCGCACGGGGAGGGACGTCACGAGAAACCCACAGGCTTGGCAGGGCTTTTTATCCTCTGCCTGCCGCAATTACAAGTGCCGCTTTGACGAGCAGCTCTTAATCTACGCTCAACGCCCAGACGCTACGGCAGTCGCCGAGATTGGCACTTGGAACAGGCTCTTTAAGCGTTGGGTAAATAAGGACAGCAAAGGGATTGCAGTCTTTGACCCGAAAGGACGCAGGAACACGCTGAAATATTATTTTGACGTTTCCGACACCCATGAGGGCTATTATGGCAGCCGACCCGTCCCGATATGGCGGATGGATAAGCGGTACGAGCAGCCCGTCATGGAACGGCTTGCGGACAGGTTCGGCGGCACGGAGGGCGGCGACCTTGCCGATTTCCTAATGCAGACGGCGGAGAACGCCGTGGAGGATAACCTGCCCGATTACCTTGCACAGCTTAAAGACTGTACGGAAAACAGCTTTTTGGAGGAACTGGACGACTATAATATAGAAGTGATTTACAAGCGGCTTGCTGTAAATAGCGTCGCTTATATGCTGTTGAGCCGCTGCGGTCTGGATGCGGACGGGTATTTTGAGCGTGAGGATTTTTCGGACATTACAAATTTCAACACGCCCGCCACCTTAAACGCCATTGGCATTGCCACGAGCGACATTTCCGAGATGGCGTTAAGGGAAATCTCTGCGGCAGTCCGAAATGTGCAAATCGAAGCTAGAGGTCAGAACCGCACATTTGCAAGGGACACTATAAGCCAGTATGATAAAGGCAGGAAACAACCCGAAAGGAGCGAATACAATGGGCGAAATCACTTACACGAAACAGGCGGATTACCTTATTCCCGACCTAACATTACCGACAGAGCCAGAGCTTCCGCTTGGCAGGTACGCTTTGATGCACAGGGATTATCTGGAAAATCACAAGAGGGTGACGTACCTCAACCTGCTGACGTCGGGCAGGCTGAACGCACACCTTTACCAAACCGAGCAGACGGCATTACAGAGATTGGAGCTTTTGACGAAGCAGTTAGCAGCCGAGCAGGGAGTGACGGAGGAGCTGAAAAAGAAAGCCCCGATGCAGTGGCTCGGCATGATGAACAGCATCCGCAGCCAGGCGGAGGAAATTATCTTGGGCGAACTGATTTTCAGTTAGAAACACCAGAGCCGCAATCGGACGGCGGCGGGCAGGAAGAAAAAGTAGCCACGACACAGACCGTAGAGCCAGAGGAACGGACGGAAAATGAAAAAGGCAGCGTTGCCAATGAGGAAGAAGTTGCCGCCAATCTCCCGACCGTGGACGAACAAATTGAAATGATAGCTGAAGCAGAGGACGAAAAATCCTCTGCTTTTGCCGTTTCACAGGAGGACATTGATGCCGTCCTTGTAAAAGGGAACAGCGTTGAGAATGGGAAATACCGTATTTACCGCCAGTTCCAGAAGCAGGAAGATAAAAAGAAGAACATTGATTTTCTGAAAAGGGAGTATGGAACGGGCGGTTTCTTTGTTGGTTTTTCAGACGGCACAGAAGGATATGTGTGGTACAGCGGCAAGGGAATCGCCATTGACCATGACGGCATTTCCACCGAACACAGCCTTGTGCTTAGTTGGGCGAAAACAGAAAAACGCTTGCGTGAGCTGATTAGGGATAACCGTTACCTCAATCCCAAAGAGAAAGACCACTACGCCGATTATCTGGAAAGCGTGTCTGCCCCGCAGTATGAAATCGACACCCAGAGGAAGCTAAAAAGGCAGCGGCTTATCGAAGAAAAACGGGAGCTTCCGCCTGCCGACAAGCGGGATACGCTCGCTTTGCGGCTCTCTGATTTTATCCGTGACTTAGACGGATATGAAAAATCCCTGCTTGAAAATGTGGGGCGTGGCGACCTTGCCGACGTGACCGAGGGGCGGATAGAGCAGCTTTTCTCCGAGCCTGCCACCGTGCAGCAGCTCCTTGAGTTCCTTAAATTGGTGCAGGGCAAGACAAGCGATGTTTACAGCCGCAGCAATGCGTGGCGTTTTTCACAGGAGCTTACAGAGCTGTACCCTCTCCGTTACTTCTACCATGAGGGCGATGTGGCATATATCGGTGCGGATAAATATGAGGTCATCGCCTTTGATGAAAACGCCGTGTCTTTGCGTAATGCGGAGTTCCCATTGTTCGGAAAGGAGTTCAGCCGAGCCGATTTTGAAGAAAAGCTAAGGGAAAACCCTGCCAACGACCATTTAAAAACGGTCATCACCGAAAGACAGAAAACGGAAACGCCTGCCGAGGAAAAGCCCGACAGCATCACGTTTTCTATCGGGTTCTCCGAGCATCCCGCCTTTTATGACAGGGAGCTGAACGACCGATTTACGGATTTGAGTTTCGCCCTGGGAAATAAGCTGCTTGGCGTTCTGGACGAAAAGCAGCATCGGGAAAGGGAGAATGAGGACAATCATGTCGGCTGGTATCATAAGACCGATTTTGAAATCCATGCCGTCATCGGCGGCGAGGAATTTAACTACGATGGGCGGTTTGACATTGGCGACGGCGAGGGGGATTTAATCGCCCATATCCGAAATTTTTATGAATATTCCCTCTCCCACGACTGCCCGTTTATCCCAGAATGGAAACGGCAGGGGGAAGATTACTACCGAGAGAAAATGGAATCCCTGCGTCTGGGGCATGACGTGTTCATCCCATTCTTGGAGCGGAACACCGAGCTGACCCCAGAGGACGAGAAGCGGCTTGACGAGATAATGGCTACCGAGGATGACTGGTTTCACAGGGCAAAAGAGCCTGCCGAGGAAGAACTTCTGAAACAGGCGATAGGCTGTATTGACGCATATTGTGATATGGAATTTGGGCTTGACGCAGAAGCGGACTATACGGATTTGTCCAATGTCAAGATTGCCTTTAAGACTACCGAGGACGGCTTGCACGGGATACAGGCATCCGTCAACCTCTTGCAGAGCCGCATGGAAACGTATGTGGACGGCGTTCTTGCAAAATATACGCAGTACAGCGACCTTGCCGACCTTATCGAGAACGCACTTTCCAATCTGTATTACCACGATTTAGTGTCCTTGACAGAGGAACAGCTTGAGCCATTCTATCGGGAGAGAAGCATAAAGGCGGCTGAAAAACCAAGCCAAGACCTTACTTCTGATAGCCCAGAGCAAGTGCCGCATTACACGGTAGAGCAGACTTCCGATGCCTTTGCCGACCCGTTTATCATAAGGGATAACACTGTCCCAGAGGATAGTGCTGACAGGTATTATGATGTTGGCGGCGTCTATCAGACGTTTGAAACTGAGGAGGAAGCACAGAAATACGCCGATGCTCTGAACCATGCGGAGCGTGAGGGAAAGCAGGGATTAAAGCCTGCCCCGTCTGGAACAGATGGAAAGCAGGATAATTCCGACCTTATCGGCAAGGAGCTTATGATTGACAACCGCCGCTATGTAATAGAAAGCGTCGGGAAAATCAGCGGCGACGTTTCCATGCGTGACGTCACATTTCAGAACAACGTAGGCTTCCCGATAAACCGTGTGGAGAAAGTCGGCTATGTCCGCAGGCTCTTGGAGCAGGCAGAAAAAGAACCACAGCCCGAAGAAAAGATAGAATCTCCCGTAAAGACGACTACGGAAACCGTGGCGGAGTACCCTGCCGTGGAGAACGGGCTTCCCTATGACATTGTGGTGGAGAAGATACGCTTTGACGAGCCAGAGCATGGGAAACCGAGGGAAACACCCGTTACGGCAAAACCGCCCGCCCCTGCCCTCTCCACTGACCGCTGCAACTACCGCATTGCCAACGATGCGTTAGGCGTTGGCGGTGCAAAAGAGAAGTTTCGAAACAATATGGCAGCAATCCGACTTCTCCATGACCTTCAGATAGAAAACCGCCTTGCCATGCCCGAAGAACAGGAAACCCTTGCAAAGTATGTGGGGTGGGGCGGTCTGTCGATGGCGTTTGACAGCAATAATGCGGCATGGGCAAATGAATATAAGGAACTGAAAGCCACACTCTCCGACGAGGAATACCATGCAGCTATGGAATCCACGCTGACCGCTTTTTATACGCCGCCCGTCGTTATCAAGGCGATGTATGAAGCACTTGACCGTCTGGGATTTTCACAGGGGAATATTTTAGAGCCGTCCTGCGGCACGGGCAATTTTTTAGGATTGCTGCCCGACAGCATGGAAAAATCAAAGCTGCACGGCATTGAGATTGACCCGTTATCGGGCAGGATTGCAAAGCAGCTCTACCAGAAAGCCAGCATCGCCATTGAGGGGTTTGAGGACACGAAGCTCCCAGACAATCATTTTGACGTGGTGCTTGGCAACATTCCGTTCGGGGAGTTTAAAGTCAACGACAGCCGCTACAACGCCCAGAAGTTCCTAATCCACGACTATTTTATCGCAAAGGCTCTGGATAAGGTGCGGGCAGGCGGCGTTGTAATGTTCATCACCTCTAAGGGTACAATGGACAAGGCAAGCCCAGAGGTGCGGAAGTATATCGCACAGAGAGCCGAGCTTTTAGGGGCTGTCCGCCTACCAGACAACACGTTTCGGGCAAACGCAGGCACGGAGGTTACGAGCGACATCCTTATTCTGCAAAAGCGTGACCGCATCATCGATATTGAGCCAGAGTGGGTACACCTTGACACGGACGAAAACGGTGTCACGATGAACAGCTATTTTGTCCAGAATCCAGAGATGGTGCTTGGAGAGATGAAGATGGAAAGCACGAGGTTTGGCATGGACAGTACCTGCAAAGCCTATCCCGATATGCCGCTTGCGGGGCTTCTCCATGAAGCCATGCGGCGGATAGACGGCGAAATCCCAGAGATTGAAAATGAGATTGACCGCATCTCCGATGAGCAGGACAAATCCATCCCCGCCGACCCGAACGTGCGGAACTTCTCTTTTGCCCTTGTGGATGGCAGGGTTTACTTCCGAGAGAATAACACCATGACCCCTGCAAAGGCGTCCATGACCGCAGAAAACCGCATTAAGGGATTGTTGGAAATCCGTGATTGTGTGAGAAAGCTCATCCAGTACCAGACCGACGATTACCCAGAGGAAATGATACAGACCGAGCAGAAAAATTTGAACCGTTTCTATGATGCGTTTATAAAAAAATACGGTCTGATTAACAGCAGGGGGAACTACCTTGCTTTTGCGGCGGACGAAAGCTATTTCCTGTTATGTTCTTTGGAAGTGCTTGACGATGAGGGGAAATTCAAACGCAAGGCGGATATGTTCACGAAACGGACGATAAAGCCCCACCGTGAAGTGACCTTTGTGGAAACCGCCAGCGAAGCCCTTGCCCTCTCTATCGGGGAGAAAGCCCGTGTTGATTTACCCTATATGGCACAGCTCACAGGCAGGACGCAGGAGGAAATCATAAACGATTTGCAGGGCGTTATCTTCAAAGTGCCATCTTCCGAGCCTGCAAGGTATGTGACCGCAGACGAGTATTTATCGGGCAACGTGCGGGAGAAGCTGAAAATCGCAGGGATAGCGGCAAAGGCAGACCCAGAGCTTGCAGTCAACGTGGCGGCTCTGGAAAAAGTCATCCCAAAGGATTTGCCCGCAAGTGAAATCTCCGTCCGTCTGGGTACGACATGGATACCGCAGGAGGATATACAGCAGTTCATGGTGGAGCTTTTAACGCCGTCAAGCCATGCAATGGGCAGGCTGCAAGTACGCTATACGCCGCATAGCGGCGACTGGTTCATTGAGAATAAGAGTTCCGACGTGGGGAATGTCAAGGCGGACAGCACTTATGGAACGAAACGGGCGAGTGCCTACCGCATCATGGAGGACACCTTGAATCTCCGTGACACCCGCATCTTTGATTATGTCTATGATGAACACCACAATAAAAAAGCGGTGCTGAACCATAAGGAAACCACGGCGGCACAGGCAAAGCAGGAGGTGATAAAGCAGGCGTTTGGGGACTGGATTTGGAAAGACCCAGAGCGGAGGAACAGGCTTGTACGCTACTACAATGACACGTTTAACAGCATCAGACCCCGTGAATATGACGGGAGCCACATCACGTTCGGCGGCATCAGCCCAGAGATTAAATTAAGACCCCACCAAGTCAATGCGATTGCCCATATCCTTTACGGCGGCAACACGCTCCTTGCCCATAAAGTAGGGGCGGGTAAGACCTTTGAAATGGTTGCCGCCGCACAGGAAAGCAAACGGTTAGGGCTATGCCAGAAATCCATGTTTGTCGTGCCGAACCACCTTGTCGGGCAGTGGGCGTCGGAGTATTTGCGGCTTTACCCAAGTGCGAACATCCTTGTCACGACCAAGCGGGATTTTGAAACGGGAAACCGCAAAAAGTTCTGCGGCAGGATTGCGACGGGGGCTTACGATGCGGTGATTATCGGACACTCGCAGTTCGAGAAAATCCCCATCAGCGAGGAACGCCAGAGGGAACAGCTCATGCGTCAGCTTGACGATATAGAGCGTGGCATTGACGATGTGCAGGCATCCCACGGGGAGCAGTTCACGGTCAAGCAACTCATGAAAACGAGGAAAGCAATCAAGGCGAAGCTCGATAAATTAAACGACACCAAGCGGAAAGACAGCGTGATAAACTTCGAGGAATTGGGCATTGACAGGCTCTTTATAGACGAAAGTCATTTTTACAAAAATCTCTACCTCTTTACAAAGATGCGGAACGTGGGCGGCATCGCCCAGACCGAAGCCCAGAAGTCAAGCGATTTGTTTATGAAGTGTCGCTATCTGGACGAAATCACGGGCAACCGTGGCGTAATTTTCGCAACGGGGACGCCCATCAGTAACTCGATGGTCGAGATGTATTCCGTGCAGCGGTACTTGCAGTACGACACCCTTGTAAGGAATGGGTTGCAGCATTTTGACAGTTGGGCTTCCACGTTTGGCGAAACGGTCACGGCTCTGGAGCTTTCCCCAGAGGGTACGAATTACCGAGCCAAGACGAGGTTTGCCAAGTTCTATAACCTGCCAGAGCTAATGCAGATGTTCCGAGAGGTTGCGGACATTCAGACCGCCGATATGCTAAAGTTGCCCGTGCCAAAGGTCAATTACCACAACATCAAGACAAAGCCGAGCCAAATCCAGACGGAAATGGTGGCGGGGCTTGCAAAGCGGGCGGAGAAAGTAAGGGCTAGGCTTGTAAAGCCACAATCTGACAATATGCTCAAAATCACGAATGACGGGCGGAAACTGGCACTCGACCAGAGATTGATTGACTCGATGCTGCCAGACGACCCGAACAGCAAAGTCAACGCCTGCGTGGACAATGTGTACCGCATCTGGGAGGGACACGCTGACACAAAGGCGGCACAGCTCGTCTTTTGTGATTTATCGACACCGACCAATAAAAAGATAATAGAAACGCAGGAGGTCAGCGAAAATGTTTTTGCAATGATACCAGACCAGTTTGATAATGTGTATGATGACATGAGGAAGAAACTCATACAGCGTGGAATCCCTGCGGAACAGGTGCGTTTTATCCATGAAGCCACCACCGATGCACAAAAAAAAGAAATGTTTGCAAAGGTTAGAAGCGGTGAAGTGCGTGTGCTGTTCGGCTCTACCCAGAAAATGGGTGCAGGCACGAACTGTCAAGACAGGCTCATTGCGATTCATAATCTCGACTGCCCGTGGAAACCGTCATGTCTGGAACAGCGGCAGGGGAGGATTGAAAGGCAGGGCAATATGTTCCCAGAGGTGGAAGTCTACCGCTATGTGACGGAACAGACCTTTGATGCCTACCTCTTTCAGCTCGTGGAGGGAAAGCAGAAATTTATTTCCCAGATAATGACGAGCAAAAGCCCCGTCCGTTCTGCCGAGGACGTGGACGAAGTGGCTCTTTCCTTTGCGGAGGTGAAAATGCTTGCCACAGGAGATGAGCGTTTCAAGGAAAAAATGGATTTGGATATGCAGGTGGCGAAGCTGAAAGTCTTGAAGCAGAGCTATCTTTCCGAGCATTACGACCTTGAGGACAGGATATTAAAGCACTATCCGCAGGAGATTAAAGACTATGAGGAACGCATTATAGGCTATGGGAATGATGCGGGGATTGCCAGCCATCACAAACCGCAGGGCGAGGATAAGTTCTTCCCGATGACATTAAACGGCGTGACCTATAAAGAAAAGGCGGATGCAGGCGAGATGCTCTTAGCTATCTGCAAGGAAAATCCAATGTCACAGCCGATAGAAATCGGCAGCTACCGTGGCTTTCAGATGGAGGTTTTCTATGATACCGTCAATGCACACTATTGTCTGAACCTTTGCGGAATGAGGAAATATAAGGTAGATTTAGGAACGGATGCCCTCGGAAATCTGACCCGAATCGAGAATGAGATTGCCAAGCTCCCCGCCAGACTGGAAGCTGCCAAGACCAGAAAGGAGGAAACCATCGCACAGCTTGAAACCGCAAAAGAGGAAGTGAAGAAGCCGTTTGCCTTTGAAAATGAGCTGAAAGAAAAGACGGAACGGCTCAACGCCCTCAATATCGAGCTGAATCTGAATGAAAAAGACAAGTCTGTCATTGACGATGAGCCAGAGCAGAACGACGAGCTACCAGAGAAAAAATGCACGGACAGGGAGCGTTAAATCCAGTTTGCACATTTGTACTGCTGATTTTGGGGTATTATAATAAGGACGATTAGAAAAAATCGGAGGTGAGGAAGAATGTCTGATGCGTTCAGATTTGAAACCTTTGTAGATGCCCACAGCAATATATTCAATGAATACCTCAGTTCTGTCGTGGCAAAACTGTCCATGCTAAACTCTACCTTTCTTTATCCGTATTCTTATTTTTTGATTCTTCCCTTTCAATATTATTAAAAGCATCTTTCATATCTTGATATAATGAATTATGGGGATAAACATTTAATTCATCAGACCTCAATAATGTCCGTCCCTCAATATAATTAGCTAACCTATTATTAGAATACGATACCGACCTAATACTGTCCTCAATCCTAGAAAGATTAATTTTTTCATGTGGAATCCTTTTAAAAGTTATTGACCGAGAATACTCAGAAATTTTATTGTCATTTCCGTTAAGAAATGATATTTTAACATCAACCACTGGGAAACAATCATTCATACAATTTCCACCATACGCTGCAACTCTACCTTGAACCTCTTCCATTGGATATAACATAAATTCCATTTTGAATAAATCATCTACTTCTAAATCGTAATCTCCATTGTTTTTCAATTCCAATAAATCAACTTTAATGTTTCTAGCTTCTGTTTGTCCCATATTTTTAATAGATAAAAACAATATTCCATTTATTTCATAAAGTCCAAATGACAATAATGGTTTTAAGCTTTCAATATATTGCCTATGATTTCTTCTGTTTGCAGCGATATTTACAATCAATGCTATAACGGCAACAAAAACTGAAAAAATCGCAATATAATCTGACAATCCAGAACCTTTTAAAAGCTCAATAATTTCATCCAATTGCTTAGATATATCCATAAAACCCTCCTTGTTGTTCAATCTATATCTTCCATTTTTATTGATTATAGCATACACATATGATTTTTTCTATATTTTTGATTATGTAAAAGACGGCATCGGCTCCACGCCAACGCCGCCTTTTCCTCGGTCAATCCGTTATAAAATTCCTGCCTTTTTCAGATACCCTACACTGTCATAGCAGCCACGGAAATAGACTGACTGCATCTCCATATCCGTAAGTTTGTTCCTAAGCTCCATCACTTTAATCAGTGCGGCACATTCTTCCTCGG
>Ga0224748_10451_pt1 | contig 12728 bp, 10 predicted proteins | sample LIM_F_Water_Neg_FD_182074 | JGI IMG/M metagenome (GOLD analysis project Ga0224748, IMG submission 182074) | Enriched cells from gastrointestinal tract of the lab mouse from Pacific Northwest National Laboratory (PNNL), Richland, Washington... | ecosystem: Host-associated > Mammals > Digestive...
GTATGGCGGCAGGGGTCAGCGAGGGGGACGAGGTGATTACCACACCCATTACTTTTGCCGCGTCCGCGAACTGCGCGCTCTACTGTGGGGCGAAGCCGGTTTTTGCAGATATCAATGAGGAAACCTATAATATTGACCCGGAAATGGTGGGGAAATTAATCAATAGCAGGACGAAAGCGGTGGTGGCTGTGGATTATACGGGGCAGTCGGCGCAGCTCGACGAGCTTTTAGGCCATTGCCGTGAGAATAACCTTGTACTCATAGAAGACGGCGCTCATGTAATAGGTACAAGATATAAGGGAAAGTGTAACGGCTCGATTGCGGACATGACGACATTAAGCTTCCATCCCGTAAAAACCGTGACCAGCGGGGAGGGCGGCGCCGTTCTCACAAACAGTGAAGAATACTATGAAAAGCTGCTGCTTTACCGTGCCCATGGAATTACAAAAGACGTCGCGAAGATGGAAAATGAGCCGGACGGTCCCTGGTATTATGAGCAGACAGCGCTTGGAATGAATTACCGCATGACGGATATACAGGCGGCGCTTTTAATCAGCCAGCTTGATAAGCTCCCTCTTTTTATAAAAAGAAGAAAAGAAATCGTAAGGACTTACAACGAGGCGTTTTCAAAACTGCCTCAGATTATTGTGCAGAAAGAAATCCCGGAATCGGATACTACGAGGCATTTATATATTCTGCGGCTTAATCTGTCAAAACTGACCATAGACAGAAGACAGTTTTTTGAGGCGCTCGCTGCAGAGAATATTTGCTGTAACGTGCATTATATTCCAACCTATTATTTCCCCTATTATCAGAGATTAGGCTATGAAAAAGGATTGTGCCCGAAAGCGGAGAAGCTCTATGAGGAGATAATCAGCCTGCCGCTTTATTATGCCATGACGGATAAGGACGTGCAGGATGTAATCTGCGCCGTGACGAAGATTGCAAATTATTACGGGACAAAGCAGAAAGGCTGACGGAATGAAATTAAGCGTAATAGTACCCGTTTATAATATGGCGTCAGAGGAAAAACTGAACTGGTGTATGGACAGTCTTGTAAATCAGACCATTTCCGATTATGAAATCATTGCGGTGGATGACTGTTCTACCGATAATTCGCTGGAAATACTCCACGATTATGAGCGGAAATATCCTGAAAAGGTGAGGGTAATCTCTTCGTCTGTCAATAAAAAGCAGGGCGGGGCCAAAAATCTGGGGCTTGGCCGGGCAAAGGGTGAATGGATTGGATTCATTGACAGCGACGACTGGGTTACGTCTGATTTTTATGAAAGGCTCCTTGGGCTTGCGGAAGAGACCGGAGCGGATATGGTGGGATGCGACTATCATCTGACGGACGAGCACAGCATGAAAATCGGTCAGGTGGTTCATAACAATAAGAAGTCGCAGACCGGAGCTCTGACAAAGGAAAAATACAAATCACTGATTCTTGACAGCGGCAGCCTTGTGGTGAAGATTTATAAAAGGCATATTATTCTGGATTACCCCAACCGGTTCCCGGAAAATATTTTTTATGAGGATAATGCCATCAGCAATTCCTGGATGCTCAGAGCAAAGCGCTTTGAATATCTGGAAGAGCCTCTTTACTATTATTACCAGCACGATACTTCCACTGTGCATACCATCACGAAAAAGCGGTGTCAGGACAGGATGGAAGCGGCCAGAGTGATGGTGAGAGAAGCCGGAGAATTTGGATATCTGGAGGAATATTATCCTGAGATAGAAAGCAGCTTTACCACATTGTTTTATGTAAATACGCTGTTTACCTATATGGCAGGCGTGAAAAGGAAAGAGTATGGTTTTGTGAAGGCTCTTGGCCGGGAGATGAGGGAAACCTTTCCGGGATTTATGGAAAATTCCTATTATCAGGAGAGGGTTCACGCGGAAGAGCAAAAGCTGATTAAAATGCATATGAAATCAACGCTGTATTTTATGACATACTATAAGATTCTGTGGGGGTACAGAAATTTCAGAAAGAAACTGCAGAAAAAACGCGGCTGACCCGGAAAGGGAGTCAGCCGTTTTTGCAGAAAGCGGATATAGAGACGATGAGGAAAAAAATGAAAGCAGCGATTATCGGCGCCAGCAGGGAGGCGCTTCATACAATCAAAAAAGCGCAGGAGCACGGCCTTTTTATACTGGCTCTGGACGGGGATGCAAGCGCGGCGGGGCTTGCGGCGGCGGATAAAGGGCTTGTGGTGGACATTTCCGATGAAAATGCTGTGACAGAGGCGCTTAGGGTGGAAAAGCCGGATTTTTTGCTGACCGTGCCGATTGGAAGATATCTCACGACCACGGGGGCCGTCAACGATGCGTTGGGGCTTCCCGGAATCAGCAGGGATATGGCGGAGTTGTGTACGGATAAATTCAAATTTCACACAAAGCTAAACGAAATGGGGCTTCGAAAGTGCCGGTGCTATACGGTATTTGGGGATAATCCTGAGCTTGCGTATCCGGCAATTTTGAAGCCCAGATACGGTTCCGGCAGCAGGGGTATTTTTATGCTCCCCGGCAGAGAGCAGCTTCGGGAGGCCCTTGAGAAGATTTCCGGCGAGCCTTATGTGCTGGAGGAATGTGTGGCCGGAGAGGAATACGGAGTGGACGCAGCGGTGACAAAGCAGGGTTTTCAGATGATTCTGCTCCGGAAAAAAATAAATACGCCGCCACCGGCCAGACAGGCGGTGGGATATTTTTCGGTGCTGCCCGGGGATGCGTTTTGGCAGCAGGCGGAGGATTATATGGCCCGGGTCATCCGGTGTCTGGGGCTTAAGGAATGCCTGATTCACGCGGATATTATCAGGGGAGAAAATGGGCCCTTTGTGATAGAACTTTCGGCAAGGCCCTCCGGCCATAACCTTCATAATCTGTTTACGCCGCTGTGTACGGGGGTGGATATGGCGGAGGAGTATATCCGGTACAGGATGGGGCTGTCTTATGATTTTGCGCCTCGCATCACAAAATCCATGCTGATTCGTTATTTTGATATGCAGGGCATGGCGGAGAATGTGCCCGACAAAAGACAGGCGGAGCAGGCGATAGAGGCAGGGCTTGTGGACTGGCAGTGCAATATAAAGCCCGGAGAGGATTTGGAGCCGGTATCGGACGGCCACTCGCTTATGGGGCGGGGGTATTTTATTCTGGAGGGTGAAGGAGAGGATTTTCTGGAAGAGCAGGCGGAGATTATTAAGGGCTTGTTTTAACTTTCCTGTCCTTTTATAATTTCTTAAATTTGTTTTAGGGTATTGCATTATTCTGAATCCGAATTGGTACTAATGAAAATTATCTGGAAGAATGGAGGGGCTGCTTTATACTCCCTCATCATGGACGAGCTGGAAAAAGCAAAAGGCGGGTAAAGCCGTATAAACATAGTGTTTATGCGGCTTTGCCCGTTTCTGGTATACATTTTTTCGGCTTGGTGAGCAGATTATTCTATTTTTTTATAATTTATGATTGACAAATATATCGCCAGGCGATATATTAAATGCAAGATATATCGAACGGCGATATATCGGGAGAGATAAGAAAACTGCTGTAAGAATCTATACCCGGCAGTGTTGCAAGTTTGAAGCTTTGTCAGATTACTGCAGGATTGTTGACAAAAGCGCAAACATATCTGAATTAAAGTGACAGGAAAGAAAGGAGCATAAATATGAACGAAATGGACGGCCCGCTTACAGAAGCATTTTTTTACATACTTTTGGCACTCCGAAAGCCCAACCACGGCTATGGCATTACCCAGGAGGTCAGCGAGATAACCGGTGGAAGGGTGGTTTTAGGAGCCGGAACTTTGTATGGAGCATTGCAGACTCTGCAAAAAAGGAAGTGGATTCAGGTTTACAGTCTGGACACGGAATCAAGAAAGAAGAAGGAATATGTTCTGACAGATTTGGGCCGGCAGGCTTTTGAACAGGAGAGAGGCCGCCTGGAGGAACTTTTAAATAATGCGAAAATGATGGAGGAAGTATAAAATGATTAAGTTTAAACTATATCTGGATAAAGATGCGGAAACAAACTGGTTAAACGAAATGTCGGAAAAAGGCTGGGCGCTTAAATCTTTTTTCGCGGGCTTTTATACATTTGAGGAATGCGAAGCAGGCAAATATACATATCAGATAGACTTCGGCGAGAAGTTTTTTAAGGTGAGAGACGAATACAGGGAGTTTATGAAGGAGGCCGGTATTGAAATCGTTCAGACCTGGGGCTGGTGGGTGATACTGCGAAAGCCTGCTTCGGAGGGAGAATTTGAATTATATACTGATGTGGAATCAAGCATTGAGCATTATTCCAGGATACGCAGAATGTTTAAAATAGTGACGGTTATAGAAATTATCTGCCTGTGGATGGAAATTATGTCGGCCACTATCGGAAAGACACCTTACGCGGCGCCGGCTGCATTTTTTCTGGGCGCGATTGTGATAGGATTGATAAGGGTAATCATACATACGACAAATATCATAAATAATCTGAAAGAAAGGCAGACGGGAATACCAGTGGAGAAAAGGAGAAATGTGTCTCCCATACTGGCCGTGGGGATGCTTCTGAACGGCCTGGCGATTGCGATTCAGGAAAGCGTTTCAGGAAATGTGAAGATTGCAGTTCAGATTTTGGCAATAATTTTTATGCTCATGGGATTATGGGATATTTTCCGCAAAAATCATTAATAAAGCTTATTTCTTTTTCCCAAAAGGATAGTGCAGAACCCGGGGGGTGTATGCTATAATGAATCTCAGAAAGCGAGTGCGCCGGTGCGCACCGACACAAGGGCTGCAAACAATCAGACTGAAAAGAAAGGGACAAAAGGAATGAGCAGGAGTAAGGAAATTTTAAAATTGTGCGAAGAAAAACAAATCCGCATGATTGATTTTAAGATGACGGATATCGACGGACGCTGGCGCCATATTACGATTCCGGTTGAGAGATTCGGGGAGAGTATTTTTACCTATGGGATTGGTTTTGACGGCTCCAATTACGGTTACGCGCCTGTTGAAAAGAGCGACATGGTGTTTTTGCCGGACCCGGATACCGCTTATGTTGACCCCTTTGCCACAGTACCTACGCTTACTATGTGCGGAAATGTATGTACAATTGGAAAAGGTGAGAATAAGCCTTTTGACCAATATCCGAAAAATGTGAGCCTGCGGGCCATGGATTATATGAAGGAAAGCGGAATTGCGGACGAGATGATTATCGGGCCGGAATTTGAGTTTTATTTATTTGACACTGCCCGTTTTGAGGTGACGCCCCACCAGTGCGGATACCGAATTGACACCAGACAGGCGGACTGGAACCACAGTCTGGACGTGCCGGGAAACAACGGCTATGAGGTGGCTTATAAAGGCGGTTATCATGTGGCGGCTCCCCAGGATGTGGGATATGATTTGCGAAGCCGCATGTGTATGATGATGGAGGACTGGGGTATCAAGGTAAAATATCATCATCACGAAGTGGGCGGCCCTGGCCAGATGGAAATTGAGGTGGAGCTTGCGGATATGCCCGCAATGGCCGACAACACCATGATTATTAAATACATTATCAAAAATATGGCGGCGCAGGAAGGCAAGACGGCGACGTTTCTGCCCAAACCCATTTATCAGGAAGCCGGAAGCGGTATGCATGTGCATATGCTGCTGATGAAAGACGGCAAGCCCCTGTTCTACGACGAGGACGGCTATTCGGGCTTAAGCCGCACGGCGCATTATTTTATGGGCGGACTGCTGAAACATATCGCTTCTCTTTGCGCGTTTACCAACCCTTCAACCAACTCCTTTAAGCGTCTGGTTCCGGGGTATGAAGCGCCGGTTACCGTCGGGTACGCGACCTCTAACCGCAGCGCGGTTATCAGGATTCCGGCCTATGCCAAGAGCCCGGAGACAAAACGTTTCGAGCTGCGTAATCCCGACGCCACAGCCAATCCTTACTATGCTTACGCCGCAATTCTGATGGCGGGACTTGACGGAATAGAAAATAAAATCGACCCGGCGGCAAACGGCTGGGGGCCTTACGACTTTAATCTTTACACGCTTTCCGAGGAGGAGCAGAAAAAGATTAAGGGCCTGCCGAAATCTTTAGGCGAAGCGCTTGACGCGCTGGAAAATGACCACGATTATCTGACGAAGGGCGGCGTGTTCCCGGAGCGTTTAATTGACGTATGGGTTTCCCGCAAGCGCGCGGAGTTAAAGAAGCTGGAGCAGATTCCGAATCCGGCAGAGTTTAAGATGTATTACGATTTATAAGAGATAATAAAAAGAGAGCCCGGCGTGAAAAGGCGCATAAGTGCCTGCCGGCTCTCTTATTTGCCTGCAAAGCGGGATAGAAGAAAGGAGCGGCAAAAATATGGACAATAAATTGCTGATTGAGGAGGGAAAAACAATTCTCGGTATTGAGCTTGGCTCAACGAGAATCAAAGCGGTTTTGACTGACGAGTCGGGAAGGCCTCTGGCGTCAGGCGGCTATGAGTGGGAAAATCAGTATGTTGACGGCATCTGGACATATGACCTTGAGGAAGTATGGAAAGGATTGCAGGGCTGTTATCAGGATTTGCTTGAAGACGTGAAAAAGCAGTACGGCGCGGCGATATCCCGAATCGGCGCAATCGGGTTTTCCGCGATGATGCACGGATATCTGGTGTTTGATAAGAAAGAAGAGCTGCTTGTTCCCTTCAGAACCTGGCGGAACACGATTACGGAAGAAGCCGCCGGGAAGCTCACGAAAGAATTTAATTATAATATCCCCCAGAGATGGAGCATTGCCCATTTGTACCAGGCGATATTAAATAAAGAGGTTCATGTAAAGGACGTTGATTTTCTGACGACGCTGTCAGGATATGTCCATTACAGACTTACAGGGAAAAAGGTTCTGGGCGTAGGCGATGCTTCCGGAATGTTCCCCATCAATATTAAAACGGGCGATTTTGACCAGACAATGGTTGACAAATTTGACGCCCTTGTAAGCGGCGAAGGATTTTCCTGGAAACTGCGGGATATCTTGCCGGAGGTCATGTCAGCGGGAGAAGACGCGGGAGCGCTTACGCCGGAAGGGGCGGCGCTTTTGGATATCAGCGGCAGCCTGCAGGCGGGAATTCCGGTATGCCCTCCGGAGGGCGACGCGGGAACGGGAATGGCGGCCACCAACAGCGTAGGGGTGCGGACAGGAAATATTTCCGCGGGAACCTCCGTATTTGCCATGATTGTACTGGAAAAAGAATTGTCAAAGGTATACCCGGAGATTGATTTGGTTACCACGCCGGACGGAGCCCTTGTGGCCATGGTGCACTGCAACAACTGCACTTCGGATTTAAATGCCTGGGTGGGACTGTTTGACGAGTTTGCCAAAGCCATTGGGACGCCTGTGGATAAGAATACGCTGTTTACCATGCTGTTCAACAAGGCTCTTGAGGGAGATGCGGACTGCGGCGGCCTGATTTCCTACAACTATGTTTCCGGGGAGCCGGTGACAGGCTTTGAGGAGGGAGCGCCTTTGTTTGTGAGAAAGGCGGAAGACACCTTTAATCTGGCCAATTTCATGCGTACCCATCTGTATTCCTCCCTTGCCGCTTTGAAAGCAGGGCTGGATTTGCTGTTCAAGGAAGAGGCGGTAAAGGTGGATGAAATGTTCGGACACGGCGGCCTGTTCAAGACCAGAGGCGTGGGCCAGAGCATTGCGGCGGCGGCCATTAATTCTTCCGTTTCCGTTATGGAAACCGCCGGAGAGGGCGGAGCCTGGGGGATTGCCCTGCTTGCCGCTTACATGAAGAATAAGGAAGATAACGAAACGCTGGAAGCATATCTGAATAATAAGATTTTTGCGGGTCAGGCCGGAAGCAAGTTAGAACCGAAAGCGGAGGACGTGGCGGGCTTCGAGAAGTTTATGAAGCGTTATATGGCCGGGCTTTCCATCGAACATGCGGCTGTGGACAGCTTATAGAGGGGGATTTATGTTAGAAGAATTAAAAAAACAGGTTTATGAAGCGAATATGAAGCTGCCTTATTACGGTCTTGTGACCTTTACATGGGGAAATGTGAGCGGGCTGGATAAGGAAAAGGGGCTGTTTGTGATAAAGCCCAGCGGCGTTGATTATGAAAAACTGACGCCGGAATGCATGGTGGTTATGGATTTGGAGGGGAATAAGATAGAAGGAGACTTGAATCCGTCCTCCGACACGCCGACTCATCTGGAGCTTTATAAGGCGTTTCCGGAAGTGGGCGGCATAGTCCATACCCATTCCTCATATGCCACAAGCTGGGCGCAGGCGGGGAGGTCAATTCCCTGCTATGGAACGACCCACGCCGACTATATTTACGGCGAAGTTCCCTGTGTAAGATGCCTGACAAAAGAGGAAATCGAGGCGGCTTACGAAGAAAATACCGGACATCTGATAGTGAACGAATTTGCCCGCATGGGAAAAGACCCCATGGCGGTGCCGGCGGTTCTTTGCAGGAACCATGGCCCTTTTGCATGGGGAAAGGACGCGATGGACGCCGTTCATAACGCGGTGGTGCTTGAGGAAGTGGCAAAAATGGCATACAGGACGGAAACCATCAATCCCAAGGTGGGGGCTGCGCCGGCGGAGCTTCAGGACAAGCATTATTTCAGAAAGCACGGGGCCGGGGCCTATTACGGGCAGAATTAAAAAATTGGTTGACAAAATAAAAATAGTCTGATACATTGGCTGTAGTAACCGCAGACAACAGTAAAAGAATGTCTGTGGAATCTAAAACAGGAGGACAGGGATGTTTAATTTTTCTACAAAATAATGAACTTAATAAATTATGTGTAGAAGATAAACATCTGAATCTTTTTGTAATGCAGTAAATTCATATTCATCCCATATTATTATCCGGGGTTTTTTTGTAGCGTTTCAGGGTGCAGAAGTTATACTTCTGCACCTTTTTATCGTGAACGTACCGGACGGCGGCCTGCAGACGGTCAAACCGGGCGAAGGGACGCCTGAAAATCAGGCGGAAATCCGGTATAGGGAAGGGAGGAATGTGTATGTCGCAAATTAGTGTGAACAATTTAACTTTCTATTATGAGGGCAGCTATGACAACATTTTCGAGAACGTATCGTTTCAGATTGATACGGACTGGAAGCTTGGCTTTATTGCCAGAAACGGAAGGGGAAAGACTACCTTTTTAAAGCTTCTGACCGGCCAGTATGAATACAGAGGAAGCATAGCGTCTTCTGTGGTTTTTGATTATTTTCCCTTTGAGGTCCGGAACAGGGAGAGAAATACCATCGACGTGATAGAAGAAATTTATCCCGATTATGAGTTCTGGAAGCTTTGCAGGGAATTTAATTATCTGGCAATGGACGCGGAAATTTTATACAGGCCTTTTTCCACACTCAGCAACGGAGAACAGACGAGAGTGCTTCTGGCGCTGCTTTTTACAAGGGAAAATCATTTTCTTTTAATCGACGAGCCCACAAATCATCTGGATATGAAGACAAGGGCTGTTCTGCGGGAGTATTTGAATACGAAAAAGGGATTTATTCTGGTATCCCATGACAGGAATTTCATAGACGGCTGTGTGGACCATGTGCTTGTGATTAACAGGGAAAGCATCGAAGTGCAGCAGGGAAATTTCAGCTCCTGGCAGGAGAATAAAAGAAAGCAGGACGCCTGTGAACTTGCGGAGAACGAGAGACTGAAAAAGGATATCAAACGCCTTACAGAATCCGCCAGAGAGGCCGGACAGTGGGCAGACAAGGTGGAATCCACCAAAATAGGGGGACGGTCGAAGTATGAAAAAAGTCTTGATTTGAGGGCTTATATCGGGGAAAAGTCCCGCAGAATGCAGATGCGCCGCAAGAACCTTGAGCACAGGCGGGAGCGTGAAATCGAGGAAAAGTCCGGTCTGTTAAAGAACATTGAAACGGTGGAAGCCCTGAAAATCATGCCCTTAAAGCACTATAAGGAAAAGCTGGTGGTTATGGAGGATTGTACTCTGGCCTATGCCGGAAGCAATCAGGGCGCAGAGGACAGCCGGGGCAGCAAGTACGCCGGAGAAAGCAGCAACGGTCATGACGCCGGCAGGGAAATTATCAGTCACTTTAATTTTGAGGTAAGGCAGGGGGAGAGGATTTTTCTGAAAGGAAGAAACGGCTGCGGGAAGTCCAGTGTGATTAAGGCAATTCTGCAACAGGATAATCCCGTGATTACGGCGGGAAAAATAGAGCTGCCGAATCAGATGATAATCTCGTACTGCTCTCAGGATACTTCTTCGCTCCATGGAACCATCCGGGAATATGCGGCTGAAAATGAAATTGACGAAACGCTGTTTATGGCGGTTTTGCGAAAGCTGGACTTTTCAAGAATCCAGTTTGAAAAGAGAATTGAGGACTACAGCGGAGGCCAGAAGAAAAAGGTGCTGATTGCCGGGAGCTTATGCAAACAGGCTCACCTTTATATCTGGGACGAACCGCTTAATTTTATCGATGTATTTTCAAGGATGCAGATTGAAGAGCTGATTTTGAAATTTAAGCCGACCATGATACTGGTGGAGCATGACAGGGCCTTTATGGAAAATGTGGCCACTCGGGTGGTTGAAATTGGGTGAGTCTATTTGACAGGTAATACCAAAAAACATGGGACTGCCGCGTTAAGACCGGAATATACAGGATATGGTATAATACAGTTTTTGATTTTCCATATCCCGCGCTTCGTTTTCTTAATGCGGCAGTCCCATTTGTTATCACACAAACGCATGCGTAATGCAGAAACCGTAAAGGCTAAAAATCGGACGCATAATCCATAATACTATATTCAATCTCCCCGGCGTATTCTTCATGGGACTTATAATACTCCGTATAGATATTTTGTGCCCGCCACCGCGACAGATTCCATTTCCTTGGAGACATTTTCTTCGGAAGGCAGAGCCCTTCTTCCACCCAGAGCTTGTTCAGCTCTTCTGTCTGAAAATCATAGCTTACCTTGACGATGCCTGCGCCGTAACTTGTGAACCACCATTTAGGATTCACCCCGAAGCCCAGCTCGTCAGCTTTTCCGAAAATGACGGGAGCGGCGTCCCATGACAGGTTTCTCAGATAGTAAAAATCTGTGTTGCCGTCGACATAGCTTGCGGGCAAATCCCTCTGGTTGCCGTTTTCTTCCCCGGAGGAGCCGGGCCGGTAATGGTCTAAATTGTATTTTGCAATCCAGTAATCCGGGTGGGCGAAGGAAAACAAGATATAAAGCACGGTAACGCTCACAAGACAGTATCTTGTAAAAGGAAAGTTTTCCCGGTAAATTGTAACCAGAGCGCCGCTCATCAGCAGAAAAATCACAAACAGTGCCCACAGGACAAACACCCGCAGGAAGGTCAGCTGATAAGCCTGAATGTAAAGCAGCATCCGGTAGGTGCTTGACGCAATCATAACATAAGTGCAAAGGGAGATGAAAGTAAGTATGCCTTTCAGCACCTTATTTGCACGGAAACGCTTCATACATATGAGCACCAGCATCAGATTGATAAGGCAGACGAAGACCAGCTGAAAAAATCCCTCTCTGGCATAGGAAGCATAGGTATAGTCTTCCGGCAGGGCGCCCAGGCCGCCGAAAAGGTATACAACCTGAATATAGCAGAACACCAGATATACAAGGGCGATGAGCCCGGTAAAAGTGATTCCCATGACCGGCTCCCCGGTTCTTTTGTCCGGCATTTCCTCCTTCAGGCTGTGGAAGGAAAGCCGGCACATAATGCTGTAGGAGGCAAAAAAGGCAAACAGGAACATGGAAAGGATTCCAGACAAATGAGTAAAATCAAAATCCAGGGTAAACAGGTGGTCAAAAATATCCGAGAACACCGCGTCCGCCGAGTAAAGGAGCAGTACGATTACAAACAGCAGGGGAAGCGCGATTAAAAGTCCGAAAAATACATACTTGCCCTTTCCCTCCGGCTTGTTGGCGGCTTTTCTTTTTTCCTTCAGAAAATCAGAAAGGTCGATAAAGGGCTGGAAAATAAATGCAATGCTCAAAAGGGAAACATTGAGGGCGGAGAACAGGTATTTCGGCAAATCCCAGCTTTTGTCGTTATAGAGGTTGTGGAGCATCAGGTAAAAAAACAGGAAAAAGATGCCTAGCTTATTTAAAAATATGAGTACGCCTGAGGCTGTGGTGCAGGTGCTGATTCCCAGCGCCAGCAGGCTGACTGTCAGAAAAACGGAGAGTCTTTTGGCGGTAATCCCTGACTTTTTCAAATATAAGAAGAAAAACAGGCAGGTTCCGCCTACGAAAAAAGGGTAGGTAATCCCCGACGTATTCTTATATAGAAAAAAGGTATAAAAGAAAGCATAAATCAGGCTTCCGATTCCCATAAAAGAAAAATAGGGATTGATGTTTTTGGGGGATTCGACGGCTGCTTCCGGTTTTGGTTCCGGCGCGGCTGCGGGCTGCGGAGTTTCATAAGTTTCGTTTTTTATGGTAACAGGTTCCATTATAATTCCTCCTTTTCATCTTCCACATATTCCATCAAATCGCCCGGCTGACAGTGGAGCGCTTTACAGATAGCGTTTAAGGTTGAGAGCCGGACGGCCTTTGCCTTGTTGTTCTTTAGGATAGAGAGATTGGCCAGGGTGATATCCACTTCGCCCGCAAGCTCGGTGAGCCCTTTTTTCTGTTTGGCCATCTCCACATCGAGATTTATTCTAATTGCCATAAGTACCTCCCAATTAAAGTTCTGCTCATATTGTCAAATCGTTTTCCAGCTTGTAG
>Ga0224748_10452_pt1 | contig 12718 bp, 12 predicted proteins | sample LIM_F_Water_Neg_FD_182074 | JGI IMG/M metagenome (GOLD analysis project Ga0224748, IMG submission 182074) | Enriched cells from gastrointestinal tract of the lab mouse from Pacific Northwest National Laboratory (PNNL), Richland, Washington... | ecosystem: Host-associated > Mammals > Digestive...
CCTGATGAAAGGGCGTACCTCTTTTGTCATCGCCCACCGGCTTTCCACCATCCGTCAGGCTGACCTGATTCTGGTGATCCGGGACGGAAAAATCGTGGAGAGAGGTACTCATAAAGAATTGATTGCCGGGAAGGGCGAGTATTATCACCTGTATACAAAACAGTATCAGGAGGAAGCCCTATCCCTATTGTTTCAGTGATTCCTCCTGCAGCTGATCGAATTTTGCCATACATTCGTCCACTGTAGCGCCGTTCAGCAGATCTCTTACGATCAGGCAGGTGTTGCCCCACTGTTCTACTTTCATGCCGGCATTGGAAGCAAGAACATAGATATTATTCTGAATTTTTTCGTTGAGAGGCTTTAGGGCCGGAATACATTCTACCTGGACATTTTTTGACGGCGAGATTACCCGGTTAGCCTCTGCATACAACTGGAGACACTCGTCAGAGAGGATGATCTCCAGCACCTTAACCGTGTCTTCCAGATGGGCTGCATTGGCTGCAACGCCATATCCGGTAATGGGAACGACAGGCATCTGTCCCCGGCTGCTGGGGAATCCGATAACCTGAAGATTAAAATCCGGACTTCCGTAAGCGGTGTCTGCATTGGCGGCTCCCCAGTATGCCATGACAATGGGGGTTTTCTGGGCCAGGAAATCGGGCCCCTCCCCTTCAATGGCTTCATAGGTATATGCGGCTGCTGCATCCACATAGCCTTTATCAATGAGTTCTTTAAGAAACTCAAAACCGGGGCGCATATAGTCGCTGTATTTTGCAGCCCCGCTGTTGAGGGCTTCAATCTCCGCCTGGGCATTCCCGCCGTTGTACAAGTCTGCGAAGGCCTGGGCAAAGACAAAACACTCCAGCCACCAGCGGTTGGCGCCGACGGGGGTTTCGATACCCTGTTCCTTGAACACCCGGCAGCATTCTAAAAATTCCTCCGGTGTACTGGGCAGTTCCAGATTATACTGGTCAAACATGTCTTTGTTGATAAAAAGGCCGTAGGCCACCACTTCCTGGGGAATGGCCACCAGTTTCCCGTCAACGGTGTTTGCCATTTTTACCACATCTCTTAAATTTTTCACACAGTCAAGGTCTGACAGGTCCAGAAGCCTTCCTTCATCTCCCAGGGTCTGGATTGTATCGGGGTTCAGAAGATACAGATCATCCATATCGCTGCGCACCCGGTCAAGAACCACATCATCATATGTTTTTTCTTTATAGTTCTCTGCAGTGTAAGTCCTGTATTCTACGGTCAAATCCAGCTGATCTTCCGCCTTGATCACTGTCTGGTCAAATGCGTTTCTTGCAACATTGGCTACACCGGGTTTGGATTTCTCCATAGGCCCGAAGAGGTTTACCACTCTTTCGCGGTCTCTCTCATCCAGAATCAGATTATTGTCAGGCTTTTCGGCAGTCCCGCAGGATGTTGCGGCGGCAAGTACAATTCCCATAAGACAAACTGCCATCAGCTTTTTGCCCGTTGTCAGATTCCTTTTCATGACTCTTCCTTTCTTCCTATCCACTGACTTACTGTTTTCTTTAAAAGCTCCAAATCAATCGGTTTCGCCACATGAACATTCATGCCTGCATCCAGGGCGTCCTTTACATCTTCTGTAAAAGCATTGGCTGTCATGGCCACAATCAGAATCTCTTTGGCATCTTCCCGGTTCAATGACCGGATTGCCCTTGAGGCGTCATAGCCGTTCATCACCGGCATCTGAACATCCATAAGGATTGCGTCAAATTCACCTGGGCGCGACTGATCAAAACGTTCCACCGCCAGTTTTCCGTTTTCCACGATCTCGCAGGTCGCCTCCTCCATATCCAGAAGCTCCCATAAAATCTCTGCATTGATTTCATTATCTTCCGCCACGAGAAAATGAAGGCCTGACAGACTGTGTTCTTCCCCGCTCTGGGTTTTTGGCTTCTCATCCTGCTGTCCCATCTGCATCTTCTGGATCTTCTCCTTAAATGCAGATACGAAAAATGGTTTGGCCAGGATTCCCGAATGACCTACATGAATGACTTCCTCTTCTAATTCCGCACCGTCGTAGGCCGTCAGAAACAGGATAGGCACTGTCTGTGTTATGATTTCCCGGATTCGGTTGGCGGTCTCAAAGCCGTCCATCCCCGGCATCTTCCAATCCAGAAGGATGATATGATAATCCTCTCCTTTTTTGCCTGCTTCATCAATGAGGCGCAGAGCCTCTTCTCCTCCGGCTGCCGTATCTACCCGGACTTTTGTTTCCTTCATAAGCAGCTGAATGGTGTTGCGGATATCCGGGTCATCATCTACTGCAAGGATCCGGGAAATACCGCATTTCTTCCAGAATTCCTCGTCCTTCTGGTTATCGGGAATGCGCAATTCCAGTTCCACGGTAAACAGGCTTCCCTTTTCCACTTCGCTGGCAACCTCTATGGTTCCGCCCATAAGTTCTACAATGTTTTTGGTTATGGCCATGCCAAGGCCCGTCCCCTGAACCTTATTTGTCGTACTGTTCTCCGCTCTGGTAAAAGCATCGAAAATAGTTTTCAGATATTCAGGAGTCATGCCGTATCCATTATCTTCCACTTCAATCCGAATATGCTCATACTGGGCTGAGTGCTGCTCTAATCCGATGATGCGGAACCAGATATTGCCGCCGTTAGGTGTATATTTTACGGCGTTGGAGAGAAGATTAATTAAAATCTGGTTGATCCTTGTTTCATCTCCCACCAGATATTCATGCTTAATATCCGTCACAACTACATCAAAGCTCTGATCCCTTGCCTTTGCCATGGGGCGGATAATGGCATCTACAGAGGCCACCAGACTGCTTAATGTGAATTCCCCTATGGTGAGAACCACTTTGCCGCTTTCTATCTTGGACACATCCAGGACATCATTAATGAGACTTAAGAGATGCTGGCCGGATGCGGTGATCTTTCTTGTGTATTCTCTCACTCTGATGGGATTATCTGCATCTTTGGCAAGAAGAGTAGTGAATCCCAGAATGGCATTCATGGGAGTACGGATATCGTGGGACATGTTGGAAAGGAAGGTGGTCTTGGATTTGCTTGCAATCTGCGCTGCCTGCAGAGCTTCCGCCAGCTGTCTGTTATGAATCTCCCTTTCTTCTTCCTGTTCCTTTCTTAGTTTCACCTGCTCCTTCTGATTAAAATAATATAAGATACAGCAGATAAGAAATGCGGCCAGCATGATCACGACTACCAGGATCAGATTTTGATTAACGATCTTCCCCTCCTGCTGGATGGCTTCAATAGGAACATAACCGATAAGGTAAAGGGAACCTTCGTTCACCGCCCACATATAAATCAGAGAATTCTGGCCTCGTATATCGTGATAAAACATAATATTCTTCCCGTTCCGTATGCGTTCGGTGACCTCATCCTGAAGTTTTTTATCAAGGATATTATTGGCACGGTAAAAATCTTCCAGATTCAGATGTCCCGCATCCAGCTGGCCCATACCCTTGGGCTTGAGAACAAGCCGTTCGCTTTTGGCATCCATAATGTAGAGCATAGCGCTGCCGTTATAGAAGCCTCCCGGCAATGCCTGATCAAAAGAATCAAAAATATATTCTACATAAAGAGTCGCGGTCTCTTTTTCGTCTTTTACTACAGGGCACTTCATGGTATATGCCCAGGTTCCCATACCGTTGAGATAGGACTGGGATATCGGAAGATCTTCCACGGTTCTTCCCGACGAGAAATCCAGGCCGTTTTCTGTAAATACCTCTTCCGAATTGGATATACCCTGGTTTTCTCCTGATGGTATCAGGGATATCTTTACCATAGTACGGTTCTTTTCGTAAGAGCGGATAAATGATTCCTGATCTTCTATGGTAGAGATCTCCCGGGCAATCAGCTTCTGAAACTCCGCTTCCTTGGTCAGAATTGCTTCCACCGTACCCTTGATCAGCCCCAGGCTTTCGCTTAGATTATGAATTGCCGAGGAGGACATCTCCGACGATATTCTCTGGGCCACAAAAAAAACCACTGTTCCTAAAATACAAAAAACCAGTACAATAGAAAGAAACAAGGAAGCTCCTTTATTGTCTCTGGTTCTTTTCTTATTCTTTTTCATCCTGAACCTCACTTCTTTGGCTCCTTCCCCCTATAAACATATGATAACGACAGCCTCGAAAGCAACGCTGCAAAGTACAGGAAAACAGTAATCATAGTTATGTCTATATTAAGCCTGATTTAGAGCGTACTTAAAAATGCTTTTGTTATATATTATACTATCCTCCGTAATTTTTTGTCAATATTATCATGGGGGATTCTGCCGGTTTCATGGGTAAGGCGGAAAAGCCCATATTTTTTCCATGTTTTGGGCATACTAAAACTACAATCAATAGAAATGGGGGAATTGTCATGTGTACGGCAGCTGCTTATCAAACACGAGATTTTTATTTTGGAAGGACACTGGATTACGATTGTTCTTACGGGGAGGAGGTCACCATAACTCCCCGCAGGTATTCCTTTCCTTACAGGCGTATGGGGAATATGGACAGACATTATGCCATTATCGGTATGGCTCATGTGGCCCAGGGATATCCTCTTTATTATGACGGCATGAACGAAAAAGGGCTTGCCATGGCAGGACTGAATTTTGTGGGGAATGCCTGTTATAATCAGCCTGTGGAGGGAAAGGATAATCTGGCGGTCTTTGAGCTGATTCCCTGGCTCCTTGGCAGCTGTGCCACAGTGAGGGAGTGCAGGGAAAAGCTTGGGAGAGTGAATCTTGTGGACATCCCTTTTCATGAAACTTTGCCTACGGCACAGCTTCACTGGATGATTGGGGATAAGGATGAGACCATTACTGTGGAGTCAGTGGCTGACGGCCTCCATATCTACGATAATCCAGTGGGGGTATTGACTAATAATCCTCCTTTTCCGGAGCAGATGTTCTGGCTTAATAATTATATGCAGCTGTCTCCGAAGCCTCCCAGGAACAATTTTTCTCCTGATTTGCCCCTTAGGGCCTGGAGCCGGGGGATGGGAGCCATGGGACTCCCCGGAGATTTGTCCTCCCAGTCAAGGTTTGTGAGGGCAGCTTTTGTAAAAATGAATTCTCTATCCGGGGATTCAGAAAAAGATAGTGTGGGACAGTTTTTTCATATTCTTGGCTCTGTGGAACAGCAAAATGGCTGCTGCGAACTGGAACAGGGAGGATATGAGAAGACTATCTACACATCCTGCTGCAATACGGCTAAGGGAATCTATTATTACACCACATACGAGAACCGGCAGATTACCGGAGTGGAGCTGTACCGGGAAGACATAGAGAAAGAAACGCTGTGCCGGTATCCTCTTATCTATGATGAGCAGATACGCATGCAGAATGCAGGGCGGCAGGGAGCCAGCTGATCTTGGGATTTGGCTGGATCAGCTGGTTCTATGAGCTCCCTGAGAAAAGTCTTTGTTTTTATGAATGGCTGTCAGCCGATTTTTCCGACAGATATATGGAAAACATAATGGACAGCATTTTATTCGCTACCGTATCTGTTCTGGAGGTCATGACAACAGGTACTTTTGTTCCCATTATAACTGCTGCCGTATCCATTTTTGCAAAAAAGACAAGGCTTTTAAACACACAGTTTGCTGTCTGCAGATTAGGGAATACCAGGATATCCGCACGTCCCGCCACAGGACTTTTAATGTTTTTGTGGCGGGCTGCATCCTCGGATACAGCGTTGTCCAGGGCCAGAGGCCCGTCTACAATACAGTTTGTTATCTGTCCCCGCTCACACATCTTGCTTAACACTGCGGCATCCAAAGTGTCAGGTATTCTGGGATTGATCACTTCCAGGGCTGACAGCAGAGCCACTTTGGGACACTCATATCCCAGACACCTCATGAGTTCCACAGCATTTTCGATAATCGCTTTTTTGTCTTCCAGACTGGGGGCTATGGCCATGGCACAGTCTGTCATAAGCTGTATTCCGTCTTCTCCCGGCTTATCATATACGGTAATCTGTGACAGCAGTTTTCCTGCGTTCAGCCCCTGCTCCCTATCCAGTACGGCTTTGAGAAATAGGGCTGTATGAAGGTTCCCTTTCATAATAAGGTGGCATTGGCCGGATTTTGCCAGCCTTACCACGGTTTTAGCAGCTTCGCCGTGATCAGGGGCGTGAAGTATTTTTACCGTATTTTTGGAAATATTGTTTTTTTCTATAAGTTCAGAGATCCTTTCACTGTTTCCAACCAGTATAAACCGGGCCATGGAGCGTTTTTCCATTTCTTTTACCAGTTCCATAATATCCTGGTCTTCAGCCGCCGCGACACCGATTACTTTCGGATGTTTCCTGTCCAGATATTGTTCAATGTCTCTGATGCGTTTTATCATTGTCTGCCTCCTGCTTCCCATATGGATACACTTTAAGAGCCTCCTGACCCCTTAGATATCTGAGACAGCCATCTCCCAGGGCTTCCATCTCGTTTTCACCTGGATATAGATAAATCGGGGCTATGAAGCCGATTCTCTTCTTTACAAGTCCTATAAAATAGTCAGAGTATGCCAGGCTGCCTGTAAAAGCAATGGCCTCCGTGCGGCCGCACAGAACAGCAGCAGCGGCTCCGATGGATTTTGCCACCTGATACGCCATGGCCTCATAGACCGTTTGAGCCATTTCGTCGCCATCCTTGATTCTCTGTTCTATTTCCAGGCAGTCTGCAGTCCCCAGATAGCTGATAAGTCCGCCCCGTCCATTGACCTGGCGCAGCATTTCCTGGCAGGTATACTGCCCGGAATAGCAGAGCCGGATTAAATCTCCCACCGGCAGATCGCCGGAACGCTCCGGAGAGAATGGGCCGTCTCCGTCCAGGGCATTATTGACATCAATGACACGGCCTTTCTTATGAGCGCCTACAGAGATTCCGCCTCCCAGATGAACGACAATCATATGGGTATTCTCATAAGCTTTTCCTATGTTCGTACAGATTTTTCGTGCTGTGGCTTTCTGATTCAGAGCGTGGAAGCTGGAGATCCGCCGGATAGGGGAGCAGCCGGAGAATCTGGCTTCACTGCACAGCTCGTCGGTCATAGGCGGGTCTACTACAAAGGCCGGTATTTCCAGTTCTTTTCCCATGTCATAAGCAATCTGATTGCAGACAGAGCAGGGATGGGAGCCATAGAGACCGCTTTTCATATCCGCAAGCATCTGCTGCCCGATTTTATAGATTCCCCCCTCTACAGCCCGCATATTGCCTCCCCGTGTCACCAGGGCGTCTAAGGAATCCAGCCTTATGTCAGCTTCCTTCAGTACGTTTAATATGGCTTGTTTCCTGTAATCGTATTGCTCCCAGATGGTTTGATACGGTTCCAGTTCCTTTGTCGTGTGCTTAATGGAGAGAGATAAAAGTATTTCATGATTCTTTCGTACTGCTATTTTGGTAGAGGTGGATCCTCCGTTGGTAATTAGAATGCAGTATTCTTTTTCCATATCATCCTCCCGTCACCCTTCTGATGCAAGAAGCTCACTGTATCGGCAGGAAGTTTCGTTCTGAAGGATTTCCATATCTGCTTTGGTCATGTGTTTAAAACGTCCCTGGAGGCATAGGTAATCGTTAATGGGGCGCAGTTCTTTTATTTTTCTGTTTACTGTAATACGGCCGTTTTCATATTCATACAGAACCCAGGCTCCGGTTTCTATTGCCATTCGGCAGACTTCAACAGATTTACCCGGCGGATAGGCCCAGCCCGTTGGACATGGAGTATGTACATGGAGAAAAGCCGGGCCCTTTGCATCTTTTGCCTTCTTTACTTTTTTCTCCAGATCCGGCAGATTGGCCGCAGAGCATGCCGCCGCGTAGGGAATGTGATGGGCAATGGCAATCTTAAGCAGATCTTTTTTATAGGTAGGTTTTCCGGCTGGAGTTGTAGTGGTGCCGGCGCCGTAGGGAGAGGCGCCGGACCCCTGGATTCCTGTGTTCATATAGGCCTCATTATCATAGCAGACATATAGGATTCGGTCACCCCGTTCCATCATTCCCGACAGAGACTGGAGACCGATATCCGCAGTAGCTCCGTCTCCGGCAAAAGCCAGAACCGTTGTGTGGGTATTGCCCTGTGCATCAAGTCCGGCTCTTACCCCTGCCGCCGATGCGGCTGTATTCTCCAGATTACACTGATAACCGGCGATCTTTATGTTGGTTACATTATCAATACCGCTGAAAAGGGCCGCACAGCCCGGCGGGATGATTACTATGGTGTCCTCTCCCAAAGCCCGGATTACCGTTCGGAAGACAAGTTCCAGACCACATCCGGCACAGGCGTTTACTCCATGGGATACCAGGCCCTTTGCTTCTGTTTCGATTTTATACATACCTAAGCACCTCCCTGATTTCCATTGGATGTTCCTTTGCATCAATCCAGACAGGAACATTGGACGTGGTTTTTGCAGACAGAATATCTTCATACATACGCCGGATGGTTGCCGGGCTTACATCTCTGCCGCCCAGACCTCCTATATAATTTTTTATAATCATATGGCTGCCCACTGCGCTTAGAGTCTCATGGAAGAGGGGACCTCCCATGGTGCCCAGGCCGGCGCTTCTGTCAAACACGGCAATCCTCCCGGCATTTTGTGTCAATGCTTTCATCTGCTTTGCCGGGAAGGGGCGGAAACAGGTTACCTTTACAGCCCCGACTTTGCTGCCTTGTTTTCTCTGCTCGTTGACAAAGTGTTTCATGGTTCCGGTCATTGAACCCATTCCCACCAGGATTGTTTCGGCATCCTCTGTTCGGTATCCCTCAAGCATTTGAAGCTTCCGTCCGAATCGGGATTCAAACTCTGATGCCGCGTCTGCGAATACTTTCTCTGCAGCTTCAAATCCTTTCATCATCTGGTACTTCATCTCCGTAAATTCTTCCAGGGAGATAAGATCATTGATAAAGACCGGGTCGGCAGGGTCCAGCCAGAAATTCTTTTTTTCATAGGGCCCTACAAATTCTCTTACTTCTTCCTGTTCAGGCACCAGCACCTTCTGCATAGAATGGGACAGGAAAAAACCATCAAAACATACCATGGCCGGGAGCAGGACTTTTTCATGTTCTGCAACCTTATAAGCCATGAGCATCAGGTCGAAAATCTCCTGTACGTTTTCACAGTAGAATTGCAGCCAGCCGCTGTCGCGCTCCGCCATACTGTCCTGGTGATCGCACCACAGGCTCCATGGAGAAGCCAGGGCTCTGTTTACTACAGGCATAACCATGGGAATACGCATACCGGATACCGCGTTGCATATCTCATGCATGAGAGCGAGGCCTACAGATGCCGTAGCCGTGGCCGCCCGTATTCCTGTAAGCTGCGCGCCGAGAGCACAGCTTAAAGCGGAGTGTTCCGATTCCACGCGGATAAATTGGGCATCCATTGTTTTGCGGGCAATCATATCCGACAGTTTTTCCGCAATAGGGCTTTGGGGTGTGATGGGGTATGCGGCGACTACTTTGACATCGGCCATGCTTACCGCCTGAACAGCAGCGCCGTTGCCATCTAACATTTTATATTGAGCCATCTATTGTTCACCTCCTGCGGGTATCATCTCAATACACTTTTTCGGACATTCATTGGCGCAGATTCCGCATCCTTTGCAAAAATCCCAGGCAAATGTCACACATTCTTCCTGATTCGTTATGATTGTTACGGCATCTGCCGGGCAGTATCTCTGGCAGGTGCCGCATTTGACACATGATTGATAATCCACTGCCGGATATTCCTGACGCCAGGAACCGGTATGTACTGCGCCGAAGATTGTGGCAATGGGCCCCTGGGCCCTAAATTTTTTTAGCTGCATCGTAAGCCTCCTTTGCCGCATCTGCATTTGTACCGCCTGTTTTTGTTCCGAAAGCGGACTTGATTGCATTTGTTACGGATTCTATTTTTACGATTCCGGTTTTTGCCAGAATGCCCAGCATGGCGCTGTTTGGAATAGCCCTTTTTATATTTTTTACTGCAATGCCCGTGGCATCTGCATAATAAACTTCCCGGAATCCGAATGTCTGCTTAAACTGCCTTGCTATAGTTTCCTCTTCTGTGTTGAGAACCAGGACGGCATTGGGGCTGATACCGGCTCCGATATCAATCTCCCTGGTTAAAAAGCTCGCATCAGACACCAGAACAAGGTCTGGTTCGTAGACAAAACAGTTTAACAGAACAGGCTTGCTGTCGATAATAATGCTTGTGTTTACAGGTGCGCCGCGCCGTTCATGTCCATAGGAAGGAACCGTTATGGCATATTCTTCTTCATAGATGGAAACCGCTTCAGACAGAGTCTTGGCCGCTGTTACGATTCCTTGGCCCCCCAGGCCAAAAAACTTAAGTTTAATCACATAATCCCCTCCCTTCTATAGTTTTTCTGCCAGTTCTAAAAGCAGATGTTCTGCTTTTAGAGGATTGAAGATCCCGCAGGCGCAGGGCTTTGACAATTCCTCTGCCGCATTTTTTGCCGTTCTTTTGCCGGAACGGATGTCCTCCACCATCTTTAAGACCAAACCGGCGGATATCATAGCATGTCCGCACATGGTGGTAATCTCTAATACCTGAGGGGAGGGAAGCTTGTCCGTATTCCCCCAGATTCCCAGAGAAATGTCCACGGAATGGCGCTGAATGCCGGCTGCTTTTGCACAGCAGTCCACATCGTCTACCAGACCCGAAACCACTGCGGAGTATCCGTAATCGGCTTCTTTTAAGGCTTTCATTACCTCAATAAGTTTATCTCTGGTGTCAAACACGCCGTGAACCATGGGAACATCCGGCGTTAAGTTGGCCTTGATTTCATCAAAGGTGTGGGTTGCAAAATTGCCGCATCCAATAGCGCCCATATTCACCGGATTGAATTTATGCATCAGGTCCAGATACTTTTTAAATACTTCTACGCTGTTCTGATTGTTGATTCCCCGTGCCGGCATAATTAATACTACATAATCATTTTTTTGCCCTGAGCGGGTCTTTAATCTGTGAAGTGTATGGGTCATAATGAGTTCCCTCCTTCTCTCGTCCGGTCTTCATAGCGCGGTCTGCCAAGGCCAAGGTTGGTCTTGGCAGATGCAGCGCACAGATCCAGATCCAATTTCTTAATGATATCCATGACCGGAATGGAATCGTCTGTTTCATCTACACGGCAGATCACGCAGAGACTGAATACGGTATCAATATGCTGCGAGGCTTTCTTAAGGGCCCGAAGCACGGCTTCTGCTCTCTCAAGTCTGCAGGAGAATTCCACTATGGCACTCATAACGGCTTCATCCAGTACAGACGGTTCCAGAATTCCCTGCTTCTTGTCTATAATCAGCGGGGTGACCGGATTATTTACTTCAAAACTTTCTGCATAAGGAGCCACAGCTTGAAGGATTGTCTGGAGATCACGGAATGTAGACCCCACACCGGGGCGCCCCAGTTCGGCAGCAAATGTAATCATGTCCAGGCTGTGTACTATGCCAGTGACGTCATTGGTTTTCACTTCTTCCGTTCCTCTTCCTGCATGTTTGAGGGCGGTATTCTCATGTTTCCCGAATGGATCTGAAAATGCTTTCCGATATGCTCTGGGCACTTCCAAATGGACGTTATAAATAGCATTCCGGGGACAGCCGGAATTTTTAAGGCAGACGCCGCATTCTACACACAAATCCAGATCAACAGCCGCTTTTTTCATCTGGATTCCTATGGCGTCTCTGGGACAATAGGGCAGACATTTGCCGCATCCCACACATTTTTTCTGATTGATATACATGAATCAATTCCTCCTGTATTTAATGAATAAAGTTAAGCAGAATTCCTGCAATTACCAGCACAACCGATCCCCCGATTCTGGATGAATAAGAGGAGTAGGGAAGCAGTTCCATGCGGTCTGCTGCTGCCAGGGTAGCCAGGTCCCCTGTCTGTGCCATGTTGGACATGCAAAGCCCTGCAGCAATGGCCGCTTCAACCTCATAAAGCCCCATAAAGTGTCCCACAATCCCTGCGCCCAGAGCTGCCCCGATTACAATTGCCAGTACCAATACCAGATAGACGGGATTCGTCAGGGCTTCAATGGTTTTGCCAATATCAATGTTAGAGATACCTATAGGAATTAAAGCCGCATAGAGAAGGTTTTTCGTCCATGTTCTGGACCACTGGATGGCGCCGATCTCAAGGTGTTTAGGAAGCAGGCCAAATGCTTTGACCAGGGTCAGAATGATGATTAAGTAAACATAGGTATGCAGTCCTTTGTAGACGAATTTGTTAATGATAAGGGCTGCCATGTAAGCGATCATAGCAATGTAAAATCCTGCGCCCAGGCCTTCATAGGTAATGGGTGATCCGTTAATCTCGTTATCCTCCTCCTCCAGTTCCCTGGCAAGTCCCGGATCTGCAATCTTAAGAATCTGCCCATTGCCTGTGAGTACAGGTTTCTTTTTCCCTATGCGGTTTAAGATGCCTCCTAAGATGATGGAAGCTACATTTCCGAGAACGACTGCCGGCATGAGTACAGAAAGGAGTGTCTCTGACTCTCCGCCAAAATGGCCGGAATAGATTTGAGAAAGAGGCAGTGCGCCTGCACCTACGCCTCCTCCCATAATGGGGATAGCCAGGTTAAACAGAGCGTTCTTTCCGCCGTAACCGGTGACGGTTCCAATCAGAAATGCCAGGAAACATGACATGAAAAGGCCGCCTAATATGGATGGTAAAAACTTTAATGTTGATTTGATAATAATTTTTCTGGACAGTGAT
>Ga0224748_10453_pt1 | contig 12714 bp, 10 predicted proteins | sample LIM_F_Water_Neg_FD_182074 | JGI IMG/M metagenome (GOLD analysis project Ga0224748, IMG submission 182074) | Enriched cells from gastrointestinal tract of the lab mouse from Pacific Northwest National Laboratory (PNNL), Richland, Washington... | ecosystem: Host-associated > Mammals > Digestive...
AGACCAAGGGCAACCTTGGTCACTTCTCCGTCAGGCGCTGCGATCAATTCCACGAATTTCTCGATCAGCGGCACCGGAAGGTTGTCCACACAATAAAACCCCGCATCTTCCAGCATCCTTAAGGCAGTGCTTTTTCCACCGCCGCTCATCCCCGTAACTACCACAAAACGCATGATACTCCCCCACTTCTAATTCGTCCTGCAGATCTTTGATGTTCTTTCCATGGTCTCCCTCAAAAATCCCCCAAAAAGATCACTTCCGGCTCCAGGGAAACGCCAAATTTATCATACACTCTGTCCTGCACTTCCTGTATCACTTCCGCCACGTCAGCGGCTGTTGCTTTTCCGGTGTTGATCACAAACCCACAATGCTTCTCCGATACCTTTGCCCCTCCGATCGAATACCCGCGAAGCCCGGCATCCATGATCAGCTTGCCTGCAAAATATCCTTCCGGCCGTTTAAAGGTACTTCCCGCACTGGCATATTCCAAGGGCTGCTTCTCCTTTCTTTTTCCGGAAAGCTCTTTCATTTTCAATGCAATCTCTTCACGCGCGCCCGCTTTCAGCCTTAATTGCACCTCCAGCACAATAAAGGGCCTGTTTTTTATTACACTGGTCCGATACCCAAACTCCATATCTCCCCTGGAAAGCTCCAAAACTTCCCCGTTCTTATCAAGGACCGTCACCTGCTCCACAACCTGTTCCATTTCCCCGCCGTAGGCGCCGGCATTCATCACCACACTGCCTCCCATGGTTCCTGGAATCCCTGAAGCAAATTCAAGCCCCGTAAGCCCGTGTTCCATAGCCGCCTTTGATACCTGCGATAAAAGCGCCCCTGCCTGGGCGATGATCAGATCCTCCTGAACACTGATCTGATTCATCTTATCGCCAATCTGTAAAATGACCCCTTGATAACCTTTATCTCCTACCAGCAGATTACTTCCGTTCCCTAAGATGAAAAATGGTATTTCCACTTTTTGAAGATAAGGAATGACTCTAAACAACTGTTCCCTGTTGCTGATACGCATGAAGCACTGCGCTTCTCCCCCCACACGAAAAGTCGTGTGCCTGCACATGGGCTCACCACGGAAAACATCCTCCCGGGGCACATATGCCGTTAACACTTCATAGATAGATGAACTGATTTCTTCCAATTTTACACCTGCATTCTGATTAATTTGCCACCGATAGGTTCCTATGCGGAACATACTTACGGTCTGCTGTCCAATACCAGCTTCGCCGCACCATATATCCCTGCGTCATTTCCAAGGGTCGCCAGTGAAAATTTCACGCTCCTGCTGCCATGGAACACACTTTTCTCATAATAAGGGCGGATGTAATCAATCAAAATTTCCCCGGCATTTGATACTCCTCCGCCGATCACGATTACTTCCGGGTTCACCACACAGGCAACGCCGGCAAGGCCGTTGCCCAGATATCTCCCAAATTCTTCCGCCACTTCCATGGCAAGCGCATCCTTAGCTTTCACCGCATCAAAAACTGTCCTTGCGGAAATTTTTCCGTTCCGCAGCATGCTGTCCATACCGCTTTCTTTTAATTTCCTGTTTGCAAGCCTTGTGATCCCGGTTGCAGACGCATACTGCTCCAGACATCCCTTGTTACCGCATCCACAGACCTCTGCCTCCTGATCTTCCACGTGGATATGCCCGATTTCACCGCCGGCCCCGGTAAAGCCTGTGAGAATCCTGCCGTCTACAATGATACCGCCTCCTACACCGGTTCCCAGCGTTACCATGACCAGGTTTCGGCTGCCTAAGCCTCCCCCTTTCCACATTTCCCCAAGGGCCGCAACATTAGCGTCGTTTCCTGCCATCACCGGCAGTTTTAAATGCTCTTCCAGTTTTTCTTTGATGCTGAAAACATTCCAGCCCAGATTTACCGCTTTGTAAACCACACCATTACTGTCGATTGGTCCCGGTGCACCTATCCCCACACCTGCCACGTCCTCAAACAAAATCCGTTTTTCTTCCAGCTTTTTCTTGATGCTTTCCGCTACGTCCGGTAAGATATGGCTTCCTTCTTCTTCCACCCTTGTGGGAATCTCCCATTTATCAAGGAATACCCCTTCCGTATCAAAAAAGCCAAGCTTTACCGTTGTTCCCCCAACATCAACCCCTACAACATACTTTCCCATAAATAACCCTCTCTTTATCTTTATTATAGTTTAAAAATATTATTCATGAATTTATCGTGTTTTGCACCGGTCACTCTTCGTCCTCTTCCTCACGCCTTCTGCACAAAGACTCCTGTACCCTCCTGTAAAGCTCCTGTGCCGCATTATAACCCATTTTTTTCTGGCGGTGGTTGATGGCTGCAGATTCACAGATGACGGCCAGATTCCGCCCCGGCCGGATTGGAATGCTGTGGCACACCACTTTAAGCCCTAAGTACTCCGTATATTCTTCTTCCAGACCCAGCCTGTCATATTCTTTCTCTTTATCCCAATCCTCTAAGCGGATGACGAGATCAATGCTTTGCGTGTCCTTAACGCTGGATACACCATACAAAGTCTTCACATCCACAATGCCAATTCCTCTAAGCTCAATAAAATGTTTGGTAATATCCGGGGCGGAGCCTACCAGAGTTTCATCACTCACTCTCCGTATTTCCACCGCATCATCCGTAACAAGACGATGCCCCCTTCTTATCAGCTCCAGCGCCGCTTCCGACTTGCCAATCCCGCTTTCCCCTGTCAGCAGCACGCCTTCGCCAAAAACGTCCACCAGTACGCCATGCACGGAAATACAGGGGGCCAGCTTTACGTTCAGCCATCTGATGATCTCCGCAGTAAAAGCGGAAGTTGCCTTCTTACTCATCAGAAGCGGAACCCCGTGGGCCACCGCAATCTGCCGGAAAAGTTCATCCGGCTGCAACTCCCTGCAAAATACGATCGCCGGCATATCCCAGGAAAGAAATCTTTCATAAATTTCTCTCTGCACCTCTTCCGGCATTCCTTCCATATATGTGTACTCTACGAAACCAATGATCTGTAACCTGGTTGCTTCAAAATGTTCAAAATATCCTGTCAACTGAAGAGCCGGCCTGTTGATATCCGGCTGCGTGATCTTAATTTTAGAAATATCCAGCTCTGGCGTAAGATTTTCCAGTTTCATTTTTTCGATGATCTTCTCCAGCTTTACACTCGCCATACCTTCGCCCCCTTTACGTCTTAACAGTGCGATTCCCGCTCCGCAGCCGTTTGTTTTTCTTCTGCGCCTATTATATCATACCCTATCTTCAATCTCAACTCTTTCGGCCGCGGGCTCCTTGGCTCCATGGAAAAAGTCATAAATCCCCTGAGCCACCGATTCCGGGATTTCGTCCAAGCCAGCCAAGGTCTCCACATCCGCACTTTTCACCTCTTCAATGGATTTAAAGCGGCGCATCAACGCTTTCCTTCTTGATGGTCCAACTCCCGGAATCCCATCCAAGACAGAGCTCACCTGCGATTTCGACCGTAAAGACCTGTGGTATTCAATGGCAAATCTATGCGCCTCATCCTGAATCCGGGTGATCAGCTTAAAGGCCTCGCTGTTCCTGCCTATCAGGATTTCCTCATTGTTATAATATAATCCCCTTGTATTATGGTTATCATCCTTTACCATGCCGCAGACCGGAATTGACAGTTTTAGTTCATCCAATACCTGCAGGGCGATGTTCACCTGCCCCTTTCCCCCGTCCATCAATAATAAATCCGGAAATTTGGTAAAACTGCCAAACTCATCTTCTATTTCCTTTTCCATAAGCTCTTTGCGTTCTTCCATCCCGTGCAAAAAACGCCTGGTAAGGACTTCTTTCATACAGGCATAATCATCAGGCCCTGATACCGATTTAATCTTAAATTTCCGGTAATCGCTTTTTTTCGGCTTTCCCTTCTCATAGACCACCATGGAACCTACATTAGCAAACCCGCTGATATTGGAAATATCAAAAGCTTCCATCCTGTTTAACTCAGAAAGTTCCAAAAGCTTGGCAATCTCCTTCACCGCACCGATCGTCCGCCCTTCTTCCCTGCGTATCCGCTCCTTATCCTGAGAAAGCACCAGCATGGCATTTTTAGCGGCAAGTTCCACCAGCTTTTCCTTAGAACCAATCCTTGGCACCTTCAGGTAGACCCTGCCGCCTTTCCTCCTAGTCAGCCACTGCTCAATGACTTCCATGTCCTCAATATTTTCCTGCAGTATCAATTCTCTGGGAATAAAAGGCGTTCCTGCATAAAACTGTTTCACAAAATCTAAAAGTATCTGCTGTTTAGGGATTCCCGAAACATGGGTCATATAGAAATGTTCCCTTCCGATCAGTTTTCCTCCCCTCACAAAAAAGACCTGTACCACCGCATCCTGTTCATCAGCCGCAAGCGCAATAATATCCTTGTCCTCCCCGTCGCTTCCTTCCATTTTTTGTTTCAAAGCAACCTGCTTTACGCTGTTATACAGATCCCTGTAGCGGATCGCATCCTCAAATTCCAAATTTTCCGATGCCTGCTGCATCTGGCGCTCCAATTCTTTTAACGTATCCTGATAGCTGCCGTTCAAAAAGTCCAGCGCCTTTTTTACCTGCCGCTGGTAGTCTTCCTTGGATACCAGCCCCTGGCAGGGTGCCAGACACTGTTTGATGTGATAATTCAGGCATGCCCGGTCATTGCCGCAGTCCTTAGGCAGGTTCCTGTTACAAGTCCGCAGCTGATACAATTTATTAATCAGCTCAATCGTATCTTTCACCGCCCCTGCACTGGTATATGGGCCAAAATACCGGGAACGGTCCTTTTTCATCTGCCTGGAAAACAAGACCCTGGGAAACTCCTCGGAAACGGTAACCTTAATGTAAGGATAGGTCTTATCGTCCTTTAACATGGTATTATACTTGGGCCGGTGTTCCTTGATCAGATTATTTTCCAGGACCAGAGCTTCCAGTTCCGAGTCCGTGACAATATACTCAAACCTGCTGATCAGCGAAACCATTTTATCAATCTGCGGTCCTCTTCCGATATTGGGCCGGAAATAAGACCTGACGCGGTTATGGAGATTGATCGCCTTACCTACATAAATGATGTGGTCCCATTCATCATGCATAATGTAAACCCCCGGACAGTTGGGAAGTTTTTTTAATTCTTCCTGCACATCAAACATCATGTTCCTCCGTCTTTACTAAGGAAAGCCGATTGTTACGTACCGGCAGAACTTAAAGCCACCGGCACACAATCGGCATTCTCACATTCTTATCTATCATTTACGCCTTACTGAAAGTCCATGGGAGAGTTGGAAAACCTCCCCGTCTTCGGGGATTCCGTCTTCGGGGATTCCGTCTTCGGGGATTCTTCTTCCAAGGAACCGGTCTCCTCTTTCTTTTCCTCTATACTCGGTACTTCTTCCGGTTTTGTATCTTCTTTCCTTGGTTCAAAGGATTCACCCTTTGGCGGCTCCTTCTTCTCCTCATTAGGTTCTTTTGTTTCTTCCGGCTCTGGCAGCCCCTTTTCCGCACGATAAATCTTCATAAATTCTTTACCGCTTATCGTCTCCTTCTCGATCAGGTGTGCCGCCAATTTATCCATCAACTCACGGTTACCGGAAAGCAGCTCTTTCGCTTCCTCATAACACTGCTTTAACGTCTCCATGATCTCACTGTCCACATCCGCCGCCGTACGGTCAGAACAGGTCAGCCTTGCGCCTCCTCCTAAATATTCGCTCTCCACCGTGGCAAGCCCCATCAGCCCAAAACGATCGCTCATACCAAAACGGGTGACCATATTCGTGGCAATATTGGTAGCCTGCTCGATATCGTTAGCCGCACCGGTCGTCACATTTCCAAATATCAGTTCTTCCGCCGCCCGTCCGCCTAAAAGGCTTACCAGCCTGTCGTGAAGCTCCGCCTTCGTCTGTAAATACTTTTCTTCTTCCGGCACATGCATGACATACCCCAAAGCACCCATGGTCCTTGGCACAATGGTGATCTTTTGCACCGGCTCGGAGTTTTTCTGCAGAGCGCTGATCAGCGCATGCCCCACCTCGTGATAAGAGACGATCTTGCGTTCTTCCGCACTCATGATACGGTCCTTCTTTTCTTTCCCTACCAAAACCTGTTCCACTGCATCAAACAAATCCTTCTGGGTGACATATTCTCTGCCATGCTGAACCGCATTGATGGCAGCCTCATTGATCATATTGGCAAGATCTGCGCCTACCGCCCCACTGGTAGCAAGCGCTATGGCATCCAAATCCACGCTCTCATCCAAATGAACATCCTTCGCATGTACTTTTAAGATCTCCACACGGCCCTTAAGATCCGGTTTATCCACGATGATCCTTCTGTCAAAACGCCCCGGACGCAGCAGCGCCTTATCAAGGATCTCCGGGCGGTTAGTAGCGCCAAGCACTAAAATACCTTTGGAAGTGTCAAACCCGTCCATCTCCGAGAGAAGCTGGTTTAAGGTCTGTTCCCTCTCTTCGTTGCCGCCGCCGTATTTACTGTCACGGCTTCTTCCGATTGCGTCAATCTCATCAATAAAAATAATACAAGGCGCATTCTTGGTCGCTTCCTTAAACAGATCCCTTACACGGGATGCGCCCACACCCACATACAATTCAATAAAATCGGAACCTGAAAGAGAAAAGAAAGGAACTTTAGCTTCTCCGGCAACCGCTTTGGCAAGCAAAGTCTTACCCGTTCCGGGAGGTCCTACTAAAAGTGCGCCTTTAGGCAGCTTGGCGCCTATCTTTGCATATTTGCCCGGATTATGCAAAAAGTCCACTACTTCCTGCAGGGATTCCTTTGCTTCGTCTTCACCAGCCACATCCTTAAAAGTAATGCCCGTCTCCCTCTGCACATAGACTTTAGCATTGCTTTTCCCTACGCCCATAGGTCCGCCGCCCTTTGACATTTTCCGGAAAATAAATACCAGAAATACCCACATGATGATAAACGGGAATACATAAGACAGCAAAAAGCTGATGACGGCGCTTGTTCCGTCCGCTACCTGCCCTTTGACCTCCACGCCATGTTCCAAAAGCCTTGCCGTAAGCGTATCGTCGTCCTCAATCTTACCTGTGTAATAAGAAGTGGTTGGATTGATCCCATATAAATATAACAGAGGCGAGGTATTTTCCTGATCGGCCTGAGACTGGATATAAAGCCGGTCCGTACCCACCACAACGGCTTCTATCTTCTTTTCTTCCAGCATGGTGATAAACTCATTGTACGTAATCTCCTGCTCGGAACCGCCGGTCAACAGTTTCATAAAAGAACTGATCAGCAGCAGGGAAATCAACGCTGCAATCAGAAACATAACGATATTCTGCTTCCGAGGATCCTTTCCCGGCCCACCGTTTCCGCCGTTTCCGTTATTTCCATTGTTGTTGGATGAATTGCCGTTTCCGCCCATCCCCCCGTCATACTTGTTCAGATTGTTTTCGCTCATTTTAATCTCTTTCCTTTTATAATTGGTTCACTGGTCAGATCAATGCCCAGCTTTTTAAATGTATTGATATCCACGTTTGAGAGCATCACCGTGGTATGTACCTGACAACCTTTCAGTTTCGGAAGCTGGTCTAACGCTTTCCTTGCATTGCTATCCGTTAATGCGGAAATGGAAAGTGCAATCAACACCTCGTCTGTATGAAGTCTCGGGTTTTTCCCTCCTAAATACTTGACCTTAAGCTCCTGAATCGGACCGATCGCCTCCGGAGAAATCAGATGCGTATCATGATCCACATCCCCAAGATATTTTAATACGTTCAGTAATAAAGCTGCAGACGCACCCAAAAGATCCGATGTCTTGGACGTTATGATCGTTCCGTCCGCAAGCTCTATAGCTGCAGTAGGCACCCCAAGCTTTGCTTCCCGCTCTTTTGCAGCCACGGTTACCTTCCGGTCATCGGTGGTGATCTTAGCCTGCTTCATCAACAATTCAATCTTATATACTTCATTTTCACTTGATTTTTCTTTCACCACGCCGTTTAATGCCACATAATAGCGGCGGATGATTTCCATATGAGAAGCTTCCCTGCACACCTCATCATCCACTATACAGTTCCCAGCCATGTTCACCCCCATATCCGTAGGTGATTTATATGGGTTTTCTCCGTATATCCCCTCAAAAATGGCATTTAGCACGGGAAAGATCTCAATGTCACGGTTATAATTTACCGTTGTTTCCCCATAAGCCTCCAAATGAAATGGGTCGATCATGTTGATATCATTCAGATCTGCCGTAGCCGCTTCATAGGCAAGGTTTACCGGATGCTTTAACGGAATATTCCAAATAGGAAAGGTCTCATATTTCGCATATCCGGCCTTGATCCCCCTTTTATTATCATGGTAAAGCTGCGAAAGACAGGTGGCCATCTTTCCGCTGCCCGGCCCTGGCGCTGTGACCACCACCAATGGCCTTGTGGTCTCAATATATTCATTCCTTCCATAACCTTCATCACTGACAATAAGCGGGATATTGGAAGGATACCCTTCTATTGTATAATGTAGATATACCTTTACATGTTTCTTTTCCAGTTTTTCCTTAAAAGACACTGCCCCTGCCTGCCCTGCATAATGGGTCAGAACCACACTCCCTACATAAAGCCCGCGGCTTTCAAACTCATTCATCAGCCGTCGCACGTCTTCATCATAAGTAATGCCCAGGTCTCCCCTCACCTTATTCTTTTCAATATCCGCCGAATTGATCACGATCACAATCTCTGCCCTGTCAGAAAGCTTCATCAGCATCCGCAGCTTACTGTCCGGCTCGAAACCCGGCAGCACCCTGGATGCATGATAATCATCAAAAAGCTTACCGCCAAATTCCAGATAAAGTTTATCGCCAAATTTATTGATTCTTTCCTCAATATGTTCCGACTGCATCTTTAAGTATTTCTCGTTGTCAAATCCCACTTTCATGCGAACCTGCCTGCTCCCCTGTTTTTCATTCCTCATCATTAATAAACATCGTTATTAATTGTAGCACAGCTCTCCTAATTATTCCATAAAAAAGAAATGAACTGTTAATGAAACTTTTTTTATGTTTGTCCGGGCATCCGTCAGCCTTTTCTGACATTCTTCCTCCGGGTGCCCGTGTGCATAAAAAGAGACCATGAAACGATACTCCCCGTTTCATGGCTGCCTCGCTGCTGCTTCATAAAAATCCTCCATGTTTTCAAAAGCCTGCAAATTTGGGTGCAAGCACAAATTTGTCTGTGAAAAATTTATTTTTCACAGTATGACCTATGCCCAAACCTCTTCCTCTAATTTTTCAACCCTGTTATCCAAATTATCATACATTCTGAGAAGCATCGCAGTATTTTCAGTGTCCATTTTTATAACCCTATAAATGGATTTTAACTCATCCACATCTTTTTGCGTCTTCTCTATTTTGCTTTCTAATATATTTCGTGTACGTTCCACTTCGTCTAAAACAAGGCTTTCTGATTTAATAATTTTCTTATCCATTTTTTTCGAAATAGTGGTTTCTGATCTTTTTACAATTTTTTCCACCTTATCCAAAATAGAGTTTTCCGACTTCTCAATCGCCTTATCCATCTTTTCCAGAATAGCACTTTCCGACTTTCCAATTGCCTCATCCATTCTCTCCAAAGTAGATATCTCTGATTTTTTTACTACCGTTTCCATCATGTCCTTTAAGACATCCAAATCTTTTTGTTCCAACATAAATACCTCCTTTTTTCTAGGAGACTATAAGCATATCCGAACCTTGGCATAAAACAACCACAGTCAAACTGCAAAATCTCCCGCTTTGTTCTTATTTTTGAGAATAAAAGCATAGATCTTTCAGTCTTCCGATTTTGCTTGACGCCTTTCAGGCTGTTTGTAATCGTTTTATGTTTCAACGACCAGATATGTTTTAGAATATGGAAAGTATGCTTTGAACCCATCTTAGCATATAAAATGCTTTTTGTCATCTAAAAGTTTAATTAAATTTTGATGACGTTCCTTCACATCCTCGCATCCTTCACATTTTCTTTAAACCACTTATAAGCCAGTCCAACCCCCTCTTCCAGTTCTACCTTGTGGGTCCAGCCCAGCCCATGAAGTTTATCCACATTAGTAAGTTTTCTTGGCGTTCCGTCTGGCATGTCCTGATTCCAGATAATCTCCCCCTGATAGCCCACTGTCCGCTTCACAATCTTTGCAAGCTCCTTGATGGTGACCTCTTTCCCTGTTCCAATATTTACATGCTGTTCCCCGTCATAATGTTCCAAAAGGTACACACAGGCATCCGCCATGTCGTCCACATAAAGAAATTCCCGAAGGGGTGTTCCCGTTCCCCAAAGCTCTACCGTGGGAGCATTATCTACCTTTGCCTCATGGAATTTCCGGATCATGGCCGGCATCACATGGGAACCCTGCAAGTCATAATTATCATAAGGGCCATACAGGTTGGTAGGCATACAGCTGATAAAGTGATCCCCATACTGTCTCTTATAGAATTTACACATTTCCAACCCGGCAATCTTCGCAATGGCATAGGCCTCATTGGTTTCTTCTAACGGACCGGTAAGCAGTGCATCCTCCGGGATTGGCTGGGGTGCCATTCTGGGATAAATGCAGGTGCTTCCCAAAAACAAAAGCTTCTTCACCTGAAATCTATGGCAGCTTTCTATCACGTTACATTGAATCTGCATGTTTTCATAGGCAAAATCTGCCGGTGATGTATTGTTCGCATTAATGCCCCCTACTTTTGCCGCAGCAAGCACCACCACATCCGGCCTCTCTTCCTCAAAAAATGCCCTGACCACTGCCTGATCAGTCAAGTCCAGTTCTTTATGAGTTCTTCCGATCACATTGTCATATCCTTTTACTTTCAGATTCCTGACGATGGCACTTCCTACAAGCCCTCTGTGTCCGGCCACATAAATTTTATCTGATTTTTCCATTTTTCCTGTCCTTTCCTGTTTCATTAATCACTTTCACCGTAAATGAAAGCCCTCTTCTATCGTTTCTCCCCGGAAAATGTCTTCCGCCTTCACCGGCGATGCCGGAAAATCCTGATATCCTGTCTGATCCCCATGTGCGGGATAATAAAACGTATAGCCGTGAAGCTCATAAGGGATCGTCTCATAATTTTCATAGTCTTTCTGTAACAGTAAATATTCCGGTGAAGCCTGTTGGCTAAGTTCGCTGCCGAAAGCCCCGGCCTTATACGCCGCCAGCAGCAAGATCAGCATAGCATACACACGGAACCTGTCGGTATGAGGGCTGATTCCCAAATATAAATACCCCCATGTGAGCACCGGGCACAGCCACAAAAAAATGCAGCCATAACGGATAAGCGGCGCACTGGTAAGCCAGAATAAAAAACACACTGCCACCACAAAGCCTATGTATAGATAATCCGCCATATCCCGCTTTTTCCTGACAAACGCATATACGGTCAGCAAAGCCAGCACCACCACACCGCTTATGGCAAGCGCCAAAAACAGTTTATTTACGGCATCCAGACCGGCTGCCCATTCCGGAAGCCACTTAACTGCCGGTTCATCATACCTGGCGACATCCGAAAAGCCCCTGCCCCATACCTGTATTTCCTTTGCGTCATAGTCCGCCATCCCCTGGGGAATCTTAAAGTCAAAATCAAACAGATCTATCGCTGTAAAGGGATAGACCAGCCACCCCGACAGCAAAATGTTTCTGGCAAGGAAAGGCACCGCAGTTAAAAGGCCCACCCCCATAAATTTCAAGATCTCACCAACACGCTTTTCACGGATCATCTGCCAGGCAGGCCTTAACGCAAGCAATAATAACAATGCGCCTGAAAGTTTGACGCTGACTATCATTACACCCATAACGCACAGCAAAGCATAGGGAAAATATGACTGTTCTTTTCTCTCCAGAAGTTCCAGCCACTTGATCAGAACATAGAATGCCAAAAGCACCATAAAATAATCCGATGCCGGCGAAATCATTTCATCAAAAATATTTAAAAGATAGTAAATGCCCATGATTCTGACAAAATCTGACAGCAAAGGCTTTGCCAGCATCCCTTTGCGGAACCCTTTCACACACACCACCGACAGTAAAAAAGCCAGAAAACCCGCACAACAGTGAAAAGACCTGCCTCCCAAAAAAGCCATACTGTAAAGAGCCGACAAACAAAAAGAAGCGCTGTTATAAGCCAGCCTGCTATGCAGGTTCCCAAGGCCGGGCACAACCCCGTACTCCTCGATCCACCGGATGCTCTGGGCATGGTATAGCCCCGTATCGTAATGGATGATGCCTCTTGACGTTCCGTAGGAAAAAAGCAAAAATAATGTAATCACCACCAATAGCCCCGGCAGTGTTACGGTAAGCCGGAACGAGTGGAATTGTGCCGCAAATTCCTCCCGAAATAAAATCAGGCAGACAAAGCATCCCAGGACAAGCAGGACATTGGCCCAAAACCCCACCTTGTAAAAAAGACTGAAAGCCTGGGCATAAACCGTCACTGCCCCTATACCGGCATACAAATAGCCAATTTCCCCTCTGACATGCCATTTCGTCTTACCTGAAATCATCTTCACACAGGCAAAACCGACAACATAACATGTAAACAACATATACAGCCAAATACAGATTACAGAGATCATTTACGTTTGCCTCAAAAATACAATTTATGCTTGGTCATTTTTTTTATTCTTTTTATATTCTTTGCAGCTTATTCCCGCAATTTCTTTCAAATCCGCATCCATCATCATGGAAACCAGATCATGGA
>Ga0224748_10454_pt1 | contig 12713 bp, 10 predicted proteins | sample LIM_F_Water_Neg_FD_182074 | JGI IMG/M metagenome (GOLD analysis project Ga0224748, IMG submission 182074) | Enriched cells from gastrointestinal tract of the lab mouse from Pacific Northwest National Laboratory (PNNL), Richland, Washington... | ecosystem: Host-associated > Mammals > Digestive...
TGTGTTTAAGTCTTGTGAAAATCTGGAGAAAGTGAACATCCCTGGCCAGGTATTTAAGATTGAAGAAGGAGCATTTAATATCTGTACAAATCTGAAAGAAGTAACCATTGGAGCCGGAGTAGAAATGATTAAGAGCGCGGCGTTTGGCGGCTGCCAAAATTTGGCAGACATTTACTATGGCGGAAGGAACCGCGAGGCGGTGGCCACGGTTGACCAGGAAGGAAACGTGAAAGGCATAGCCGCGGGCTCCGCCACAATCACGGCGGCGCTTAACGGGAAGACCGCATCCTGCGAGGTAACCGTTCGGAGAGCGTCCAATGGAGGTGGAAGTTCCAGTGGTGGAAGCTCTAGTGGCGGAAGCTCCAGCAAAAGCTCCTCCTCAACCAGTGGGGTCAATACCTGGACCCAGGACACGAAGGGCTGGAGATACAAAAAAGGGGACAACACCTGGGCGTCTAATGGCTGGCAGCGGATTGACGGAAAATGGTACTATTTCAATGAGGTCTCGGACGGAACCAGAGGGGCGTTGATGATTAACACTTAGATGGGGGAGTATTATGTAAACCAGGGAGGAGTCTGGGCAAAATAAATCAACAGAAGGTTCCCATGGGTTTTGGCATGGGAACCTCCGCTGTGTAAGGCTTATTTTACACTACCAAGAATTCTGTTTTTATAATCCTATTCCATTTAAACCTTAACTCTCACCAAACCATTCTCTGACAACGGAGACTCCCATCGCGACGGCCTTCGCTATGGAATCATTGTCCATACCCATGGCCTTAAGATTAAAGGCCGTCTGCTTTGCCTGCTCCAATTCTCCACAACCTTGTTTGACATTTCCATGATGATCTTCCTGGTATAGGCGCTGATCTGTCCCGATTCTAACAGGTCATCCAGCCGGTTCCGGATATCTATGTACTCCGCTTTCAGGCTCTCCAGCTTCCCTTTATCCTTATTATACTCCACAAAACGGCTCTCATGCGAGAATATATAGAACGGGATCAGGAACAGCAGGTTCTTCTCAAAGATCTCGTCAATCCCGTATCTCTGGGATTTCATCACCAGGACATCAAAGCGGACGGTCCCGCCGGGTGTCCTCATCTCAATTCTCATCTGATCCGGCGTCGAGGTATCGCACCTGAGAAACAATATCGCCGAATGGGGAATCTCCACTTTAAGGGTGTCCCCCACAATCTCTCCCTGGTCCAGGGCGATCTGGGTTGAGTACTACAAAAAAACTGTCACTGGCAGCATTTTTGCATGCTTAGGCATCGAAAATTCTCACCAGCATGCTGCTGTCCGCCGTGCTCTGGCACTCATACAGGAATTTCTTTTCTTCCTTTCCCACAATCTTAAAGCTGGTATCCGTAACCCGCTTCTCCTCCCCGCCGTCCTGCTGGTTTAAAAAATGGGTTTCCGGCATAAAGACGATCTCCTCGTCACCACGAAAGTTCTCGTGGAAAATCTCGTTGATGACCGGTATGATCAGGCGGCGGCAGTCATTGAGCAGAGTGCGGAACACGTCATCATAGGGGGTATTTACTATTATATTACTGTTTTTTTTATCATTCATCTGGCCTGTCTCCATTTTGCGGAATCTCCCGGGTTTCCCTGTCCCTATCATACCATAAAAGTTTATGTCCGGGCAAGCTGATGTCAAAATTCGTATGGGTCTCTGTCATTTATTGTATCGGATGCCCTTTAGCTTGGAATCATCCAAATGTCCACTTTACGCTTCTTACACCTTTCACCGCTGTCTACTTTTAGGGATTTCTTCCCTTTTTTGTATGTCTACTTTTCAGGTATTTCCCCTAGCGGTAACTAACATTTCAGGCAATCCCTTTCTCTTGCCGTGTCCACCTTGTAGGGTACATTATACTTCACAGGTATCCTATGAACGTAATTTCCATATAAATAAGCCGCCAGATTACAGAGCCTTTTGTATTCAAAATATATGCCGCTTCCTGTCAGTTCACGCCTTGCGCTGCTTTTGGTTTGATAGTATACTGGATGGGATCTGTAAGGTTATCGCGGCATATTAGGAGAAATGGATTGAGGGACAACATGTACACCAAAAGCCAACTTTGTAAAAACGCGGGGATCACACCAGAGACCCTGCGCCACTATGTGGATATCGGACTTATAAGGCCAAAGGAGATCACGGAAAAAGGATACCGCAAGTACGACAGGGACAGTATCCTTGATTTGTGGTTCTACCGTCTGGGGGCGTCTCTGGGGAACCCGCTGAAAGAAGTAAAGAAATGGAATACTACCATGTCCATGGAGCATTTTGTCGGCCGCCTCCGGGAGAGGGAGGGGGAGCTTGAGAAGACCATGGCTCAGTTGGAACAGCAGTTTGCCATGATCCGGGAGATCCGCCACTACACGGAACAGGAATTAAGGAGCCACCAGACAGTGACGAGAGAGCCGGGGCTGGCGGGATACCGGGCTTTTTGCGACAGCGGGGAAGCGGCCCAGCGTCAGATCGGGAGGCTGGCGGAGCTATTTCCCATGGTGTCTATTTCCATTGATTACGCTCTGCCGGAAAACTGGAGGCAGGTCTTTCGAGATGGGGACGGGGAAACTTGTCTTAAGTCCAGGCTGGGCGTCTGTCTTTTGGAGGAGCGGTTCGGGCTCATTGACTTAAGAGACAAGGAAGGGCTTGAGGAGATGCCGGCCATGGACAGCCTGTGCATGTCTCTGGTAACAGACAGGCCCTTTGACCTTGGCTTGAAGGATTTTCGTCCCCTTCTGGAAGAGGTGGACAGGGAAGGCTTAAGGCCCCAGGGAGGGATCATAGGGAGCCTGTTCTGCAGGGAGGTGGCCAGGGATCAGGTTCACTACCTTCTGAAATGCCGGGTCCTGGTGGGAGAGTTGGAGGAAAAAAATAACTTGACCGTGTGGCTGCCACACGGTTTATAATGATTATGACTTGATAAAAAAATAACATGCCCACGAAAACACAGGGTAGGAGGAGGAGAGTCATGAGAAAACGAATTTCCACATTTCTGGGACTGACCGCGGCGGTTTGTACGGCTGTCAGCGGATGTTCTTCACAGCCAGCGGCTACTTCCACGGAAGCGCCGGCAGAGACCACGGAGACGCTGGAGACCACCAAGGCGGAGACCGAGACCCAGGAGGCGGAGCGGGGAACCTATATCCCGGGAACCTACACAGCCACAGCCCAGGGCTTTGGCGGCGACGTGACCGTGACCATCACCGTAGACGCTGAGTCCATCACGGATGTGGTGATTGAGGGGGCCCAGGAGACAGACGGCATAGGCAGCAGAGCCGTGGAGGAGCTTCCAGAGGCCATCAAGTCCGCTCAGAGTGAGGAGGTGGACGCGGTCGCCGGGGCCACCATTACCAGCAAAGCCATACAGACCGCTGCCGGGGAAGCCTTAGCCCAGGCAAGGGGAGATGAGGCTGGCGGGGAGGTCAGCGTGAAGATGGTTCCCGGAACCTACACAGCCCAGGCCCAGGGCTTTGCCAAGGCAGAGCTTCTTGAGGTCAGCGTCACGGTCAGTGAAGACAAGCTTGAGTCCATTGAAGTGAATCCGGACAACGGGGAAACAGCCACGGTGCTCCAGTCAGCCATTGACCTGATGATCCCCAGGATGATTGAGAACCAGTCCGTAACCGTGGATTCCATCTGCGGGGCAACCGTTTCCAGCAATGCCATTAAGACAGCCGCTGAGGCCGCTGTTGTGGAGGCCATAGTGGCAGCCGGAGGGTCCGAGTCGGATGTGAAAGCGTTTTATGTGAAAGAACCGGTAAGCGCTGCCCAGGAGGAGCTGGAGACCGACGTGCTGGTGATCGGCATGGGAGGTTCCGGTTTCGCGGCCGCGATGAGTGCTGCCCAGGCCCAGTATGAGGCGGCGGGAAATGACGCCTCTAAGGTGAGTGTTCTTGGCATTGACAAGGCAGGCAAGTACGGAGGCACTTCCGCTCTCACCAGCTCCCCCATGGCAGTGAACCCACCCAGCATGGTGGCCCAAAAAGGATCCGATTATGTGGATGTGGATGTATTTAAAGAGGACTGGCTCAACTACACAGAGGGAGATGCCAAGGAAGAGCTGATAGATGTGATGATCGGCAAGTCCGGCGAGACCCTGGACTGGCTGATGGATCTTGGATTTGAGTTTGCCCAGCCAGTGCCGGGATTTGGAACCCCTTATGAAGTGGTGTGTTATTACGGCGAGGGTTTTATAGGGTCTGACGGCCAGACAACCAGCAAGTCCGTGGTAGGGGGATTCTTTGACAAGATGATGGATGCCTATGAGGAGATCGGAGGAAAATACCTTCTGGAGACAGAGGGAACCCAACTGATCTTAGAAGACGGAAAAGTGGTTGGCGCGAAAGCGGAAGGAGCTGACGGCACCCAGTACACCATCCGCGCCAAGGCGGTGATCCTGGCAGGCGGCGGATTTGCCGGGAACACAGACATGGAAGAGAAATATCTTACCAATGACTACTATCCTATCAAAGGCTCGTGGAATTTGTACGGCTGTGCCCAGAATGACGGAAAGACCATTGAGATGGCTCTTGAGGCGGGGGCTGGGACCTACAACATCAGTGTTCCGCCCATGGTGCACATTGGTGGCATCCCGGTGCTGATGCATGACTATCCGGTCAATAAGATTGAAGGCCAGACCGACATGTGGACCCACCGAACAGCCACATGGTCTCTCAACGATATCCCCATGGTCATGGCATTGTCCCCGGATACCATGGCGGTGAACATGGAAGGAAAGCGTTTTACAGACGAGAGCGGGCTGGCCATGATGGATCCCTGGAAGGCAGGGCCGGAGTTCTACTCCATCTGGTCTGACGCGAGGATCAAGGATGTACAGGAAAACGGATTTGAGTACGCGAGTACCGGACTGTTCATCAATCAGGGCGGCGTTCCCACAGGGACTCCCATACCGGAGATCTATGAGGTCCTTGAAAAGGCGGCAGAGTACGGGCTGGTCTACAAGGGCGACACCATTGAGGAGCTGGCAGAGCAGATCGGCGTGGAAGGAGCTGTGCTGGCTGAGAGCGTAAAGGGATATAACGCCTACTGTGAGACCGGAGAGGCCAACGGGGAGATCGAGAAAGCAGACAGGATCTACAGCCCAGAGGGAGCGGATTTAGGTGAGGCTCATTATAAAAAGGGAATCGGCGAAGAAGGCCCGTTCTACGCGGTGAAAGGCGCTTCCTGGTGCTACAGCACCGCGGGCGGCCTGGATGTGGATGCCCAGATGCGGGTTCTGAAAGAGGACGGAACCACTCCCATTGAGGGATTGTATGCGGTGGGAACCGACACCATCGGCGTGCTCCTGACAGAGAAGAAAGAGTATGTGAAATACGGCGGCGCGGCTCAAGGGTGGGCCTTTACATCCGGAAGAGAGGCCGGGGCCAACGCGGCGGCTTTTGCGGCACAGCCTTCTCTCTAAAATGAAAACAGCTACTGGATACGCAGATCCAGTAGCTGTTTGTCAATTTTTTTCTTTAGCTGGTACAAATTCAAGCAGGTCCTCAATTTTGCAATCCAGAGCCGCGCAGATTCTTGCTAAGACGGCAGTATCCAGTCTTGTGGTCTCATTTTTACAGTAATTATTGATCTGGGTTCTTTGCATTTCCGCCCTGTGAGCCAGCTTATTTTTGCTCATGCCTTTTTCTTTGAGCAGTTCCTCCAGCTTGATTTTTATATAGCCATAGTTACATTCTTCCATAATATCCCCCGACTTTTCTGTTTTGATTCTGGTACAGGTATAGTGTAAGAAATACAATATAGGAATATAAGATATAAAAAGTATATTCAGACTTCTTGCACAGCCATACGAATTCATGCCCCAACAGTCCTGGCGGTTTTTAATTTGTCGAAAAATGTCGAAAAGTGGTAATTAATGTAAAACGAAAACAGTTGACAATTGTAACATTAAAAATCTAATATATAAGTATAATTTATAAGAAAATAGATTAGATTTCTTACACATCAGATAAGGAGGAAGGAGCATGGAACAACTAATTGATAAATTACTGGATATGGGAATGGGGCAATTTATGGATCACAGCCGGGAGGAGCTTGTTAGGACTGATCAGGTATACCTCAAGGACATGGAGGACGAGGGGGAGCTGGAACAGCGGTTTATAGGATTAGATTTGCCAGACGAGGAAAGAATTTTGATAAATGATTATATTGCCTGCGCGAAGTCTTGTGGCAGCCGCTACGCGGATATTTCCTACATGGCTGGCATTAAGGACGCGGTGAGAATGTTTGCCTGTCTGGGTCTGCTGAAGGATCATGATTTATAAGAACAGAAAATTATTCAATTTTAGAAGTGAGGTGGCGGATTATGGAGAACCTATACGATTTGATCATCATCGGTTCAGGCCCGGCAGGCCTGTCGGCGGCTATTTACGCGCAGCGGGCCCGGCTGGATACCCTGGTGATCGAGAAAGACATGATGAGCGGAGGCCAGGTGCTGACGACATACGAGGTAGACAATTATCCCGGCCTGCCCGGGATCAATGGATTTGACTTGGGAACAAAGTTTCGGGAGCACGCGGATAAGCTGGGAGTCCGGTTTGTCACAGACCAGGTGGAACGAGTGGAATTGGGAGCCAGGCAGGCCAGAAGGGACGGGAACCTTGAGGAGACCGAGGAAAGAGGAGAGCTTCTAAAGGCGGCGGAGCTGGCTGGAAATGAGAGGATGCCGGAGACATACGGAGAAGATTTTATAAAAAATGTGATCTGCGGGGAAAACACCTACAAGGCCAGGGCGGTCGTCATCGCCACAGGTGCCCGCCACCGGAAGCTGGAAGTGCCCGGGGAGGAGAAGCTGGCCGGCATGGGTGTGTCCTACTGCGCCACCTGCGACGGAGCCTTTTTCAGAAATAGAGACGTGGCCGTGGTAGGCGGCGGAGACGTGGCCCTGGAGGATGCCATCTTTTTGTCCCGGATGTGCCGCAAAGTGTATTTGATTCACCGCAGAGATGAGCTGAGGGGAGCCAAGAGCCTTCAGGAGACCGTATTCAGACAGGAAAATATCCAGATTTTGTGGGACACAGTGGTGAAGGAGATCCAGGGAGAGATGAAGGTGGAGGGCCTGAGGCTTGAGAACAAGAACACGGGAGAAGAAACCGGGCTGAATGTCCAGGGAGTCTTTATCGCCGTGGGAATCACCCCCAACAGCCAGATTTTTCAGGGCCTGGTGGACACAGAGAAGGGATACATCAAGGCAGGGGAAGACACCAGGACCTCGGTTCCGGGGATCTTTGCCGCAGGAGATGTGAGGACAAAAATGCTCCGCCAGATCGTCACAGCCGCCGCGGACGGAGCTAACGGGGTGACGGCCGCGGAGCGGTATCTGGCGGATTTAAACATTCCTTATGAAAACTCCGCAAGCCCCTCAATGGCATAGGCCCGGATGGGGCAGGAGTCCAGCCCTTTGATGGGAAGGGGGGAGTAGGACATAAAGAAGACATGGCTTTTAAGCTCTTCTAAGTTCTTGAGCACTTCCAGAAACACGATATTCTCAGCCATAAGGATATCGTGGAAGGGCTTCACGTCCTCATTGCTGCTCTCAATGGAGACTCCGTCCCCAAATCCCACGCATTTCACCTTGTGATCCCGAAACCACAGCGCGCTCTCCTCCCCTACCAGAAGCCTTTTGTCCTCAGCCGTGTTGGTCATGGAGGTAAAAGGCGGGAGCTTGTAGGCGGAATCGATGATCACGATGTCCCCTTCCCGAAGCTTTCCGGCAGTGGCCCGGTCCAGGTCCCCGGCCGTGATGTGGGTCCGGGGAGCCACGGTGTCCTTGAAATCCACATAGATGGCTCTTCCGAGAAATGTGGTCAGGGGAAGATCCGCCACGCTGGGCCAGTTGTCGTCGTGATGATAGGGACATTCGCAGTGGGTCCCCAAGTGGCTGGTGAGATCCATGATGGTGTGGTAGTCCGGAATCGGGCCTCCGGTGTTGAACCTGGTGAGCCCGCAGCGCCTGGTCTCGGTGGCAGGGTCCAAGGTCTTGGTCAGGTCCACGATTCTCAAGTTGTTCATCTGATATACGCTCATGAAAAGTCCTCCTCGATCTTGCGAAAAACCCCCGGCTGCCGCTTGCGGCCGGGGGCCTTGTTTCACCCAGTGGGGTGAACCATTATGTCATCACTACATCTCCGGCTCGATCAAACCGTAAGTGTTGCCCTTTCTCTTGTAAACCACGCTCATCTGGTCGGTCTCAGCGTTGAGGAACATGTAGAAATTATGTCCCAGCAGCTCCATCTCCAGGCAGGCATCCTCCGGATACATGGGCTTCATATCAAAGTGCTTGGTCTTCTCAATGCGGATCTCTTCCTCGTGGACTTCCTCTTCCTCCTCCATAAACAGCGCGGAGAAGGCCTGGGCGGACTGCTTTCTGTCGATGAGTTTCTTTCTGTATTTTTTGATCTGACGCTCTATGATCTCTTCCACCAGGTCGATGGACACGTACATGTCAGTGCTGGCCTCTTCGGCCCGGATGATGCTGCCTTTTACCGGGATAGTCACCTCGATCTTCTGCAGTTCTCTCTGAACGCTCAGAGTAACGATCACTTCTGTGTCTGAGCTGAAGTACTTCTCAAGCTTACCCAGCTTGTCCTGAACCGCGTCCCGCAGTCCCGGAGTCACTTCGATATTCCTTCCTGTAATGGTGTAACGCATATGATCAACTCCTTCTTTTGAGATAGTTTCAGTATACCATAGGAAGTCGAAAAACTCAATCAAATTTGGAATAATATTTTGACAATTACATAGAATTATTCCTGAAATTCATCGACTTTCCGCCGTAAAAACCTTGTCGAAAAAGCGGAGTTTATGAGTTCTGAACAAAAAATAAGAGGCCAAAAAGCCCTGTGGACAGGGGAAAACAGCAGGCCAGGAAGTATGTGGATAATGTGGATAACTTTGTGTATAACTTCTTTTTGCCGAAAATCAATGGTTTTTAATGTGGATAACTTTGGAGAAGCCTTGTGGATTTTCCACTGTGGATAATGTGGACAAGGGTGGAAACGAACATAATTTTTGTGAAAACTGCTGACTTTGCCATGGAAGGACAAGTTATGTAATCCTGGAAAATGAATTTTTTGTTAATAACCGGAGAATCAGTTGAATAAAAGGGCTGTTAGTGTTACAATAGGGAAGATTGTACCGTAAAATATCAAAGTTTATATAGGAGAGTGACGAATGAATCTCATTGAAAAAGTGTTCGGGACCCACAGTGAGAGGGAACTGAAGATGATATATCCTATCGTCGATAAAATCGAAGCCATGCGCTCTGAGATGATGGAGTTATCAGACGAACAGCTGAGAGACCGAACAAGGATTTTCAAGGAAAGGCTGGCAGCGGGGGAGACTTTGGACGACATCCTTCCCGAGGCCTTTGCCGCGGTCAGGGAAGCCGCCAGGAGAACCTTGGGGATGGAACACTACCGGGTTCAGCTCATCGGCGGTATTGTGCTCCACCAGGGGCGTATCGCGGAGATGAAGACCGGTGAGGGAAAGACCTTGGTTTCCACGGCTCCCGCCTACTTAAATGCCCTTGCGGGAAAGGGCGTCCACATTGTAACGGTCAATGATTACCTGGCCAAGCGAGACGCGGAGTGGATGGGGAAGGTACACGAATTCCTGGGACTGACCGTGGGAGTGGTGTTAAACTCCATGACCTCCGAGGAGAGGAAGAAGGCCTATGCCTGCGACATCACCTATGTGACCAACAACGAGCTGGGATTTGACTACCTGAGAGACAACATGGCTATTTATAAAGAACAGATGGTGCTGCGGGATTTGGACTACGCCATTATCGATGAGGTGGACTCGGTGCTCATCGACGAGGCCAGGACGCCTCTTATTATTTCCGGCCAGAGCGGAAAGTCCACCAAGCTGTACGAGGTCTGCGATATTCTGGCCCGCCAGCTGGAGAAGGGCGAGGCCTCCGGAGAGTTTACCAAGATGAACGCCATTATGGGCGAGGACATCACCGAGACAGGAGACTTTGTGGTCAATGAGAAGGATAAGGTTGTGAACTTGACCGAGTCCGGTGTCCAGAAGGTGGAACAGTTCTTCCATATAGAAAACCTGGCGGACCCGGAGAACCTGGAGATCCAGCACAACATCATCCTGGCTCTCAGAGCCAACAACCTGATGTTCCGGGACAAGGACTATGTGGTGAAAGATGACGAGGTCCTGATCGTAGATGAATTTACAGGGCGTATCATGCCGGGACGCCGGTATTCCGACGGCCTGCACCAGGCCATTGAGGCGAAAGAGCATGTGAACGTCAGGAGGGAGAGCAAGACCCTTGCCACCATCACCTTCCAGAACTTTTTTAATAAATTCCGGAAAAAGGCAGGCATGACCGGTACGGCCCTGACCGAGGAGAAGGAGTTCCGCAACACCTACGGCATGGATGCCATTGAGATTCCAACCAACAGGCCCGTGGCCCGCGTGGATCAGAACGACGCCGTCTATAAGACCAAGAAGGAAAAATACACCGCGGTTGTGGAGGAAGTGGCCGAGGCTTACGAGAAAGGCCAGCCAGTGCTGGTAGGCACCATTACCATCGAGACCTCTGAGCTTCTCAGCAGGATGCTGAAGAAGAAAGGCATTCCCCACAAGGTATTGAACGCCAAGTTCCACGAGCTGGAGGCGGAGATTGTGGCTGAGGCTGGTGTCCACAAGGCCGTGACCATTGCCACCAACATGGCAGGCCGCGGTACGGATATCAAGCTGGACGACGAGGCCAAAGAGCTGGGCGGCTTAAAGATTATCGGCACGGAGCGCCACGAGTCCCGCCGTATTGACAACCAGCTCCGGGGACGTTCCGGCCGTCAGGGAGACCCGGGCGAGTCCAGGTTTTACATTTCCCTGGAAGACGACCTGATGCGTCTTTTCGGCTCCGAGCGCCTTATGGATATGTTCAATGCCTTAGGAGTGCCGGAGGGAGAGCAGATCGAGCACAAGATGCTTTCCAATGCCATTGAGAAGGCCCAGAAGAAGATTGAGAACAACAACTACGGCATCCGCGAAAACCTGCTTAAATACGACGAGGTGGCCAACGAGCAGCGGGAGGTGATCTACGCGGAACGCCGCAAGGTTCTGGATGGCGACAACATGAGGGATGTGATCTTAAAGATGGTCACAGACATTGTGGAGCACGCCGTGGACATGGCTGTGCCTGACGATGTGCCGGCGGATACCTGGGATATGAAGGAGTTAAATGACCTTCTCATCCCCATTGTTCCTTTAAAGCCGGTGGTTCTCACTGATGAGCAGAAGGAATCCATGAAGAAGAACGAGCTGAAGCACATGCTGAAAGAGGCGGCCATTAAGCTCTATGAGGACAAGGAAGCCCAGTTCCCGGATTCCGAGCAGATCCGGGAGATCGAGCGGGTGATCCTTCTCAAGGTTATTGACAACAAGTGGATGTCCCACATTGACGATATGGAGCAGCTGCGCCAGGGCATCGGCCTTCAGGCCTACGGCCAGAGAGATCCCTTGGTGGAGTACAAGATGAGCGCCTACGAGATGTTCGACGGCATGACCGCGGCTGTGAAGGAAGACACAGTGCGCATTCTGATGCATATCAGGGTGGAGCAGAAGGTGGAGAGAGAGCCAGCGGCCAAGGTCACGGGAACCAACAAGGATGACACCGCTGTCAAGGCCCCTGTGAGGAAGATTGAGCGCAAGGTTTACCCCAACGATCCATGCCCCTGCGGCAGCGGCAAGAAATATAAGCAGTGCCATGGAAGGATCAAATGAGGACCCGGTCCGTGAGGAATTGAGCGTGGGTTCACAGGGATTTGGAAACAGAAGCAAGATACGATAGTAGAAGCTGTGGCCGCGGAGCTTGATGGTCCGCGGCCACAGCTTTTCACTAATATTTTAAGAAAGAAGGTGACACAGTGGTAGAGTTAGATCAATTTAAGTATACGTTATCAACGTATGACAAACCATTAGTGGAAGTGAGGGATTCACTTTGACCTGGATAACAAGATAAAGCGGATCGCTGAGCTTGACAGGTCTATGGAGGAGCCGGGCTTCTGGGATGACCCGGAGCGCTCCACAAAGCTGATGAAAGAGGCCAAGAATCTGAAGGATACGGTGGAAGGTTTTCAGAAGCTGGAAAACCAGTATGAGGAGATCGGCCTTTTGATCGACATGGGTTATGAGGAAAATGACCCGGATGTGATCCCGGAGATCCAGGACATGCTGGAGGAGTTTGAGCGGGAGCTGGAGTCTTTGCGGATCACCACCCTTCTCTCCGGGGAATATGACAACAACAACGCCATTTTGCGGCTCAACGCTGGGGCCGGGGGAACCGAATCCTGCGACTGGTGCGGCATGCTCTACCGCATGTACTGCCGCTGGGCGGATAAAAAGGGATTTTCCACAGAGGTTCTGGATTATCTGGACGGAGAGGAGGCTGGGATCAAATCCGTGACCGTGCAGATCAACGGGGAGAATGCCTACGGGTATCTGAAATCCGAGCACGGCGTTCACCGCCTGGTACGGATTTCCCCCTTTAACGCGGCGGGAAAAAGGCAGACCTCCTTTGTGTCCTGCGACATCATGCCGGATATCAAGGAAGACTTAGATGTGGAGATCAACCAGGATGATTTGAGGATCGACACTTACCGCTCCAGCGGTGCCGGCGGACAGCACATCAACAAGACCTCATCCGCCATCCGGA
>Ga0224748_10455_pt1 | contig 12713 bp, 14 predicted proteins | sample LIM_F_Water_Neg_FD_182074 | JGI IMG/M metagenome (GOLD analysis project Ga0224748, IMG submission 182074) | Enriched cells from gastrointestinal tract of the lab mouse from Pacific Northwest National Laboratory (PNNL), Richland, Washington... | ecosystem: Host-associated > Mammals > Digestive...
CATCCTAAGGCGCTGGAACTGATGGAGGAAACGATGGCGGGAACCATCCCGGTAGAGATGGGATACGGGGAGCGCGGATGGTTCTGTCTGCGCATTCCCGCCCTGCTCCCTAAAAAGAGCAGCGGATCCCCAACCTACATACAGGAATATCTCTATCCGGCAATGCGGAGATTTTTTGCTGGAAAACCACCTACCCACTATTTTGACTGTGTGCTGGCATACCGGCATGTTTATGCTCGGAACCGCCCGGAGCGGGCTTGCCGCGACCATGACAATATCGAACAAAACATGGTCACGGACATTGTGGCCTTGTATTTGCTGCCCGATGATGCGCCGCTCCGCTGCGCCCACTACTATTGCAGCGCTATGGGAGAACAGGATCAGACCGAAGTCTATGTGATTCCCAAGGCGCTGTTCCCCTGCTGGCTGGAAGCGGAAAAAACAAACGATTTGAAGGAGGAAAAGCTGTATGAAGAACGGCCGATTTAGCTCCAAAAAGATGGGTACAAAAGGGCCATTTTTGAAGCCTTTTACACACACACATTCCAACCGCCGGAAAATCCTTGAAAAATCCGGGGGAAAGCGCCGCCCGGAGCGCCCTGATTTCGGCAAAGAGAGTTCTGGCGTTGCCGAAAAAAACGCCGATCTGGAGGAGGGGCAATAATGGTCACACTCCGCCCCGGCAGTCATGTGTGGCGCCTCCTTACGGTGTTGTCCGCTGTCGGCGAGTTCCCTGCTCAGTCCCTGCGTCTGTTAGGAAGTGAGCGGTCGCTCGAAAAGCTGGTACATAAGCTGGAGTCACCACAAGAGATCCGCTCACAAGATGGGGTGGTTCTGGGTTCATATAAGCTGCTCACAGTGAGCGGCCGTCGTGAGAAACGCACCATACGCCTTTGCAAGGGGGCGCTTCCCCTTCTGCAGTCACTGCACCCGGCAGCCCTTGGCAGCTATCTGGCAGTGTATGGGGCTTATCGGTTTTCCAGTAATGATGCCCATGTGCAGCGGAATCATCGGGTTGCTGAGGCGCTGGCCATCTGTCTGGGTGCTGGAGCTGAGGTGCGCCCATACGCTCTCCCGCCATTACAGAAGCAGGAGATATGCCAAGCTGTGCCTGGCAGCCCCTGCTTTTATATTGCCCGCAGTCTGAAACGGCTGGACAGCACTGAAATGAACAAGACAATCTTCACCAGACTGACTGGCGCTCTGTTTTGTCCGGATACCTGCTATGCGGTTTACAACGCCCGAGGCGCTGTAATGAAATGGAGCGGCATGGGTGAGTTTAAAACTGCCAATCATCTGACCGAACTGGCCAGGATGAATGCAGGCATCCCCCAGGCAGACCATGCGCTGCTCTTGGGTGAGTGCATGGACATTGCGCTCCAGACCTTATTGGAATCAGATAAGAGCAAGCGTATGGAGCTGCGCTTTGACCGCATATATCAGCACATTCACTACATCCCCATGGACGACCAGGGGATGCGGATGTTACGAATCCTTACACTCCCAGACTGGAATGAGCAGATACTCTCTGTAGTATTTCCGCCGGAATGGCGACTGACTACCCCCAGCTCGATAGAGTGTGATGCCCGGAAGGACACAAGCCTGATTCTTTCCCACCTTGATGGCGATATTGCCAGGCTGGTCAGGCTCCGCCAAGCGTTGGAACACTCACAAGTCCCATTTGAGGTCTTGTGTTTTCCTTGGCAATCCGTGTTCCTTCATAGTTATTTGGGCTGCCGCGTTCAATTGCGGGAAATCAATTTGGACGCATTGGAAGCCGCGCTGGGAATTGCGGCATTGGAAGCAAATGAAGAACTGTGTGATTAGGAGGCAGTTATGGCAACGCAAGAACAGTCTGTGGCTTTGAATGCCCTCCGTGACCTGATCCGCTATCACAGAACCATGTGGTCAACGGGCAGCGGCTATACCGGAAACGAACAGCTCGTGCATCTCACCATGCCGCAGGCCCAGATTGCCCTTCGATATGAGTTGCCAATAGGCGTTCGGTGCATGTGCCCCACCAGGCTGGGCAGTCCGCCCGGCAGACCATACCGGTATATCACTGTCACGGATTCCGAACAGATGATGCGGTGGCTGTCTTATCAGGATATGGACGATATGCCGTCCATCCATGCGGAGTTCCCGCAGCACACTCAACAGCGGATGAGGGACTATATTTTACAAATCATGGAGATTGAGAATCCTGAACAGGTACCAGCCTCAAAGCCAATTGCGCCGCTCCTCGGCGCGAAGGGGGATATCTACAATCTGCTGTGTATTGCAAATCGCACTCTGCGCATCGCAGGCCAGCAGGAACAGGCGGAACGTATGTGGCGCCTCGTTCTGAGCAGCGGCAGCTACTTCAATGCACTGTCCATCATAGGCGAGTATGTTGATTTTGGTGAGGCGCCGTTACAAGAAAGAAAGGATGGATTCTAGTGTGAAAGATATTCAGCATGAAATTGTCATTGAAATCGCCGTGCTGTCGAAAAGCGACAGTGGATACACGAAAGAGGTCAACCTGGTATCCTGGAACGGCGCTAAACCCAAATACGATATTCGAAGCTGGTCGCCTGACCGTGAGAAATGCGGCAAGGGCATCACGCTGACAGCGGATGAAGCAAAAAGCCTGCTTCTGGCGTTGCAAAATGAGTTTCTCAATTTGGAATAAGCAGGACTGACGTTCAATCCATCGACTGTATTATGGGAGGCGATAATAACCTTGTTTGAACAGCTTACATTGTTCCCTGCTCAGCAATGGCATCACCGATGCGCTGGGCAGGGGCGGTACGCAGTGAGAGTGGCCCTTTGCGATGTGGACAGTCACCACTGGCCCAACCTTTGCCTGATGAAACTGTCCGCTTACCACAAGGCACAAGGCCATTTTGTGGAGTGGTGGAGGCCAGACGGGTACTATGATCTCGTTTATAAGAGCCGGGTTTTCACAGACCTATACTCCAAAGATGACATTGTAGTGAACAACGCCGACAAGGTGATCTGTGGCGGCACCGGCTACGACCTTAGCAACCGCCTCCCCGATGCGGTGGAACATACATACCCCGATTACAGCATCTACCCAGAGTTCCAGTCCACCGCATACGGGTTTTTAAGCCGTGGCTGCCCAAGGGCGTGCGGATTCTGTATCGTGTCTGAGAAAGAGGGACGGCGCAGTATCCAGGTAGCGGATCTCTCTGAGTTCTGGGCTGGCCAGAGGGAGATCAAACTGCTGGACGCAAATCTTCTGGCCTGCCCTGACCATGAGCGGCTTCTGCGGCAGCTCATTGAGAGCCGTGCGTGGGTGGACTTCACTCAGGGCCTGGACATTCGCCTGGCTACCCCGGACAATGTCGCCCTTTTGAACCAGGTACGGACAAAGGCGGTCCATTTCGCCTGGGATAACCCTAATGACGATTTGGCGCCCTACTTCCGGCGCTTTCTGGAATTGACCAACATTCGGGATAAGCGGCGGCGCACAGTCTATGTGCTAACCAATTATGGCAGTACCCATGAGCAGGACTTGTACCGGGTGGAAACCCTGCGGGGCATGGGCTACACACCCTATGTGATGATCTACAATAAACCCAGCGCCCCGAAAATCACGCTCCAACTTCAGCGGTGGGTGAACAACAAACGTATTTTCTACACTGTGGGCCGCTTTGAAGACTTCATGGAAGGGAGCGGGAGCCCAAAATCAAACTACTCAATGTGGGACTAGCACAGGTCAGGGAGAAGGCAATGGACGATAGACCAGGGTGCGGGATATTGAGGACCAGGGAGGTGAATACGGAAATATGTAATTTTGCAGATCGTCTGCGGCATCGACGCATCCCCAAAGAAAACGCAGGGGATCTGGATGGGTCACGGGTATCGAAGGAGCATCCCCCAAACCGGCCCCATCAGCAACAGAAATTGACAGGAGGAGGGTTTCCATGTGAAGTCCAATCGAACCAGGCTGGTCGGGATAGTGCTGGCCGTTATACTGGGTCTGGCATTGCTGCTCTACTTAGGCGGCCTGATCTGCCAAGTGCATCTCAACTATGTGCAATGGATGTCGGATGGGGGCATGGCAGGACAAGCGACTATGCTTCCGATCAAAACCGGCATACTGGACTGCTGGGCAAAGGGAATTACTCTCACCGGCCTGAAGTATGACCTGCTTGTAATCATTTTGGCTGCGGCCGCTTACGCTTTTCTTCGCCTGCAGGACAGGTTTAGCAGCAGGGATCGGGACGCCCGCAATTTTTCCCGCAGCAAGCGGGGCACCTACGGAACAGCAGGCTGGATGGGCGAACAGGAAATGCGCACAATACTGGAAGTGGCCAGTCCGAGCAAAGCCAAAGGCATCATACTGGGACAGAATGAGCGCGGATCCGTTATATGTCTTCCTGAGAACACCAGGCTCAACAAGCACATCGCCGTATTTGGCGCCAGCGGAACAATGAAATCCCGCGGTGTAATTCGCCCAGCCCTGTTCCAATGTATCCGGCGCGGCGAATCTGCGGTCGTGGCGGATCCAAAGTCCGAAATGTACGCTGATACAGTAGAGCTGTTTCGCAAACATGGCTATACTGTCCGCGTCTATAACCTGCTCAAACCAGAACTAAGCGACTCCTGGAACTGCATGTTTGACCTGGGCGGTGATACGCTGATGGCCCAGGTGCTCACGGATGTCATCATTTCCAACACCCGGGGCGGCGAAAAGGGAGACCATTTCTGGGATAACGGCGAGTCCAACCTGCTCAAAAGCCTTATCCTCTATGTGGATTTGGACGCCAGCCGGAAACCGGAGGAGCGGAACCTGCCTGCAGTATACCAGATGCTGACGCAAAACTCAGAAAAACAGCTCACTGCCCTTTTTGACCGGCTGCCTGTGAGCCACCCTGCAAAAGCTCCGTATAGCCTTTTCAGCCAGGGCAGTGATACAGTACGCGCTGGCATCATACTGGGGCTGGGTACCCGGCTTCAGGTGCTGCAGAGCGAGGCCGTACGCCAGATCACCCGCCGCTCAGACATCGACCTTACAGAACCAGGCAAAACCAAATGCGTATATTACATCATCCTGGACGACCAGAATTCCTCTCTGGAATTTCTGTCGTCCCTTTTCTTCGCCTTCCTGTTCATCAAACTGGTTCGGTATGCTGACAGCACGCCGGATCAGAGATGTAAAGTGCCAGTGAACATCATACTGGATGAGATGAATAACATCGGCATCATACCGGACTTCGGCCGCCGGCTCAGTACTGTCCGGTCCCGGGCGCTGCAGATCCTCATGGCCTGCCAGTCCCTGCCCCAGCTCCAGAACCGGTATCCCAACAACCTCTGGGCAGAACTGGTGGGCAATGCGGATACGCAGCTCATGCTTGGCTGCACGGATGATGTCTCGGCGGAGTATTTCAGCAGCCGAAGCGGCGATATGACTGTGGAGGTGAACTCCACCATGACTACCCGGCAGAGCATTGCTATGGCCCAGGTCATCCCGCAGTACCGCTATACCGAAGGGCTTGGCCGCCGCAGGCTGCTTACCCCGGACGAGGTACTGCGTCTGCCCAATGACGAACTGCTGATTATTATCCGCGGGCAAAAGGTGCTGCGGGCAAGGAAATTCGATTATACCGGCCATCCCTACGCAAAGGAATGCGTGAAGGCGAGCATTATGGATTACAAATCAAACCACACTCCCCCTGTTGAACCAGAAATCATACCGGAGGAGCCTGCTGCTACGGAGGAAAAGAAGCCCAAAGGGCCCCCAAAAAAGCCATCTGCACCAAGTTCAGCACCGCCGCCTGCATCGGATGCCAAGGATAAGGCCGCGCCGGAACCTGTTGACGCACAGCGTCAACCTGCAGCCCCGCAGGAACCTGTTGCTCCACCCCCACCGCAGCAGGATCAGACTGTGCCCCCTAAACCAGCCAAACGACCGAAGACACTCTATGAGAGTTCCCGGCCGCCAGTGGATTTCTAGCCTCACGTATGAACCAAATTACTTTTTGGCGAACAGCGCTCTTCGATCCGAAGGGCGCTTTATTCGTATATCTAACTATTTTGAAGGAGGACATTTATTATGCCACGCACGAAGAAAGACCCCAAGGATCAAATCCCCACTGGGGAGCAGATGGTTGGCGAGAGCGCCAACCTTGACACCGAGGCCCTGCAGCCGGACTCCGGCGACGAGCAGGATCAGAACTCCGCCGGCAGCCTGCCCGATCTGGAACTGGCGCACACCGGCACATTAGACCCCGACGCGCCCCAAACCGAGGCAGAAGCTGGGGATGCGGGCGGCGCAGAGCCGGAAACTGGCTCCAATCTGCCTCTCGAAGGCGGTCCTTCAGACAACGCGTTTCCCCAGACTGACTTTGAATCTGACCTGCACGCATTTGCTGAAGACGGTGTTTCCCAGACTGAGACTGAAACGGCCTCTGATGGCCAGTCGCCAGGCGGAGCGGGAGCAGTCCCCCCCTTCTATATGGCCCCGCAGGAGGACGGCGCAGCTGCAGGGGAAACTGCAGCCACTGGCCAGGCTGAGGCAGCAGACCAGGCTGAGTCTGGCAACACACTGAAGCAGGCTGAGGATACCCGCGCCAGACTGAGAATGCCCCGGCAGCGCGGGCCGCGGGTTGTGTCCATTGACGCAGAGCGCACGGTGGAAACCGAGAGCGACAGGCTGCGCAGCGACCTGCTGGATCTGGTGGAGTCCTTTAAGGGGAAGAAAATCCTTACCGGCAATATCCAGGGCGTGGAGCGGCTGGCCAGCAACCCGGAGATCTGTTACGCCGTCACCTATCACGGCGATTTCAAGATCATCATTCCGGTCCTGGACGCCATTGAGGAACCCGAGGACTACCGTGACCAGCCCAAGGGCGACGTGCTCCACTATCTGCTCAATAAGCGGTTGGGCGCTGAGGTGGACTATATCGTCAAGCGCATCGACCAGGAGGGCAGCGTCGTGGCGGCCAACCGGCTGGAGGCCATGGCCCTGAAGCGCCGGGAGTACTACTTCCGTACTGACCGGGACGGCAACTATCAGATCTACGAAGGCATCCGTGCTGAGGCCCGGGTCGTGTCGGTCATCCGGGCAGGTATCTTTGTGGACCTGTTCGGCGCTGAGTGTTACATCCCGCTCCGCGAGCTGTCCTACCAGCGCTGGGTAGATGCCGGCAGCCATTACCAGCCTGGCCAGCGGGTGCTGGTGAAAGTGCTGGAGGTGGATCGCTCCGACCGCAATAAGCCCCGAGTGTCCGCGTCTGTCAAGCAGGCCAGTGAGAACCCCTACGAAAAGGCGCTCAAGAAATATGCTGTGGGCAACCGTTATGTGGGAACTGTCAGCCTGGTGGATCTCAGCGGTGTATTCGTATCCCTGGACGGCGGCATCGACTGCCTGTGTACCCATCCCAAACGCGGCCGTCCGCCCCGCGGCGCCCGTGTTACCGTCCGCATCCTGGGCATCAACAACGAGACGAACCGCATCTGGGGCGTCATCACCCATATGTCCACCACCAGGTAAGAGATACAGTCAGCAGGCATCAGCCCCATAGAAAAGTGGGAGGGCCGTCCTACACGGCGGCCCTCCTCATATCCCAAAATTCATTCAGGTTATAAAAGATTGGAGTTGATTTTAGTATGAGAACATCGAAAGGACGAAGTATCCAGCGCCTGACCGTCTTACTGCTTGCGGCCATCCTCTCCCTGGCCCTGGCCCCCGCCGCCCTGGCCGACACAGGCGAGAGTACGCCGAAAATAACCCAGCAGCCCGATCAACTGGTGCTTCAGCTCGGCGCACGCTGGGCCGGCGTGGAGTTTGAGCTTCGGACAGACGCCGGCGTATTCCCAGCTCCCGTCGTGGTGGATGAAGCCGGTGTGCTGCGGATGGATCTGGGAGGCAGCACTACCTACACGCTCAGCTGTATTGAGTCCTCTGTCCCCATACCCGATCCGGTAACAGGCGAGGCCCCCGGCAATGAGTCCCTGCCCCCTGCAGACAATACTCCCCCACAGCAGCCACCCCAGCCATCCGACCCGGAGCCTGCGCCCGCTCCCACAGCCAGCCAGCGGAGCGTCCCCCCAGTCCCGCTGATCATCTTCTTGATGGGGTTGGCGGCCGTGGGCGGCGGCATGGCCGCATTCTGGATACTGAAGCGCCGTCAGCAGGAGGATTACGATGAATGGGACGATGAAGATGGCGAGTAATACCAGTCTATGAGATGCGTTCGGCTGCATCAGCTTTGACCAGCCGGACAAAATCACTTTAGGGCGAATATGCTGCGCAGCGAGGAAAATATCTCATCGACTGTAATGCCCGTTATACCCAGATCCCGCAATGTAATTTGTTCTTCAGACATTGCCCGCAGGAAGGCGTCCATGTCATCCGCAACAGGCTGACTCAGTTCAATCCTAGTCTCAGGATCAACGATGGCGTATAGGCGGAACACGTCGTTCTTGTGTTTCCGCAGATCTCTTTCATTGACATGTCCGCCCGCCCTCTTGCTTTTTGACAGATCAAGCCAGGCTTTCGCCTTAAACAGAATCAGGTACTCAGCGTTGAGAACTGATATCCCATCAACCGATTTGCGGCCAGCGAGCATGAGGTTATAGTAATTATCATCCAGCATGATCGCTGACAGACTGGAAATATCCTCAGAGACCAGCAGCGGCGTCAGATGGACTTCCGGGTGCTCCATTTGAAAATCCGGGCGGCGGGAAAACAGTTCTATCATTTTGGGGTAATTTGCGGACTGCGGCTCCGTAAAGCGGTAGAAATGCGGCTGCACGGAGTTTCGCCACCCACATGTATACTGGCCAGCTCTGATAAAGTCCCAGAAAACCGCAGCAAATTCCTCATACCGGCTTTCAATCAGCAGGATCATGTCAACGTCGCGGGTCGCCCGAAATTCCAGTGCTGCTTCACGCATCAGGATATCACAGGCGGTGCCTCCAATAATGGTATAGCAATCCTCATATCCCCGAAAATGCTCCCGGAACGAATCAAATCCAGCTACCATTTATACCCCTCCAACATCGCGTCTACCGCCATCTGTATCCGTTCGTCTGTCTGTGCGGATAAGGCTACCGCCAAGGAAACCACATCCACCAGCCCGCACCTGGCCAGTGGACGCGGGTCATATTTCCATATTTCCAGCGCAATATAATCCTGAGCCATGCTCCATGCTGGATCCACCTGCTCCAGACTGTCCTGGGCACTCCTGTATTGCCGCTTCCCAATCGCTTTACAGGATACAGCCGGTGGGTTCAGCATGGTCATCTCCGCCAAAGCGGTTTCCCCGCTCAGCGGCAACTCCAGTAAATTACTTGAGTCCTTCACAAATATACGCTTCTGAACAGGCGTAACCAAGTACTGGCTGGCCTTTTCGTACGCCTGCCTTCCAGAATATAGCAGGGACACATAATCGCATCGCCCCGCCCGCTCTGTCTTGACTAATCCCGCCTCAGACAGCTCTTGCACACCCCGGGTAACATTCATGCCTGAAGTGCCGATCTGCCGGGCGAGCTCCACCTTGCTCCTAGGCTCCGTATCCTTCTGGTAGAGCAAATATAGCAGCAAAAACTGTGCGCCTGCCGACAGACGCTCTATCTCCTTTTGCTCCGGCATCATCCGCTCCTGTAAAACGATCCCAAGGCATGGCACATAGATCTGGCTCCCAGGCACGACAAAGGAGAGCCTCTGCTCAATTAACGCCTTCCTCTGATATGCCGTAAGCTTTTCAAAGCATAGAACAATTCCACCCGCCCAGTACTCCCGCAGCTTCTTCATCTGTTTCTGGAACGCAGGCAGGCTAAACTCCCCCTGCTTCGCATAGACCACCAGCAGCTTTGCGCCATCCACATCGAGGGTGGCATAGTCCCTGCCCCCCCGCAGATACAGCGGCAGCCTTTGCGCATCCGGCCAAGGCCCCTCCTGCGCAGACAGGCCAAGCACCTCATTCAGATAAGCGAGCATTTTTTCTCACCTCTGCATCATAATAACACACAAAATGTTATTGTTCAATATTTTTGTTACGATTAAATTCGGCAATATTCCGCACCTATAATGTCTCCCAGACTGGCTTTAGGCTCCCATACTGACTTCGAGACAAAAAGTGTGAATTATCTGTGTATTTTCGACATTTTGGTTGACTTTTTGCCGAAAATATGTTAGACTACGGTCATAGCAAGACACTGCGCTCAGGCTTTCGGTACGTCGGGGACAGCCTGGCGTCAGACCCATGAATCTGGATGGGGAATCGTTACGGATCCGTGTGTATTGACGGGTCCACACGGCGCAGGTCTTGTGTTAACAATATGTAGCCGAGAGGTTGCTGAAATACAGTACAGAGTCAATGGCTGGATGCGACACCACTATTCCAGCGCTTGATTCTGTGCTGTCTTTTTTAGCGGCCCCTCGGCTTTTTCTATTCCTGAAGGAACCATCAAATACCCCAAAGGACTCGATCAAGGAGGATCAAGCCGATGAAACGAAACAAACGCGCAAAAAGCACCTTACCTGCGGCGGGATGCAAGCTGTACTGTCACTGCGGCCGTCCGGCGGTTCTGCGCAAAGCGGAGGAGGTGTGCAGGACTCACCGAGAGGGAGCGATGGCCTATGTCTGTTCTGGGTACCCCGCCTGTGACTCTTTTGTATTGGCGCACCCCGATACGCTGGAGCCTATGGGCAGTCTGGCGGGTCCGGAACTGCGGCGGCTTCGCTTTGAGGCCCACAGGCAGTTCGACCAACTGCATCAATCGGGCATCATGACAAGGCGGCAGGCCTATGTGTGGCTTGCCCAAGTCGCACACGCGCCTATGTCGCACGCCCACATCGGGCACCTGGGCGAGTATTACTGCAGAGAAGTGATCCGGGAGAGCAAAGCGATCCTGAAGAGAAACCAAACCCTGGCCAAAGGGGTGTGCAAAGGAAAAGGAGGTGGCCAAAATGTTGGCGCTTACGCCGCAAGAGCAAGCGCGAGTTGAGGAGAATATGGGGCTGGTAGGAATGGTACTTAACACCTACGTCCATACTCCCCCGCCGGGCAGCGTTTATACCATGGAAGATCTGTATCAAATTGGCTGTGTTGGGCTGTGCAAGGCAGTGCAAACGGATAAGGCCGGTCATAGCGCCGCTTTCTCCACCTACGCCAGCCGGCTGATTCGGAACGAGATCTATGACGCACTGGAGTATTCCACCCGGCACGGCAACCGGGAGCAGATAACAAACCCGGCCGAACTGCCCCATACCCAGTTGGCAGATGAATTTGAGCAGCACATCCTGTGCGGCGCCCTGCTGGACCAGCTCGACCAAGCAGAAGCAACAGCAACTGGGACGGTCGCCAAGGGCATCCGGGCGATCCGCCTGCTGGCCCAAGGCTATACCAACCGGGAGATTGGCGAGCGTTTCGGCGCTCCGGCCAATCATGTTACTGCCTGGGTGGCCAAGGCCCGGAAATACCTTGCCGCGATGGCTACATAACGAGGAGAGACTTTTATGGCAAAACAGAACTTAGCTATCCCTTTCCCCCGCAATCTTATCTGCGAGGTGTTTGGAAGAGAGGTCGCTCCAGAGGAGCTGCCGCTGGACATTGATGCAAGCGTAGAGTTCGTGCTGGAAAATTCAATGTCGGAGCGCAATGCGTTCATTCTGATCCTGCGGTATCTGCATAATATGAGCCTTCGGGAGATCGCCGCCTATTATGGATTGAGTTATGGCTGTATCCGGCAGATCATCAAAAAGGCATTGCGAAAGCTGCGGCATCCCAGCCATAGGAAATACCTGCTGGATGGCTGCGCGAAGGTTGAGCAGGAAACTGCAATAGCACTGGGAAGGCGGGCCAACTTTAAGCCGCCAGCTGACCCAAAGCCAAGAACAGCAATTGCTGAGATAACGGACCCGCATATTCGAATAGATGTCATCATGGCCCGTGGCGGCTTGAATCAGATCGCGTGGCTGGATTTGCCTGTGCGGGCGTACAACTGCCTGGCATCCAGGCAGGTTAAAAACGTGTGGCAGTTATGCGCTTTGACTCCGGCCACGCTTCTGCGCTTCAGGAACTTGGGTGCGGGCACGCTTACCGTAATTCAGGAAAAACTGTTCATACATAATCTCAGTCTGGACGACGGCACAATTGAGAGCAACGCTCAGGCGTGGGATTATGCCGAGCAGCAATATACAGCTCTGGCGGCAGATCATAGATAACCAGGCTGCCATGAATAAAAAGGGGATACCTAACGGTTTAATACCGAAAGGTATCCCCTTTTTTTTGCGTATTGGCAAAGTCTCCCCCTACTGTTCTTCTGTTACTGCGGCAACATAGCTATCAATAATATCTTCCAAATGACGATATTGGGCTGGGGTGAGCTTGGAAACTTTCTCCGAGAGGATTGCTATGTCTTCAGGCGATATTTTCCCAAGGAGCAGGTAGTCGGCGCTGACACCCAGGGCCGTGCATATTTTAACGATATTTTCAGGGCGCAGCCGTTTTTTACCCGTTTCCGCAGTAGAAATGGTCTGAGTTGATATATCAACAAGCTCCGCCAGCTTTTCTTGTGTCATGTGGGACTCTTCCCGATGCTTTCGTATGCGCTGCCCCATTTGAGTTAAAATATCATCCATAGAATTTCCTCCTATAGCTAATATTTTATCTGCTATCGCATGGAATAACCATGTGTCATAGAAAAATTTCTATATCTATGGCGTATATACCGAATCTATATAGGGGTATGTACGC
>Ga0224748_10457_pt1 | contig 12677 bp, 10 predicted proteins | sample LIM_F_Water_Neg_FD_182074 | JGI IMG/M metagenome (GOLD analysis project Ga0224748, IMG submission 182074) | Enriched cells from gastrointestinal tract of the lab mouse from Pacific Northwest National Laboratory (PNNL), Richland, Washington... | ecosystem: Host-associated > Mammals > Digestive...
CCTCCGTGATATTCTCGATATCATTTCGGATCTTCCCCAAAGGCTGTACCAGCAGATAGGCAACCAATACAGAAAAAGCCAGCATCAGGATCCCGATGATCCACAGGATCCCCCTGCCCTTTGTATAAAAAATCCGCAGGCTGTCCTCAATCGTGTCCGTAGACACACTGGCGAGCATCACCCCGGTAATCTCCTCCGACCCGGACTCCGTGATCGGGGAGGTCACCTCAATATAGCGGTTTTTCTTGTCATAATAATTGGTGCTTTCTCCCTTCATACACCGGATGACATTTTCCGAAACAATCGTCTTGCCTTCGTCCAGGGCATAGGTATCCTTGATCACCGTCAGCTCTCTGTTGACGATCATGACCCGTCCGTTATAAATATTAGTCAACTGTGTCAGGCTGGCATTGACGACTTCGGAAGAATTATCCACCAGATAATTGTAGCTGTTCAGCTGATCACATAGAATTGTACATTGATTCTGTATTTCCGCCGTGCGCAGAGAAACCGCCCTGGATTCATATGCTTTGATGATCCCCATATAAGCAATGATTCCCGGCAGTATCCCTGCACATAAAATGACCACTATAATCCGAAAATACAGGCTTCTTATGATAGTATCTCTGATCTGAAAATGAAATTTAGCCTTTGAAATAGTAACCAACTCCCCACTTGGTATGGACGTACTGCGGTTCGCTTGGATTGATCTCGATCTTCTCCCTCAGCCTTCTGATATGTACATCTACGGTTCTGGCGCCTCCGGGAGGAATTTGTGTCCAATGTGTCCCATGAGCTCAAGACCCCGCTGGCTTCCATGAAGGTGCTGGCAGATTCCCTTGTGCTGCAGGAGCAGGTGCCTGTGGAGCTGTATCAGGAGTTTATGGAGGACATTGCGAAAGAGATCGATCGGGAGAACGACATCATCAATGATCTGCTGACCCTGGTGAAGATGGGCAAGACCGCTCCGGATTTGAACATTGCGCCGGTCAATATCAACCAGCTTCTGGAGCTGATCTTAAAGCGGCTCAAGCCCATTGCGGAGAAGAAGAATGTGGAGGTCGTCCTGGAGAGCTTTCGTCCTGTGACAGCGGAGATTGACGAGGTGAAGATGACGTTGGCAGTGTCCAATCTGGTGGAAAACGCGATCAAATATAACAACGAGGGCGGGTGGGTTCATGTGTCATTGAATGCGGACCACAAGTTCTTTTATATCAAGGTGGCGGATTCCGGAATCGGGATTCCGAAGGAAGACCAGGATCATATTTTCGAACGTTTTTATCGGGTGGACAAGTCCCATTCCCGGGAGATTGGAGGAACGGGTCTCGGACTGGCCATTGCAAGAAATGCGGTGATCATACACCGGGGCTCCATCAAGGTATACAGCAATCCAGGCGAGGGGACTACATTTACGGTCCGGGTGCCTATGATCTATGTATCGGCCCAGGCCTTATAGACATATCAGATAAGGGGGAACAGGATGAAAAATAGAAAAGAGAGATGGATGTCCGCAGGCGCGGCAGCCTGCTGTCTGCTGTGTCTGCTTCCGTCCTGTGCAAAACAGACAAAGATCGAAGAAGGGGAAGATTTTGTCTACTGTATCAACGGCGAAGGGACCGGCCTGTTTAAGTTAGTCTGCGACATTTCGCAGGAGACGCCAAATGACGGGGCGGAGACAGCGCTGGAAAAAATGGCGAGCCCGTCGGAGGACATTGAATATATGCCTGCCATTCCGGAGAATGTCAAGGTAAAGTCCCTAAAGGTAGAGCATGATATTGCATATATTGACTTTAATAAAAAATATAATGAGATCCCTTCCATTGAGGAAAAATTGGTGCGCGCCGCGGTGGTGCAGACACTGGTGCGGCTGGACGGGATCAACGGAGTATGGATCACAGTAGAAGAGGAAAACTTGAAAAATGAGTCCGGCAAGGTTTTGGGGGTTTTGAACGGGGATGATTTTGCGGAGAGCGCCGGCTCTTCCCCCAGCGCCTATGAGCAGACAACGCTGACTCTGTTTTTTGCAAATGAGTCCGGCGACCAGCTGGTCCGGCAGCAGATGGATGTCAGATATAACACCAATGTTCCCAGAGAGAAGCTGATCGTGGAAAAGTTGATGGGAGGTCCGAAAAAAAGCGGGGCTTATCCGACGCTGAATCCCTCAGCCGCGCTTCTGGGCGTGACGGTCAAGGAGGGAACCTGCTACGTCAATTTTGACTTTGAAATAGTAACCAACTCCCCACTTGGTATGGACGTACTGCGGTTCGCTTGGATTGATCTCGATCTTCTCCCTCAGCCTTCTGATATGTACATCTACGGTTCTGGCGCCTCCGGGATAGTCTGCGCCCCACACGATGTTCAGCAGATTCTCTCTGCTGTATACCTTATTGGGGTTCGTGGCGAGAAGCTCCAGCGCGTCAAATTCTTTTGCTGTCAGGTTGATCTCCCGTTCTCCGATAAATACTCTCCTGCTCTCGCAGTCGATCTTCATATTGCCCTTGACGAGTATGGTGCTCTGAGGAGCCTCCTCCTTACGCGCGGTCCTGCGCATGATCGCCTTGATCCGGGCTTTTACCTCGAGAATATTAAAGGGCTTGGTGATATAATCATCTGCGCCGTATTCCAGTCCCAGAATCTTGTCCATGTCTTCGCTCTTCGCTGTAAGCATCACTACCGGCATATCGGAAAATTCCCGGATCTGCTGGCAGACCTCAAAGCCGTCCAGCTTCGGAAGCATCACGTCGAGAATAACCAGGTCGTACTCGCGCTTCCTCGCAAGGCTGAGCGCTTCTTCCCCGTCATACGCACAATCGACCTCCATGCCGTCCTGTTCCAGACTGAATCGAATCCCTTTCACAATTAACTTTTCATCATCCACAACTAAGATTTTTTTCGCACTCATATGACTCTTCCCTTTAATTTACTGTAATATCATCTTTGAGTTTATTGAATACCCCTTCTTTAATTCCCTCCACCTTCATCAGGTCCTCAATGCTCCCAAAAGGTCCGTTAGACTCCCGATACACGATGATACTTCCGGCTCTCGTATCCCCGATCCCATTCAGAGTCTTCAATTCCTCTCTGGAAGCAGTGTTGATATTTACCTTGCCGCCGGCATTACTGCCGGGCGGGCCGCTGTCGGGTACTGCAGGCTGTGAGCCTGCGGCTGCGTCTCCACCGGCGCTGCCGGATAAGAAATACCCATCCAGTCCCTGACGGACTTCTTCATCTGTGGGAATATAAAGCCTCTCGCCGTCTGACACGGCCTGGGCCTGGTTGATGCTCTCTTCCGCTCCGTCCTCCCGGACGCCGCCTGCACGCGCGATGGCCTCATAAAGCCTTGCGCCGGCCTCCAGTTCGTAGACTCCGGGCGTGTTCACCGCCCCGCATACATATACAAAAATATGTTCCGTACTGCCTGAGCCCGCATCCGCGTTCCCAATCTCCTGTAAGTTTCCTGCTGCTTTTCTGTCTCCGGTTTCCTCTGTGCTGCCAGAACCGTCCCTTTCCGGGGAAATGTCCTGATCTGCGGTATCTTCTTCCGTTCCCCGGCTGTCTTCCAGTCGGAGCGTCTCCAGCTGATCCGTACTCTTACGTCCGCATCCCGCAAACCAGAAGCATACCGTACATAAGCCCAGCATTCCTGCTGTCCGCAATCTTTTTCTGTTCATGTCTCATCCTCACAGAGAAAACCAGTGCAAACCCCTTTACACCAGACATATCTATTGTATCGAATTCGTGCCTAAATTACAATAGGTAAAAATATTTTTATCTTTATTTTATCATTATGGCTGGTAAAACGGGCTGCGGCATTCTATCTTTCCCACTGGAAAATAGCGATCCCGACAAGAGCCAGAACAAGCCCTCCTGCCTTGACCCAGTCCCAGGGCGCCTTCTCCATGCCGAACAGACCGAACAGCTCGATCAGATATGCCACTGTCAGCTGCGCGATCACGATCAGCAACGCGGATTTTGCCGGTCCCAGTGCCCCGACGCTCTTGATCACCGTCCAGGTAATCCCGGCCCCGATGGCTCCTCCCAGCAACATATACCTGGGCTCTACCCTGGTGATGGCAGAAATATCATCCCGGCCCATGACCAGCCACATGACAAAGCAGACAGCAAAGGCGCTGAGCTGCACCCAGGCATTGGAGACCCACATCCCGGCCGTCTTTGTCACCTGGGTATTAAATACCCCCTGTATGCTCATCAGAGCTCCGGATAACAGTGCGATCAAAAACCCAATCATTCCACATATACCTCCATACCTACGTGATCGGACCATGCCTGCTGCCTGTTCTTCTAAAGAAGCAGCAGGATTTGTCCGGCCTGAGGATAGTATGCTCTGATCGTCATTTTTTATTCGCCGGCCCCAAAAAAGTGACAGGCACGGAGCCGCCGACTCTGCATAAAGCTTGACACCCGCAAACGATCTGCATAATACAGTCGGCAGCGCCGCGCCTGTCAGGGAACTGCCGCAAGGCAGATCCTGAAATCAGGACAGCGCCCTTTTCAGTTTTTCGATCATTTCATCCACATGTTTTTCTTCGATGATCAGCGGCGGAAGAAGCCGGAGTACGTTCCCTTCCGCAGAGATCACCAGAAGTCCCTCTTCCAGCGCCCGGCGGTTCACCTCCGCAAACGGTTTTGTGAGCACCAGGCCCTGCATCAGTCCTTTGCCCCGCCGTTCCAGGATGCAGTCTGTTTTTTCCGTCAGCTCATCCAGACGCGCCGTCAAATAAGGTTCGATCTTTTTTACATGCTCCACGATCTGCTCTTTTTCAAAAATCTCCAGTACCTTGCGTACCGCCATGCAGGCCAGAGGATTTCCGCCGTATGTGGTCCCGTGGTCCCCAGGCTTTAAGGACTGCTCCGCCACACGCTCCGTCATGGCGAATGCCCCCACCGGAATCCCGTTTCCGATGGCTTTTGCCATGGTCATGATATCGGGGCGCACACCGTAGCCCTGCCATGCAAACATGGTCCCGGTCCGTCCCATACCGCACTGCACCTCATCGCAGATCATCAGGATATCCTGCTCGTCGCAGAGCTTCCGGATGCCTTCCATAAATTCCTGCGCCGCAGGATGGATCCCGCCCTCTCCCTGGAGCGGTTCCAGGATGATTCCGCAGGTTTTTTCACTAACCAGCGCCTTCACGCTGTCCAGATCGTTATACTCTGCAAAATGTACCCCCGGAAACAGCGGCTCGAAGGGCTCCCGGTACTCCGGGTGCCCGGTGATGGACACCGCGCCTACGGTCCTGCCGTGGAAAGAATGGTTCATGGCGATAAACTCATACCGTCCGGACTTCTTTGTCCAAGCATACTTCCTGGCAGCCTTTAACGCTCCCTCAATAGCTTCCGCCCCGCTGTTCGTAAAAAATACTTTATCCATGCCGGACGCGTCAGCCAGAGCATCGGCAGCCGCCCCGCAGTTTTCATGGTAATACAGGTTGGATATATGGCTCAGCTTATCCAGCTGTGCTTTCAGCGCGTCGTTTAGCTCCGCATTGTGATACCCCAGCCCGTTCACTCCGATCCCGGCCGCAAAATCAAGATATTGCTTTCCTTCTGTATCATACAGATACACGCCTTCCCCATGGTCCAATGCCACCGGGAAACGATTATAAATATGCAGCAGATGCTCCTCTGCCCCTCGGATCTTCTCATTCACCATCATAATACCTGCTTTCTGCGTCATTTAAGATTGCCGTGCCGATTCCCTTGTTCGTAAAGATCTCCAGCAGCAGACAGTGGGGAATCCGTCCGTCCAGGATATGAACCCGGGAAACCCCGTTTTCAATGGCATCGATACAGTTCTGCAGCTTGGGCAGCATGCCCCCTCCGATATAGCCGTCCGTGATCAGCTCCCTTGCTTCCTCCGCCCGCAGCTCCGAGATCAGCGTTTTGGGATCCTCCGGATCCTTGTATACGCCCTCGATATCGGTCAGAAATGCCAGCTTTTCCGCCTTCACCGCGCGGGCGATGGCGCAGGCCGCGTCATCCGCATTGATGTTGTATGTCTGGTAATCATCGTCCATTCCCACCGGGCAGACAATGGGCAGAAAATCCTTTTCCAGCAGATCGAACAGGATCGCCCCGTTGACCTCCTTGATGTCTCCCACGAAACCGATATCCTGGCCGTCCGCATATTTTTTGTCTACCCGGAGAAGCGCGCCGTCCTTGCCGCTGATCCCGATGGCACGCACCCCCAGCTCCTCTACCAGCTGCACCAGTCCTTTGTTGACCTTTCCCAGCACCATCTCGGCCACTTCCATCGTATCCTCGTCGGTTACCCGCAGTCCGTTGATGAATCTCGGCTCCATGCCGACTTTTCCCACCCATCTGCTGATCTCCTTGCCGCCTCCGTGGACAATGATGGGCTTGAACCCGACCAGCTTCAAAAGAGTCACGTCCTGAATGACCTGCTTTTTCAGTTCGCCATCGATCATCGCGCTTCCGCCGTATTTCACCACAATGATCTTCCGGTTAAAACGCTGGATATAGGGAAGCGCCTCGATCAGGACCTGGGCCTTATCCAGGTATTGCTGCATATTCTCATTCATGTTCTGTCCTTCTTTCTGATTCTTATGTGAACTGTTCTAAACGGCAGACCACAGACCCGTCTGCTGCCGTTCTGAATCGTTATGTCAACTCCTGTAATCCGCATTGATATCAATGTATCCGTGGGTCAGATCACAGCCCCAGGCTACCGCCGCTGCCTCCCCTTCCTTGATGTCGGCAATGGCCGTCACCTCGGGCTGAGACAAAATCTCCGTTGCCTGTTCCTCGCTGTAATCGACAGCCGCCCCATCCCGGACGAGCTGCAGTTTTCCTGCCCGGCTCTCCAGATACAGATCCACCTTTTCCGGGTCAAACTCTGCCCCGGAATATCCCATGGCGCAGAGGATCCTTCCCCAGTTGGCATCGTGCCCCGCAACTGCGGCTTTGGTCAGGTTGGAGCAGACGATGGATTTTGCCAGGGTCTTTGCCTGCTCTTTGGTGGATGCTCCGATCACCTTCGCCTCAAACAGCGCGGTCGCCCCCTCGCCGTCCCCTGCCATTTTTTTTGCAAGCGTCTCATTAACATAATGCAGGGCTTTTGCAAACTTCTCGTACTCGGCCGTATCGCAGCGGATCTTCTCATTTTTCGCCATACCGTTTGCCAGGAGCAGCAGGGTATCGTTGGTAGAGGTATCTCCGTCCACGGAGATCATATTGTAGGTATCCTTTACATCCTCGCTCAGCGCCTTTTTCAAAGCCTTCCTCGAGATTGCCGCGTCTGTCGTGACAAACGCCAGCATGGTACACATATTGGGATGGATCATGCCGGAGCCCTTTGCCATACCGCCGATGGTCACAATCTTTCCTCCGATCTCGATCTGAACGGCAGCTTCCTTTTCCCGGGTGTCTGTGGTCATGATCGCCCGCGCGGCCTCATTTCCATGCTCCAGATCTCCTTCCAGTCCTGCGGAGAGCTTCTCAATCCCCGCTTTTACCTGTTCCATGGGAATCTGCATCCCGATCACGCCGGTGGAACCGATCAGCACGCCTTCCTTGTCAATGCCAAGCACCTCCGCCGCCTTTTCGGCTGTCTCACGGCAGATCCGCTCTCCCTCTTCCCCGGTACAGGCATTGGCAATCCCGGAATTGACGATCACTGCCTGGGATTTCATACCGCTCTCCACCACGGCCCTGTCCCATTTCACCGGCGCTGCCTTTACGATATTTGAAGTAAACGTGCCTGCGATCTTGCAGGGCTTTTCACTGTAGATCATTGCCATATCTGTGCGGTCCGCATATTTGATCCCCGCGGCAGCCGCTGCTGCCTGAAATCCCTTTGCGGCGGTCACTCCGCCCTTGATGATTTCCATCTCTTTCATCCTCTCTTTCTCTCTGAACGCTGCTGAAGCTTTTTCGCCTTTTCAGTTACAGTCCGCCGGCCAGTGAACCATACCCCGTTCACTCTGGTCCGGTCATCTATGGAATCACTGCTGGTTAAAGGCCGTGATATTTTCCGTATTCAGTACAAAATCATAGTAATTGAGATCCAGGCGTTCCGTCCACCCAATGGTATTCCAGAACGCATTTCCAATGTCATTTTTCGTAAACGCGATGAGAGATACCTTGCTGATCTGTTCCGCCTTGAGCGCTTCCATGGCACGCACCACCATCGCCTTGCCGATGCCCCGCCTTCTGTAGTCCTCATGCACACACACATGATACAGGCAGCCCCGCCGGCCGTCATGCCCACAGAGGATGCTGCCCACCACCTTACCGTCCTCCACAGCCACCACGCTGGTGGTGGGATTCCGTTTCAAAAAGCGCTCCACGCCTTCCCTGGAATCATCAATGCTACGGATCCCAAAGCCCCTGATCGTCATCCAGAGCGCAAATACACCGTCATAGTCTTCTATTGTCATTGTACGTATCATACCATTCCTCCCAATATGAATCCCAGGGTGCGCCCGCACAACGGTTCCCCCGGATGCTGCAGGCCGCACGCTGACAAGATCCCCGCAGCCTGGGCCGTCCTGCCTTCCCCTGTCACGGGAATAACGGCACAAGCTCCAGCCCCTCGGATTCTTTCAGCCCAAACATCAGATTCATGTTCTGGACCGCCTGGCCCGCGGCGCCCTTTACCAGATTGTCAATGGCACCCATCATGATGATCCTTCCGGTCCGGGGATCAATCTTGAAGCCAATGTCTGCATAATTGCTGCCTTCTACCCATCTTGTCTCCGGGCAGACACCGTTTTCCAGCACCCGGACAAATGCTTCGTCCCCATAATATCTGTCATAGATGGCTTTGATCTCCTCTTCATCGGTCTTCCTCTTCAATGACGCATATTCCGTAACCAGGATTCCCCGGTTCATGGGAACCAGATGGGGAGTAAAATTGAGCAATACCTTTTCACCGGCCGCATATCCCAGCTGCTCTTCAATCTCCGGCGTATGCCTGTGGGATGCCACTCCATATGCCTTGATACTCTCATTGACCTCACAGTACAGGTTCGGGACTTTGGCCCCTCTTCCCGCGCCGGAAACGCCGGACTTCGCGTCGATGATCAGCGTCCCCATATCAATCAGTCCTTCCTTTGCCAGGGGATACGCCGTCAGGATCGAGCAGGTCGTATAGCAGCCTGGATTGGCCACCAGCCGCGCCTTCTTCACATCCTCCCGGTTCACCTCGCACAGCCCGTAGACTGCCTCGGGCAGGAACTGAGGACTCTCATGGCGGATTTTGTACCACTGCTCATAGACGGACACATCCTTGATCCTGAAATCCGCGCTCAGATCAATGATCTTTACCTTGGACAAAATGTCTTCATTGACGAGCGACGCGCAGAATCCCTGGGGCGTGGCCGTAAATATCACATCCGCCTGTTCTGCCAGTTCTTCCATATTATCATCCATGCAGGCCGCGTCTACGATCCGGAACATATTTCTGTAGACATCCGCATACTTCTGGTCAATATAGCTTCTGGAGCCATACCATACGATCTCCGTCTCCTTGTGGACGGACAGAAGCCTCACCAGCTCGCCTCCCGCATATCCGGTCGCTCCGATAATTCCTGCTTTGATCATCCTTTGCACATCCTTTCTCATATAACCAGTAAACATCATATGTTACTGTTCACACCCTTTGGGTGCTCCAGTAACAGTATCCAGCCTATTTTAAGTCGCCTTCGGCGAGAGGCTGGATATTATGGCAAATGTCACTTTATTGGCCGGACGCCGTGCAGCAGGGTGCACGACGCCGTGTGAACAGTAACCATCATATACCTGTTCTTATCTAAAGTAAAGTTTTTTCTTCTTAGCTTTTCGGGAATACTTGCATAATTATACATCCAAAATGAATAATATGCAAGTTTTTTCTTTTTTTCTACATTTTTTATCATGGCGGTGATGCCGCAATGAACGTTACTGTGAGCGCCCGGTCAGGGTGTGAACAGTAACCAATGAACATCTGTTCTTTTTATAAAGCGGTGTTGATTCTTGAAAAAAGAAGTGATTTATGTTAGCATGGAACAAAGAAACGAGGTGAGTCACTCATGCATACCAATGAATCTGCTGAAAACTATCTGGAAACCATATTGATCCTGAGCGAATCCCGTCCGGTGGTGCGTTCCGTCGATATCGCGGCCGAGCTTGACTATAAAAAATCAAGCGTCAGTGTTGCCATGAAAAAGCTCCGTGAAAACAATCATATTACCGTAACTCCGGAAGGCTTTATCTATCTGACCGAGAGCGGGAAGGAAATCGCGGACCGGATCTATGAACGCCATAAACTTCTCTCCTCCTGGCTGGAGCAGCTCGGAGTCGATCCGGAGGTTGCCGTTGCCGATGCCTGCAGGATCGAGCACGTCATCAGTGCGGAAAGCTTTGAGGCCATCAAAAAGCATATTCTATAGAAAGAAAAGAGAGACATTCACAGCAGGGTGTACGTCTCTCTTTTTATTTTCCATCCTTGATTCAATCCAGGATCTTATTCAGAGTACTGAACAGGTTGTCAATATCGATCGGCTTTGCAATATGGCCGTCCATACCGCATCTCAGAGCCGCCTGTTTGTCTTCCTCAAACGCATTGGCTGTCATCGCCAAGATCGGAATCCCGGCAAGCTCCCGGTCATCCAATGCACGGATCTCCCTGGTCGCCTCATATCCATTCATCACCGGCATCTGGACATCCATGAGCACAAGCTGATAATATCCATGCTCTGAACGGCTGAGCATATCCACGGCGATCTGCCCATTTTCCGCAATCTCGACTTCAAAGCCCGCGTCTCCCAGGATAGCCTCCGCGATCTCCTGGTTCAGTTCATTGTCCTCCGCCAGCAGGATACATCCGGTATGAAAATCCAGCCGCTTGTTCTCGTCAGGCTTGCTCTCCTCTGCCTCATCCGCATTCACGATCGAATACAGGCAGCTCCGAAGCTCTGAGAAAAACAGCGGCTTGCTGCAGAATGCGGTGACCCCTGCTTCCGTCGCCTCTTCCTCAATATCCGACCAATCGTATGCGGTCAGGACAATGACCGGCACATTGCTTCCTGTTTCCTTCCGGATCCTACGGGTCACCTCCACGCCGTTCATATCCGGAAGCATCCAGTCAATGATATACACGCAGTATTCATCCCCGCGCATGACTGCCTGGTGGGTGCGCAGTACCGCTTCCTTTCCTGACAGCGTCCATTCCGCTCGCATTCCGATCTGTCCCAGCATGTAGGACACGCTGTCGCAGGTATTAAAATCATCATCCACGACCAGCGCCCGGCAGTTCTTCAGTTCAGGAATGTTCTGAGGCTCCCTGGCACCGGAATGCAGACGGAACGTGAAGGAAACAATAAATTCCGTACCTACGCCCTGCTCGCTTTTCACTTCAATGGAACCGTTCATCATATCCACGATATTTTTCGTGATCGCCATTCCCAGCCCGGTTCCCTGAATCCCGCTGATGGTACTGTTCTTCTCCCGTTCAAAGGGCTCAAATATATGGGATACAAATTCCTCGCTCATACCGATGCCGGTATCTCTGATGTGGAATTCGTAGCTTGCGTATTCTGTCGTCGGCCTGGGCTTTTCCATCACCCGCATACTGATGATGCCGCCTGCGGTCGTGTACTTGATGGCATTACTCAGGAGATTTAAAAGCACCTGATTGAGGCGGAGCTTATCGCAGTAAATGTCCTCATCCAGGACGTCTACCGTATCAATATACAGCTCCAGCTGCTTTGCATGGATATCCGACTGTACAATGCTCCTCAGGCCGTGCAGGATATCCGGCAGGCTGCAGAGCTTCTCTTCCAGATGCATCTTGCCGCTCTCGATCCGGCTCATGTCCAGCACATCGTTGATCAGACTCAACAGATGGTTCCCCGAGGTCATAATCTTTTTCAGATACTCCTCCACCTGCTCCGGCCGGTCAATGTGAGTGATAGCAAGAGCCGTAAAGCCTACGATGGCATTCATCGGAGTCCGGATATCATGGGACATGTTGGATAGGAATACACTCTTCGCCTTGCTTGCCCTGTTGGCCTGCAAAAGCGCGTCCTGAAGCAGATTTTTCTGCTCCATCTCATTGCGGATCTCTTCATCCACACTGCGCAGCCCCAGAACGATGCCGTGTCCGTCCTTCCAGACACCCGCACGCACGATCTTCAATTGATAATATTTCATCTCGCCGTCCTGGAACGTGCGGTAATTCACATAATAAGGATTCTTTTCCTCCAGTACCTTTTTGAGGTTTTCCAGTGAAAAGTCCTGACGCATCGTCTCCTGGTCTTCCTCATAGACGAACTTCTCTATGTATTGCTCCATGCTCTCCTGGAAGGAAAGTCTATCCGTAAAGATATCTCCGAACAGCCTTCTGCTGCTGTCCCTCATCCGCAGCGAGCTGCCAGCTCCCGTATCCAGATCATAGAAACAGACAATATTATAATCAATACTGAGCGCCTGCACCAGCTCCATATGGCGTCGTTCTTTCTTTTCCTCCTGCTGCTTCTGAGCCGTGCAGTCCAACAGGAAACGCTGATAGAATAGCTCTCCTTTTTCTTTCAGAAGCTTGACATTTCCCATAATATGCAGGATTGAGCCGTCCTTATGTCCTACACGGTACTCCACGCTGACGCTGTCGCCCTCTTTTTTCAGTTCCCGGATGGATGCCCGGAGCTTCTCCT
>Ga0224748_10459_pt1:0-7500 | contig 12667 bp, 16 predicted proteins | sample LIM_F_Water_Neg_FD_182074 | JGI IMG/M metagenome (GOLD analysis project Ga0224748, IMG submission 182074) | Enriched cells from gastrointestinal tract of the lab mouse from Pacific Northwest National Laboratory (PNNL), Richland, Washington... | ecosystem: Host-associated > Mammals >...
ATCGAAAAGGTAAGACTTGTACCAAATATAGTCGAAGATGAAATTGAGGAAGAAGTTGATTCCTATGTGCTGAATCCCGACTACGACCCAGACCGACCATACACCCCGCGCTCCGAACGAAAAGAATGGGCTGCGGTAGGTATGCTGGGTGTTCTCCTGGTGCGTGATGATGGAACTTGCCAGGTAAACAGTTACTGCAAAGTTGCCGATGGCGGCATAGCTACAGCTGCTGAAACCGGGTGGAGGGTGATTGCCCGGGTGAATGAGTGGCTGGTGAAAATCGTCTTTAGATAGGCAAGGAGAGGAGGAAAAGAATGTAGAAATTTGTTGCCCGGCATAACCGGGTATGATATAATCTGAAATACGGAAAGTCAGAGAGCAAAGGCGGCTTACCCTCCATCTTCGGAGGGGCTAACCCTCCAGACCAAAGAGGAAAGGAGGGCTGACCATGGTTACATACGGAGATTTATTTCTGTTTTGTACGTTTGTTGTCGCTCTTGTTGGCCTATGTTATACGGTCTTCAAGGGTAAAAAGTAGCCGCCACTATTCGCAGTAGTGACGGCTGACCTCATAAGAGGTTAAGTCAACCATTGTCTGAGGGTAGGCCGCTTCTCTGGCTTTCCCTTCGTATTTACTATAGCATATCCGGAAATAAGATTCAAGGAAAAATTGGATTTAAGGTTTATAAAAAAGGACGGTTCATTTCCTGCCAGGGAAACCGTTCTTTTAAATTTTGACTGGAGGTGATAAAGATGTACATTACCGCGCAAACCATCATATCCGCTGTAGCGCTGGCCAGCGCAGTTGGAGCAATAGTTGGTGGCCTGTTTGCCATTTACCGCTGGTACCAGCGCCAAAACAAACAAGATGAGGACATAAAGGCCATGAAGGAAGAAATGTGCCTTTTAACCTATGGTGTTCTGGCTTGTCTTAAGGGGCTTAAAGAGCAGGGATGCAATGGCCCAGTAACAGAAGCAGTTGCTAAAATTGAAAAACATGTGAACCAGGAAGCGCATAAGTAAAATTATAGAATGAAAACCGGAAAAGCCGGAAGAAAGTGAGAAAATGAAATGAATGTAAATGAAATGATGCAGCATTTATCATACTTATTGATGGCTATTGGAGTTATGGCCTTTATTGTATCGGTGGTTGCTCAGGTAATTAAATCCTGGCCGGGGTTATCAGCTTTGCCGACCTCTGCCGTAGTGATTGTGTTATCTTTGGTGCTGTGTCCGGTGTCTTTTATGGCACTTATGGCCTGGCAGAAGCAGCCTATTACGTGGTATATGATGTTTGCCTGTATGATTGCCGCTTTTATCGTGGCACTGGTATCTATGGACGGCTGGGAAAGAATTAAAGAGATCTGGGAAAGAACCGGATATAAAGATAAGAAATAATTGCACCGGTGCAAGAAGCGGGGCCTGGGAATCACCCTGGGCCTTTTTCTTATGTAAAAAAGGAAAGAGAGGAAGAAACATGAATTTTGGAAAAGCATTAGAAGCATTAAAAGCAGGCAGTAAAGTAAAGCTTCCATCTTGGGCAGGGTACTGGCAGAAAGAAGGCGATACCATAATGATGCACTGCAAAGATGGACAGGTGTTGGACATCCGGGAAACGAAAGACGTGTTTTACACACTGGGAAATATCGCTTCTGAAGATTGGGAAATCGCGGATGAAGAGTACAAAGCTGATTTGGATATCCATACTTTTCGTTTTGGGGAAGCGCTGCGGCTTTTAAAGCAGGGGAAGCGATTAACCAGGAGAGGATGGAACGGAAAAGGTTTGTTTGTGGTGTATCAGAAAGGTTATCCGCAAGGAATCCCATGCAATAAACAGACCGCCGAAGCCTGGGGCCTGAAGGAGGGGGAATTGTTTAAGTGTGAGCCATACTTGCAGATTAGCACAGTTGATGGCTCTCATGCTATGTGGGTTCCATCAATTCGGGATTGCCTGGCAGACGATTGGATTTTGGCAGAAGATGATCAGGAAGGGAGATAAACAAAGATGAAGATTATTGAAAGCATACTGACAAAGAACCGCTGCTATCAGAATGGAAGAAAAATTACGGTTAAGGGGCTTATGCTGCATAGTGTTGGCTGTCCGCAGCCATCGGCAAAGGCATTTATTGACCATTGGAACAGTGCGCAAGCATCTGTATGTGTACATGCGGTTATTGACGGAAATGATGGTACAGTGTACCAGACGCTTCCATGGAATTCCAGAGCCTGGCACTGCGGCAGTGGAAACCGGGGCAGCGGGAATGATAGCTACATTGCTGTGGAGATGTGTGAGCCTGCCTGCATTAAATATAAGAGCGGTGCGAATTTTACCTGTTCGGATATGGTGACGGCAAGGGCCATAGCAATGAGAACCTATAAAGCAGCAGTGGAGTTGTTTGCCATGCTCTGTCAGAAGTATAAGCTTAATCCTTTGGCAGACGGCGTTATCTTAAGCCATAGAGAAGGCTATCTCCGGGGGATTGCCAGCAACCACGGCGATCCAACACACCTTTGGACACAGCTTAACATGGGATATACCATGGATGGTTTCCGAAGGGCAGTTAAGGCAGCGATGGATGGCGAGTCCTCAAGCAGCAATGGTACAGACGGGTACACGAAGATTATGGGCAGGGCTGTGGCAACGGCGGAGCAGATGCAGGAGTACATAAAAAAGAAGAATCCCGCTGTAGCGCCGTCTGTCCTTGCTATGATTCCTTTTTATCTGTCTGAAGGAGAAGCAGAGGGTGTAAGAGGAGATATTGCTTTTGCGCAGTCCTGCCTGGAAACCGGGAACTTTACTTTTTCCGGTTCTGCGGTCACTCTGGAACAGAACAACTTCTGCGGTATGGGCGTAACCGCGAACGGGATGAAGGGAAATTCCTTTGACACGCCGCAGCTTGGCATCCGGGCGCAGGTGCAGCACCTGAAAGCCTATGCCTCTGCGGATGCACTTGTGAACGCCTGCATCGACCCACGTTTCCCGTTTGTTACACGGGGATGTGCGGAGTATGTGGAATGGCTTGGACAGAAAGAAAATCCGGTCGGAAAGGGCTGGGCGACCGGGGAAAAGTACGGGGAGAAGGTTCTTGCTGTTTTGAATGGAATCACGAAGGAAGCAGCAGAGCCGGAAGCCCAAGAAAAGTTGCCTTACCAGGTGCGGGTGAAAATCGATGACCTGAATATCCGGACAGGCCCTGGGGTTAATTACGGTGCTACGGGATGTACTGGCAAGGGAACATTTACCATCGTAGCGGAAAAGCAAGGCCCGATTAGCAGCAGTGGAAAGGTGGGAGTATGGGGATTACTAAAGTCTTATCAGCCGGGCAGAAACGGCTGGATCTGCCTTTCTTTCGCGGAAAAAGTTTAAGCTGTTAAAGGAGGAATAGGTACATGGCAGAGAATAAATCAACAGAAAAGGCGCAGAAATTAACGAAAAAGGAACAGGCATATAAAGTTACCTGCGGCACATTTAAAGCCCGAAATGAGGCGTTACAGAGGGCAGCGGAGGCAAGAAAATCTGGTGTTCATGTGTCGCTTATAATCTGCAAAACTGGCTATAGTTTGCTTTGCGCTGATGGAATGACAAAAGCCGATGCAGAGGCGGTAAAAAAGGCAATCGAAGCGAAAAAAGTAAAGGCCGAGATTAGCGAACAATAAAATAAAGGGGCGGTAGGTGTTATCCTGCCGCCTGTTCTTCTTTCCGCCTTTTTCCAAAAACATCAAACAATTCGATATAGGATTTCCGGCTTATCTCTTTGCCGGTGGAAGTTCTTTTGCGCAATATTATATCTGCTATGGTAAATCGTCCATCTTTTTCATAAAGGGTAAATCCATTTTTCTTGACATAATTCTCCATGAATTTTATTGATATTTCCCTATCTTCATCATAAAAAAGGATAACGTCTGGTCTGGTACAATTTTTATGTTTTTTTGCGATTACATCGTAAATTGTTGTCATATTTTCCTACTTTCTCCCTGCATTACCCGGCAGGGGTGGGTTTTACATTTAATTATAATGTATTCCAGGCATTTTTAATTCTTTCATCAATAATATCATTACACTGGTAAAGGTAATCTGAAATATCCCAACAAGCACTTTTATTTGGCATCAATCCATCAATCTTTTCTAAAATGTAATCCTGTTGCATATTTTTAATGGCCAACCACTTTTCTTGTGATATGACTAATTGTGCAACAAAACCATTAGCCTTACATTCTTTGCGCATTGAGGTTTTATTTTGATGTAATGAAACGACGGAAGTAATATTTTGTTTACTATCACGATAATAACCAATTCCTACATATGCTTTTAACATTTTCTTCTTCTTTCTCCCGGCGCAGCCCCGCCGGGTGGGTGGTGTGGCTAAATAAAATCTCTTATGCTCATACCAGGTGCGTCCCAAGGATTTGACGGTGAATAGTCATGCTCTGTACATGATGTATATAGATTTTCCTTTTCAACATCCGTATCAGTTTCGACAAACTCACAGAATTGCGGATTTTTTAACCATTCAATCCATTCGTTAATTTGATCATTACTATAATGCTTTTCAGTTCTTGCAATCTGTTTTTCCTTGCTTTCGTATCGGTTAAACTTTCGGAGCAAGAGCACCGCTTTTAATATCTTTAATTTTCTTTTCATTTCCTCTGCCCTTTTGTTGATTTTACATAAATAGTAAAATTAAGCCAATGACCACAATAATTAACCAAATGATTGCCATTACAAGTTTAAAAATATTCTTTATCATATTGATTTTTCAGACAGACTATGGTATTTTTGGAGTAGGGGAGGTTTCCCTCCCCGCTTCTTATTGGATACTCTCGATAATCATTTTGATTACGGCGATGAGAGTTCCAATCTCTAAGGCAAGTTGTGTAAGTGCTCGAACCACTTCTATCAGCTTGCCTATTTTTTTGTCCATCTGCATTTTCCTCCTTTCTTTTCTTGATGATTATATTATATACTAACACTAGTATAGAGTCAATAGTTTTTTCGTATTTTTTTGAAAAAATATACTTGTGTTAGTATATAACATGTGTTATAGTACAACTATTAAGTATAAGGAGGAAAAATAAACATGGCATATTCCGAAGCACAGAAAAGGGCGAGTCGTAAATATAATGAGAGGAATTATAAAAGGATAAATATGTACCTTTCGCCAGAGGAAAAAGAAGCATGGCAAGCGGCAGCCGATATGCAGAATATTAGCTTGAATGAATTTATTAAACGTTGTGTTAATAATAAAATTTCTTACGACAAAGGGAAACAATAATGTCAATTTATGATTAACTATACAATTTTAGGAAGAACATACAATGAGAACATTTAAACATTTCACTTTTAATGACCGGTTGCGGTTGGAAGTACTGGTCAAAGCGAAACATAAACCGAAAGAGATCGCGGAAATTCTTCATTTCCATGTAAGCACGATTTACAGAGAATTGAACAGGGGACAATTTGAAGCATTAAACACAGATTTGACTACAGAAATGAGGTATAGCCCGGACATAGCCCAGGAATATATGAATGGTGTTTTATCTGAAAAGGGTGCAGATCTAAAAATAGGGCATGAGCAGGCATTTGCCAACCGTATAGAGGAAATTATAATCAATGAGGGGTACAGCCCTGCGGCGGCACTGGCAAAAGTGAAAGCTGAAGGATATGATTTTTCAATATGCGTAACAACTCTATACAGTTACATTGATAAGGGCGTTTTTCTGAATTTGACAATGAAACACCTGCCGGAAAAGAGGAAAGGGGAAAAGAAACACAAGCGGAAAACCACACAAAAGCGGGCTACCAAAGGAGAAAGCATTGAAAACAGACCAGATGAAATAGACACACGGGAAGAATTCGGACACTGGGAGATGGACACAGTTATAGGAGCAAGAGGGGTTTCTAAAAAATCTTTGCTGGTATTGACAGAACGAAAGACGCGCAAGGAAATCATCTTTTTACTTAAGGAGCACACAGCGGCAGCTATTGTAAAGGCATTAGATCGGCTGGAAAGGAAGCTGGGGAAGAAATTTAGAGAAATTTTCAAAAGTATTACTGTAGATAATGGCTCCGAGTTTGCGGACTGGGAAGGCATGGAACGATCCAAACGCAGCAAGAAGAAAAGGACGAAAATATATTATTGCCATCCTTATAGTAGTTGGGAACGCGGTAGCAACGAGAATCAAAACAAATTAGTACGCCGTCACATTCCCAAGGGCCTTAACTTTGATGATAAGACGCAGGGGGATATTGATAATATAGCAGAGTGGATCAATAACTACCCGCGCCGCCTGCATGAGTATAGAACGGCAGAGGAATTATATAATAAGGAACTGGAAAAGATTACAGCATAGAACAAATGTTTTTTGCAAGTAGGCTTTATTTCGTGCGCCCATTTTTAGGTATCGCAGAAAGCAGAACCAGATCCAGAACTGCATCACATCTATACAGGAACTTGCAATATATAAGAAATGCGCAATAAAACATTCTGATTACTGTGCATGTTGCTGAAAGTGAAAAAATCAAAATTTTTATCGCATTGAATGTTGACATTTACAAAAAAATAAAAAAATGAAAAAAGATGTTGACTTTTGGAAAATATGGTGGTAATATATAACTCGCGCCGCTGATAAGGCGGTTGCAGTAAAGACAAATTGAACCTTGAAAATTAAAGACTGAACAATACACAAACCCTGAAAATTCTTAAAAAACAAGGCAAAGGTTTGGCCTTGGATTTGAGAAAAAATTCAGAACAAAAACCAAGTAAAGTAAGAAGAGCAAACCAAGGCAGAGGCAAAAGCGTCTGATGAGGAAAGCGATTTTTACAGGATAAGCGAATGGTTAAAATTAGCCAAGCGAAATCCAAAGCAAGCATCAGCTTGAAAATTCTATTTGAGAGTTTGATCCTGGCTCAGGATGAACGCTGGCGGCGTGCCTAACACATGCAAGTCGAGCGAAGCGATTTTGAGGAAGTTTTCGGATGGAATCGAAATTGACTTAGCGGCGGACGGGTGAGTAACACGTGGGTAATCTGCCTTATACAGGGGGATAACAGTTAGAAATGACTGCTAATACCGCATAAGCGCACGGGGACGCATGTTTCTGTGTGAAAAACTCCGGTAGTATAAGATGAGCCCGCGTCTGATTAGCTGGTTGGTGGGGTAACGGCTACCTTGTTACGACTTCACCCCAGTTACCGGCCCCGCCTTCGGCAGCTCCTCCCTTTCGGTTAGGTCACTGACTTCGGGCGTTGCTGACTCCCATGGTGTGACGGGCGGTGTGTACAAGACCCGGGAACGTATTCACCGCGACATTCTGATTCGCGATTACTAGCGATTCCAGCTTCGTGTGGTCGGGTTGCAGACCACAGTCCGAACTGAGACGTTATTTTTGGGGTTTGCTCCAGATTGCTCCTTTGCCTCCCTTTGTTTACGCCATTGTAGCACGTGTGTAGCCCAAATCATAAGGGGCATGATGATTTGACGTCATCCCCACCTTCCTCC
>Ga0224748_10459_pt1:10000-12667 | contig 12667 bp, 16 predicted proteins | sample LIM_F_Water_Neg_FD_182074 | JGI IMG/M metagenome (GOLD analysis project Ga0224748, IMG submission 182074) | Enriched cells from gastrointestinal tract of the lab mouse from Pacific Northwest National Laboratory (PNNL), Richland, Washington... | ecosystem: Host-associated > Mammals >...
ATACCACTGCTTTACTTCCTCCACGGTCATACCCCGGAACATCTCTTCAAACATGTCCATCTCATCTGCCCAGGTTCCTGAATTCAGCTTATAGGTATCTCCTCTCTCCCTCTTGGTAGCCCATGAGTCAACTTCAGCCAGGAAGGTATCGTCTGTCTGTTCCAGTACTGCATCCACCTTCTCGTCATGATTCTCGTCTGCGTTATAAGACTGGCCCGGGAAGCCCGTAAGGTGAGGCATATGATCCCCATCATAGTTGGGAGTGGCTACCTCCAGCTGGTCTACCTCCAGATCCAGAATCGTTCCATCATCGCCGAACAGGACATAGGCAATCACTTCATTCATGCTGTATACACCGGTGTCTTTGTCATCTTTGCCAGGGCCAAGACGGCCGTTAGAGGCAAATCCGATTCCGTGAAACAATCCGGCGGCTCCCACTGCCTTCTGCTCTCCTCCCGGTCTCTCCTCAGCTTCTATGCCCATGGCAGACCGGACAGCATCAAACGCGCCGTTGGAAGTCCAGGTGGCTCCGGCCACCGCATCTACACCGTCGAGGCCTCCTTTTTCAATTATGGCAGCCTGCAGTGTCTCCAAAGCGGCGCCTCCGATGGTCGGGGTCTCCTTCTCACCTGTCAGCTTAAGGTCTACAATCTTGTCTCCATCCAGGGTCACCTCCGCTTTAACAGGGCCGCCGTATCCCTCGCCCTCACCTGTAACCACCTCTGTCTTGGGAGCAGCCTCCGTGGTGGGAGCCTCTGTAGAAGCCGGCGCAGTGGTGGGAGCCGGTGTGGCCTGTGTAGCCTGAGGCTGGGAACTGTTCTGTCCGCACGCAATCAGCCCTGTGCTCATTGCCAGCACTGCTCCTGCAAATAATCGTTTTTTCATAAAACACCTCTCTGTGTTATTTTTTGATAGGCGATTGCGAAAGTCAGGGCCAGGAGAATATTCTGACCATATCTTTCATCCAAAGCCTGCTGCACCAGGCATTCCAATGAGCCCAGGAAAGCAGAACCCAGTCGGGGTTCATCCCTCCTGTGTTCTATGGTCTCATTTTCATGATGCAAATGTCTTTTCCTGTAAGATATAGTCAGAATATTCAGCTAAGTTTTGAATTTCGCAATCACCTATTATTTTTTGATAACGATATTGTATCATCCCCATAGTATTCTGTCAATTTCAATAAATATTTTATACAATTTTCACATAAAAAAGTTGCCGCACAAAGGTTCCAAGTCCCTCTGTGCGGCAGCCCCTTTCATCTATGTAAGGAAATTCTACTCCTCTGCCGGTTTCTGATGATTTGCTACAAGCACAAACGGCGTATATACAACTGCCGATAAAAGAACACATAAAAGCTGTGTAATGGCTGCGCCAAAAGAACCGCCGGAGGACAAAAATGCCATAAGTACCGGTGGTGTCGTCCACGGAGAGTTCACTACCATGCGCCCGCAGAATCCGATGGATGTCATAAAGTAAGCAAAGGTCGCGGATACCGCCGGGGCTATCATAAAGGGAATCGCCAGAATCGGGTTTAACACAATGGGAAGACCGAAGGTAACCGGCTCATTGATGTTAAAAATCGCACACGGAATGGCAATTCGGGCAATGGCCCTGTAATCGTCTCTCTTGGAGAACAGCAAAATAGCAATCAACAGTCCTCCTGTAATACCTGCACCTGTAATAATGGAGAAACAGGACAGGAACGGGGAACAGATAATGTTGGGAATGGCTGTGCCGGCCGCATAAGCCGCCTCATTCTCTGCATAGGCTGACAGAAGAATGGGAGAATATACTGCAGACAGAGTCTGAGTTCCATGGATACCGAACACCCACAGCACTGTGGTCATGAAGATTAAGAACAGATATCCCGGAAGGCCCGTAAGTATATGCATCAAAGGTCGCTGAATAAAGGTGGTAATGGCAACAAACACGGTCATGCCTGTAATCTTCTGGAAAACAAATCCAACAACAGAAATACTCAGTATGGTCAGACATGCAGGGAATAAAATAGTAAAGGAACGGGCCACATTGGAAGGCACACTCTCAGGAAGCTTAATCTCCAGCTTTCCGCTCTGAATCAGCTTGCAATAAATCTCCGTAGCGCACAGAGATGTAATCAGGCCTACAAACAATCCCTTGGCGTCCGTGAAATTCACTGCAAGAACGTTAGCAACCTCATGAATCACATCCTTTGAAACGTCACAGGCCACGGTTGAGGTAGTCAGACACAGGGAAATATATGCTCCCAAGGCCACAGGCGCCACGGTAAAGTCCTTCATTCCATAACTCTCCGACAATCCTAAAGCAATCAATATAATAATTCCGATACTGATAAAGTTCATGGTACCATAGTTGGCGGCAGTAAAAATGGGAGCCAGATTTCCTAACCAGCTCATGCCGGGCAGATTTGCAACACTTACAAATCCGGGCCTTACGCTGCATACAACGTTGGAAATCAATGTACAGAATGAACCCGTAACAACCACGGGAAGCAACGCTGTAAAAGCATTCCTGATTGCTCCCAAATGTCTCTGGCTTGACAGCTTCGCCGCAAAGACCAGCATTCCGTTCATTAATTTTTCTACCATCTTACCCCACCTCCATTTCTCTTGCTGATACTCATAGCCTCTTTACATAATCGCTTTTTCATTGTGCATCCTCCTGACT
>Ga0224748_10460_pt1 | contig 12659 bp, 8 predicted proteins | sample LIM_F_Water_Neg_FD_182074 | JGI IMG/M metagenome (GOLD analysis project Ga0224748, IMG submission 182074) | Enriched cells from gastrointestinal tract of the lab mouse from Pacific Northwest National Laboratory (PNNL), Richland, Washington... | ecosystem: Host-associated > Mammals > Digestive...
TAATATATGTCAACAATGCAATTTATTGCAGCACGAACCTTCAAAAACCAACCTGAGCATCGGAAACAAGACCCTTGACGGGCGAATTTTATACGGTATAAAAAAGTGCTGCTTGACAATATCGCCAGGTGAGCCGAAGGAGCAGGTCACATACAAAATGATTAAAGAGTACATAGAAGCGAAATATGAACTGTTTTCTGAAGTCTTAAAAGAGAAAGTAAATGTAATTAAATCGTGATATGAAATTTTGAGAAAATATCAATTAATGGTTTGGAATGATAGGATGGTAAAAAAATGAAGAGATCAGGAGACAGATTGCATACGGTAGAGAACGAAATCCTCATCTATCAAACTGAAGATGGGCAGACGAAAATAGATGTTCAATTTGAGGGGGAGACTGTTTGGCTTACACAGGCACAATTATGTGAGCTTTATCAAACCAGTAAATCTAATATCAGTGAGCATATTAAGCACATCTTTGAAGAAGGCGAGTTAGAGGAAAATGCAGTTGTTCGGAAATTCCGAACAACTGCTGCTGACGGAAAAAGCTATAATACAATGCATTATAATCTTGATATGATTATTTCTCTTGGATATAGAGTGAAATCCAAGATTGCCACAAATTTCCGGCGTTGGGCTACTGAACGATTAAAAGAGTACATGATAAAAGGCTTTACAATGGATGATGAGCGTCTGAAAAATCTGGGCGGTGGTAATTACTGGAAAGAGTTATTAGACCGTATCCGGGATATCCGTTCATCTGAAAAAGTTATGTACCGACAGGTACTGGATCTTTATGCAACAAGTGTTGACTATAATCCCAAGAGTAGTGAATCCATTGCGTTTTTTAAAATGGTACAAAATAAGTTACACTATGCAGCGCACGGACATACAGCAGCAGAAGTTATATATAAGCGTGCGGATGCCAGTCAGCCTTTTATGGGACTAAAAAGTTTTTCTGGTGATTTTCCTATATTGAAAGATATCAGTATTGCAAAAAATTATCTCAATGATGAGGAGTTAAAGATCTTAAATAATATTGTATCAGGATATTTTGATTTTGCGGAAATTCAAGCTATGCGCCATAATCCTATGTATATGTCAGATTATGTGGAGCATCTTGACAATGTTTTAAAAACTACAGGAGAAAAGGTGCTGCAGGGAGCCGGAACGATTAGTCATACACAGGCAATCGAAAAAGCAACAGAAGAGTATAGGAAATATCAGGCACAGAACTTGTCGCCAGTTGAAGAAGAGTATTTGGAAAATATTAAAAATATTCATAGCACAGTGAAGAAAAACGGTAAGAATTGAATCCAGGCGTGTATCTATATAGTAAATGATGAGACAAATAAGAGATTTTTAAGATGTTGGTGAAAATATGAGTTTGGACAATGATGGGCATGTGAACCAGATGTTACCTGTTAAAAAAAGTACAGCATGTGAAAGGATCGGAAGTATGGGAACAAAGAAAAAGATAGTTTACACGTTTCTGGCGGTTTGCTTTATGTGGATAGTTCAGCCGGAGACAGCAGCGGCGGCTGGGGAGATCAAGGTAAAAGGAATCGACATCCTTCAGGAGCAGGATCATACCGTGCAGTGCGGCAGCGGGACGGCCAAATATGAACCGGATACAAACACACTGACGCTGAATCAGGCAGTCATAGCTGATAATGGAAACGCACTTGCATTTGGGATTGAGATTGGGAAAGAGGGAGTGACGGTCGAACTGGTCGGACAAAATACCATTGACGCCCATATAGGAATCAGCAGCGAAAGTCCGTTACATATAAAAGGGACGAACGGCGGCAGCCTTGCCATTCATGCACATACAAATCAGAGCCTGGGAACAAACGCCTGCTGTGGAATCAAGGTTCATGGAGGCGGGCTGACCGTTCAGGATGCGGACATCCAGATTCGAGTCAGCGATTTAAACGCAGCGGTCGGTGGTTCAAATACAGTGGTCAGCGGCTATGCGATAGATATTTGCGGGGGTGAAAACCGGATCAGCAATTCCAACATAGTGATTGATATGCCAAATAATTTTGATATTGATGAGAGATGTACAGGAATAAATGCAACCGATGCAGTTTCACTTACAATATCAGACAATTCCAGCGTGACTATGAACTCAGTGGATGCCGGGATCGGTATGTATGGCGGGAAACTGGTCATTTCCGGCAGCAGGCTGACGATTGCCAATGCAGATCAATATGGAGTCTCCTGTAAAAGTGTGGAAATTCTGAACGGATCGGATGTATCAGTGCTTGCAAACAGGTATTCGGCACTTCAGGCAAATGATAATATGACCATTTCCAATTCCACTGTCAATGCGGAATCAGAGAAGAACAATAGTATAATCTGTCAGAACCTTGCAGCCACAGATTCTGCGAAACTGACAGCCAAAGGCTACTGGCCGGCTCTTTTCGCAGTGAAGGGCAGCGTGATCAAGGATTCTGTTGTGGACGCGGAATCCAGTGCCGATGTAGGGATTTTCTGCGAAGGAGGAAACATGGAAATCGCAGGTTCGGAAGTGAAATCTACTTCGGGTAACAGCAATCTGGGAGGAATCCTTATCAAAGGAAATCTGACTATGACGGATTCAAATATCATTTCTCCCGGCAGCGCCGGTGTGAACGGTATCCGCGCCACGGGAGATATCTCAGTGACCGGAGGCAGTATAGAGATCGGGGAGGGAAAAATTTCCTCGGGAAATCAAATGATCATCGGCGGCACCATCACATCCAACGGCGTACCGTCCTACGATAATGTAGAGAGCGACCAGTCAGGCGGACAGGTTACTTTTTTAGGTGCGGATTACAGCGCGGTGGACGAAGCCATCGCCAAGGCAGAAGCATTGAACAAAGCGGATTATACCAATTTTGATGCGGTAGAAGCGGCGGTAAATGCAGTTGTCAGAGGAAAGGATATCAGGGAGCAGGCCATCGTGGACGGATATGCCGCAGAGATCCAGGCTGCAATCGCGGCTCTGAAGCCTGTGGAAAAGCCGGAAGAACCCGGGGAGAAGCCGGAAGAACCTGGGGAAAAACCAGATGATCCTGCAGAAAAACCGGAAGATCCTGTGGATAAGCCAGAGGAAAAACCAGAAAAACCCGGGGGAAAGCCTACGGGAAAACCGGATGGCTCGTCAAATGAAACCGGACAGAAACCATCCGTCAACCCATCGCAAGACCAGACGCAGAATCCGGCTCAGACCCCGACGCAGAGCCAGGGAGATGGGGAGAAGTCCCCAAAGACAGGCGACAATATACCGCTGCTGGGGTGGCTGACGGTTCTTGCGGTGATCTCCGCTGCGGGAATTTCGGTGGGAAAGCTTTGGAAGCAGTGACGCGGGCAATGCTGCGGTAATATCATAATGCCTGATGAAAATAACGCGGATAGATCCGGCTCGGTTTTATCCGTGTTATTTTTGCGTCCCCTCAGGTTGCGGATGCATTCTGCCGTATGCTATAATGAATTACGCTGAAGCGCAGGCAGGTCATCAGTTTTCTTAGGAAAATGGGTGACAACTTATCATTTTCATAACTACTCAGAACGGGACAGTATGAAAAAAGAGAAAGGGGCGAAACAGGATGGCAAGACCAATAGGTATTGGGAAGCAGGATTTTGAAAAAATCATTTTGGCCAAAAGCTTTTACGTAGATAAAACAATGTTTATCAAGGAATGGTGGGAGAATCAGGACGATGTTACATTGCTCACCCGGCCCCGGAGATTTGGCAAGACACTTACGATGAATATGGTGGAGAAGTTTTTCTCCGTGGAATATGCAGGAAGAGGAGACCTGTTTGAGGGGCTTTCCATATGGCAGGAGGAGAAGTACCGTAAGCTCCAGGGAACATATCCTGTGATCAGTCTGTCTTTTGCAAATATAAAACAAAGGGATTGTAAGTCTTCCATACAGAGAACCTGCCAGCTTCTGACAGATCTTTACCGTAAAAATTCGTTCCTTCTGAAAGGAGACTTATTGTCAGAGAAGGAAAAGGAAGAATACAGTAAGATTTCGATGGATATGCCGGAAATAGTTGCAGGGATGGCAGTTCATAAGATGTCAGAGTACTTGTTCCGTTACTATGGTAAGAAGGTGATCATTCTTTTGGATGAGTATGATACGCCGCTTCAGGAAGCCTATGTGCATGGATACTGGGAAGAACTGGTGGGCTTTACCAGAGATTTGTTCAGCGCCACATTTAAGACAAACCCTTATTTGGAAAGCGCGGTCATGACGGGGATAACCAGAGTCAGTAAGGAATCCATTTTCTCAGATTTAAATAATTTGGAAGTGGTGACGATTACTTCGGAAAAATACCAGGATTGTTTTGGTTTTACCCAGCAGGAGGTATCAGATGCATTAAAAGAATATGGGCTGGCGGATAAGGAAGAAGAGGTAAGAGCATGGTATGATGGATTTACTTTTGGAAATCAGACAGACATTTATAATCCATGGTCTATTATTAATTATTTGGATAAGAGGATATTTAACACATACTGGGCGAATACCAGCAGCAACGGACTGGTGGGAAAGCTGATCCGTGAAGGAAGTACGAACATGAAGATGGTCATGGAGGATCTCCTGAAAGGCGGAAGCCTTCATACGTATGTCGATGAGCAGATTGTATTCAACCGTCTGGACAGCAGAGAAAGCGCAGTATGGAGTCTGATGCTGGCAAGCGGATATCTGAAGATGGAGCGGTTTATACAAAATGAAAAGAGGGGGAAGCATGGATATGACCTTGTACTGACAAATCAGGAAGTCCGCATCATGTTCGAACAGATGATAGAAGAATGGTTTTCGGAAGCTACTCCGGCATACAATGATTTTATCCGGGCGCTGCTTAAGGGTGACATCAAGAGTATGAATGGATATATGAATAAAGTCGCTCTGGATACGATCAGCTATTTCGATACAGGAAAGAGGCCGTCAGAGACGGCGGAACCAGAAAAGTTTTATCACGGTTTCGTCCTTGGACTGATCGTAGATCTGGCGGATAGATACACGGTCACTTCGAACCGGGAAAGCGGTTTTGGACGCTATGATGTGGTACTGGAACCATGCCGCAGGGAAGACGATGCCATGATTCTGGAATTTAAAGTGCATGATCCCGAGGAGGAAGGTACGCTGGCAGATACGGTGAAGTCGGCATTGGCACAGATTGAAGAGATGCAATATGCGGCGGATTTAAAAGCCAGGGGGATTGCTCCGGAACGAATCAGGAAGTATGGATTTGCATTTGAGGGAAAAAAGATTTTGATAGAAAAAGGATGACTGCCGTTCATCCTTTTTTTGTTGACATAGATACACTACTGTGGTAGTATAAAAGAAAAACTACTACAGTAGTGTGAAAGGGGATGTGGATATGGATATAAAATTATTCGATTCGGAACTAAAGGTAATGGACGTGCTGTGGAGGGAGGGGGATTCCACGGCCAAGAACATTTCCAACGTATTAAAAGAAGAGGTCGGCTGGAATATGAACACCACCTATACGCTGATCAAACGCTGCATCAAGAAAGGCGCCATTGAGCGGTCGGAGCCGAACTTCATGTGCCATGCGCTGATCCCCAAGGAGGAGGTGCAGGAGGCGGAGACCAATGAACTGATCAACAAGATTTACGACGGCTCGGCGGATAAGCTGTTCGCGGCCCTGCTGGGGAGGAAAAAACTCTCCCCCGAGCAGATCTCGCAGCTAAAACAGATCGTAGGCGAATTGGAGTGAGGTGAGAGAGATGAGTCTAATGGCAATGAGTATTTCCGGCGCGGTATTGATCCTGGTAATCCTGGCAGTCAGGGCGGCCCTGAAAGACCGGCTGCCGAAAAGGACATTTGCGGTGCTCTGGACAGCCGCCCTGCTCCGGCTGTTGATCCCGTTTTCCATACCCTTCTCGTGGAGCGCGTATACCCTGCTTCAAAATGCGGCATCCGATACAAGAGCAGCCATGGAGAGCCATTCCGCCGGGAACCCGCAGTCAGAATCGGTAACTGTCTCACAGGGCAGTTCCGCCCGTAATCTGCATTTAGAATCGGAACCTGACTCACAGGACAGTTCCGCCCGTACCTCGCAGTCAGGATCAGAAGCCGGCGCGCAGAGTATTTTCGGGCAGAGCCGGCAGACAGATCCAGGAGCCGAATCCCCGGGCAATTTGGCATCCGATGCCCAGGCCGGCGGGCAATTGGATTTGCCAATATCCTCCGAAAGCATTTCAGAAGAAGCGCTTCCCATTGCGGAGCAGCTTGCAAAAATACTTCCGGCTTTAAAGGGAATCTGGGCAGCAGGCTTCCTGGCCTGTGCAATCTTTTTCGGGTGGATGTATTTCCGGTGTTACCGGGAATTTCGGATGTCGCTGCCTTTCGAAGACCATTTCCTGGATATCTGGCATAGCAGCCATCCTTTGTGGAGAAAGCTGTCCATACGCCAGTCAGACCAGATCGTGTCCCCGCTGTCATACGGAGTCTGGCATCCCGTCATTTTACTGCCGAAGTCCGCAAAACGCGGAGACAGATTCCGGCTCCGCTACGTGCTGGAACACGAATACGTGCATATCCGGTATTTTGACGCGGCGGTAAAGCTGCTGATGGCGGCGGTTCTGTGCATACACTGGTTCAATCCATGCGTGTACCTGATGTATAGATTCTTCAACCGGGATCTGGAATTAGCCTGCGACGAAGCCGTTGTACACCGATTCGGCGAAGAGCAGAAATCCGCATACGCCATGGCGCTGATCGAGATGGAAGAGGAAAAGAGCGGTCTGCTCCCCCTGGGAAACAGTTTCAGCAAAAACGCAATCGAAGAAAGGATTGGTGCGATTATGAAAATGAAAAAAACTCCGCCCTTTGTCCATGGACTGTCGGCGGCGCTGGTTTGCGGCATCATCCTGCTCTTTGCAACCTCCTGCGGTTCCTACGGAGAGGCGGAAAAAAGCAGGGAAACAACCCTCCGGGCGGAGGCGGTGGATGCAGAGGAAACGAATGCGGATAACCGTGTCGTTACGAAATCCCTCTCCGCCGCATTGAAAGAGTCAAAACAGAGCGGCGCGGCCATTCACGAGTCTGCACTGGATCTGACAGAGGAAAGCAAAGAAAGCACCGCTAAAAACGAGGAGGAAAATGTGAACAAGCTGGTTCAGGATACTTCCGCGATGGATGAAAGCGCACTGAGTTACAGCAGGAAAGAGCTTGCGGACCGGATTGCAGATCTGGATCAGTCCATAGAAGAAATAGAAAACGAACTGGACAGACTGAATTATCTGCATATAGATATCCTGGCATACGAGGCGATGCTAAATCAAACCACAGAACGGAATCAGGAGATTCAGGATATCAAGGCGAATGCAGGACAGAACACGGATCAGGAGAAGCTGCGCCGGGAACAGGAAGAGAACACAAAGCAGATCGAGACGTGGAAAAGGATGATCGAGGAAAAAGAAAAGGAAGTGGAACAGTTCCGAAGCAATGCAGACGACCTTACCCGGGAGATCGAGCAGATGCAGGAGGAGAGAGAACGCCTGCTGCAGATCGAATCAGACCTGGAGCTGGAGACCTTTTTTGAGGAGCATTACGGAAAATACGGAATCAGCTTCAGCCAGTCCGAAGGCAGGCTTTATAAGGGAAAGACTCCGGTCCGCTTTTTCATAGACGAGAAAGAAGGCGGCGTACTGTGGGCCGACAATGATGGTGAGGTCGTGGTCCGGGCTGTCTACGATAAAGAAGGAAAGGTCAGCGGGGTATCCGTGAGAGAAGCAGACGAGGATAAGATCGGAGTGCATTTTGCGGAGGACACGGAAGAAACCGCGGCGAAAACCTACGCCGGCAATCAAGAAACCGACACCGGGGACAATTCATACCGCAGCGCAGCCTACGTCATTTCCAAGGGAGAGGAATTTGAGGAATATAAGAAATTCGGCCTGTCCTACGATGAAAAAACGGATTTCCTGATGTATAAGAACCAGACTGTAGGATACTTTAAAGATGAGACAAAGCCAAACGTTTATACAAGGCTGGCAGAGGGTTCCGGAAAACTGGGGATCACCGTGAACCGGGACAAAAACGGGAAGATCACCGACTTTTCCGTATTTCCGTTCGATGAAAGCAGCGTGCCGGATTCGTCTGTAAGCGAAGGCGTCGATGTCAAAGAAGGCTCCGGCCTTATCAGGTGGGACGACTCAGGGAATATAGTCAGCGTGGTCACATTTCCCGCCGCGGAACGGGGCGATTTGGAAGCGTATGCCGCGGAACAGGGCGACACAGAAGAGGCGGAAGGAGAAGCCATATCTGGCGAAGGCGCCTATTCCGAGGGAGACCCGAATGAAACAGAAACCAGCATACCAAAGGAATATGAAAAGCTGGGTATAAAGGCTTCCAAGGAAAAAAACAGCGGATGGATCTATGAGGGCAAAGAGGTCGCCGTCATCTACGACAAGGATCATTGGATCTATACAAATGGTACCATCCCGGAAAAGAAAGCGGTCTACCTTGAAGTGGTGCGGGACAAAAAAGACCGCGTGACCGAACTGAAAGAAGTATCGAAAAAGGAAATGCAGAAGCTGATGGATGAGAATTAAGGGGCCGGGCAGACATACCCCGCAAGGGAAATGTTTACTCGACCAAGTAAGGAGCAGCATGTTCACCGCAAAAAAGATGTTCATAAATATCGCAAGAAACAAAGCCAGGAGCCTGATCCTGGCTGCGTTTTCCTTCCTGGCGGTTCTGTTTGCCGGGATCTGTGCGCGGCGCCGATATTGGTGCTGTCTGAGAAGGAGTAAAAACATGGCGGGATTACGGATGTGAAAGCTGCCACGGTATATCATGAGGTGACTTTTTTCACACAAATTGGTAACGTTCCAGCATATAAATCGGCAGAGTTTCAATTTTACCATCAATGCCGCCCTTCGTATCTCCCTTTAGATAAAGCAGTTTATGTGCTTTCCCCTGTTCCAGTGCTTTCAATGCGGTGGCAGCCGTTCCTTTGCCGGATTTTACTTCTACCAGATAGCGGGTAGATGAATGGACGCTCTGCGCAATGAAATCAATCTCGCCGCCCCGGTATGTGGCAAATGCCGGTGTTTCAAAAACAATCTCTTCCGGAAAATCCTGCCTTTTTTTCAGGTTGATGTAAACATAGTTTTCATTCAGCGTACCTGAGATAGACCTGGAATCTATACCAGTCCGGGACAGATAATAGTTTGCCAGTCCGGGGTCCATAAAATAGCAGCGGCTTGCCGGTTTGAAATCAAGGACATCCATTTCCGTGATCTTGGCGCAGAAACCAATGATGCCTGAGAAATACAGCCAGCTGATCGCCCGGTTGCAGGCAGCTTTTGAAAGATTACTGGAATAATCCCTGGTTACCAGCTTTTGCAGTTCTTCGCTGATACTGCCCTCTGCCAGTCCCCTGCTCTCCCGGCATAAAATACGGCAGACAGAAAGAAAAATCTGGGTAAACACCCTGGTATCCAGGATATCCGTAAAATACCGGGTAGATTCATTCGTGAAGGTATCAATGATATTTACAAGAGCTCCCCTGGCTTTTTCAATATCATTTGTTTCCAGATAGGTTTTGACTACATTTGGATATCCGCCAATCTGAAGATAGATGTCATATGCCGTTTTTAACAGCTCGTATACATTGCTATCCTGTGGAGAATCTGACTTCAGACTGAGATATTGTGTATACAGGTTCCCGTCAAATGCCTGGAGGAACTCAGAGAATGACAGGGTATAAATGGAAATCCGCGTCATATCCCCGTTGGAATATCGGAATTCCGGCTCTAAAATCTGTCCCGGATAGCTTCCGGTTACAATAAAATGCGCCTGAAAGTGCCGGGTAAATTCTCGGATGCAGTTATAGATTTCAGCAGATTCCTGTATTTCGTCAATAATGATTACGGTATCGTCAGAATCAGAAAAGTCAGGTTCAAAAAGCCGGAATGCGTCATGAAGGGGGTGCTCCGGACGTTTTGTGCCGGGTATCCATGACGTAGCCTGTTTATAGCATTCCAGGAACTGTTTTCCGCTCTGTTCAAAAAAGTTGATATAAATTTTATATTTAAAATGTTCATCTACAAATTTATTGATGATATATGTTTTTCCTACCTGCCTGGCGCCGTTTACTTCTAAAGTGCTTCGGTTTTGTTCGCTTTTCCATTCCAAAAGTTTATCATAAACGGTTCGTTTGAGATACATTGCTCTGGCTCCTTTCATAATAAGGTTTGTCCGGATATTGAATTACCAGTTACTATTCACAGCCATATAAAAATCAGCAGACAGATTCGTCAAGCGCAGCTTCTAAGAAGCTGTTTGATGATTTTTATATGACTGAAATCAGTCACTTCACCCACATAAGCAAAAAATTAAGATGCGCAGCATCGGCAGACGGCTTTATCGGCTGTTTTTGCGCATGTGGGTGAAGTGGCTGTGAATAGTAACAATTACCAGCCTTGCCCAAAATGCATGGCTGGTAATCATATGGATTGTTTCCTCTTCTATTTTATCATGCTTTTTATAGTTACTCAATTCTTATTCAAATTATTTTATTTCCGGAAACAAAGAGAGGGTTACTGTTCACACGGTTCCGGTTTAAAATGGCATATAGACGAAAAGTATCAAAAGCGCACGTTCCACAGTAGAGCCCAGGGACATTTGCAGAGAAGCTCAGTGGATGGCAGAAGACAGGCAGGCCGTACTGCCGGTCATCAGCTACGTACAGAAGGCTGATCCGGGAGCTGAGCAGTTTACTGCCGGAAGACGATATTGCAGTGGAAGAGGCTGTTTTTATGTCGGTGGATGAGATATTGGGGAACAAAGAATGAGTTTGTTAAGACTAAGATTACTTGCAGATGTATTCAACAGGCTCGGATATATGGAGCGAAAAGGCAGCGGATTTGGAAAGATTATCAGTGGATATGAATTTCAAATCAATTATAATGAGAGCAAAACACCATCATTCCGTTCGGACAGATATCAGTTTACTGTGGTGATGCCGAACCTGAATTATAATGTCCCTTAAGGTGTCCCCCAAGATGTCCCTCAAGGTGTCCCTCAAGACAAACTGGATGCCCAGATTATGGATTTGATTCGTAAGGACAGCAAAATTAGTACAGAGAAAATGGCGATTGCGTTAGGCGTAAGTTCTATCATAGAAAAGATATTTTACCGATACGGTTTTTGGATGAGGAGTGACCCTTTAAATAGGAGGAAATAATCATTTTAAGGATGCCATTAATAGAAGTGATTATGATGCATTTTATATTGCTTCAAGAGAGGAGGCGCAAGAACAAATATGCGCTGCACACGCTGAAAAGACAATTATAAATGGTGGTAAGGTAAATCCTTGCCACCATTGTACTATTATCTGCTGGCAGGTATATTCCTAAAAAATTCTTCGTATTCTACATTAAAGATTTCTTTCAATCCGACCAAATCGCTAATATAGATATTCCCTCTGCCAAGCTCAATCAATGAATATGTGCTGCGACTCAATGGCGACCCTAAAACCTGTAGTTTGGCAACGGTCTGTTCCTGGGTTAACTGACAGGAATTACGGATGCGCTGTAGATTTTGTCCAAATAATTCATTACATAATATCTTCATGGCTATAAATCACCTTTCTAATTTCAATGGAGTTGAAATTTGTCGTTAAGGTTTTTCCATGCCGTATTTATTTATAGGTTTGCCAATAAGTACAAGCAATAAACTGTACTATATCAAACAACAAAAAGAAAAATGCTTATAGATATAAGCAAAAACAAATAAAAACTTTCCTTGCTATCTTGATACAGAAATATCTTTAAAAAAATCGGAATAATTCGTTTTAAAAATTTGTTTTAGCCCAACTAAGTCACTAACAAAAATATTTCCACGTCCCAGTTCAATTAAAGAGTATGTACTACGACTAAGAGGCGAACCAAGTAGCTGTAGTTTAGCAACAGTCTGTTCTTGTGAGAAATTGCATGAAAGACGAATCTGCTGCAGGTTACGTCCAAATGTTTCATTGCATAATCTTCAATCTGCGCCTTGCTTTCATCTTCCAAGGGATAAAAAGTATTCGTTTTCGTATCACAAATGACAACTTCTCCTATAATCTGATTCTCAACTGTATCCAACATCGCTTTGATACAGTCATCACAAAATAATTTTTTCATCCTGTGGATGCTGACAATCCCGTTTCCTCGCTCTATTTCTGCCAGACCTTTGTTTTCACCCGGACTTTTGGAAATGTGAATACTTGTCTGGCTTATTTCATCATAACCAAATGTCAACAGCGTATTTCCCTGATAATCCTCTGGATCTATTCCTCGTTCAAACAAGTCCAACGAATAAGATTCTCCGGTATTTAAGCTGATAAGAACTGCCTGGGCTGGATAACTCCCCTTACAGGCACGACATTTCTCAGATGTGTTCGGAATATACCGGATGTATTTCTCTATATCCTTTTCATATTTGCGAAATACTAAGTCATTCCTTATGGTCTGAGCAATCTCATCATATTCATCTTGTGTGGCAGATTCCACGTAAGATATAACCATGTTTAGAAGTTCTTCCATAGGCAGCGTCATTCCGGCGGTTTATCCGAAAGTCATTCATTTTGATAAGGAATATCACGAAGGCAACTGTAAGAGTTCCTATTATAAAATAGCCATATAA
>Ga0224748_10461_pt1 | contig 12650 bp, 10 predicted proteins | sample LIM_F_Water_Neg_FD_182074 | JGI IMG/M metagenome (GOLD analysis project Ga0224748, IMG submission 182074) | Enriched cells from gastrointestinal tract of the lab mouse from Pacific Northwest National Laboratory (PNNL), Richland, Washington... | ecosystem: Host-associated > Mammals > Digestive...
GAGATTGATATGGGAAAGCACGGTTTTCCCCTTCAAAATTTTTGTATAGTTGTTGATTTCAATGGTGTTGCTTGACATAAATCCAATCATCCTTTCGCAAGAGCAGGGTTGTTTTGCGCGGTTCATTTCCAACAGAGCTGCCGCCTGGGACAAACCGTCCGAGGCAACGGAGGGAATCCCGCCGGTTCTCTAACCCTCCCCCTCTTTTCCAAAATCCAGCAGGTCGCAGCGGTTAAGTTTGTAGGAAATCGCGCCGTACAGGGCGGAGAACCATAGAAGGCAGGCAATCAGGCTTTTTAAGAAGGTAAATCCTTCGATGGAAAGGTCCCGGTACGTTCCCTGCGCGGGAGGGAAGATCCCCTCGTGCCACAGATACATGCCGTTGACGGCGGGCAGCAGGTAGTCAAAAAACTGAGGGAAGGCGGCAAGCCCCACCGTCAGGCCTCCCAGCAGGAGGGAGAGAATATAAACGCTTAAGACGAGAAAGAAGGAGATGGAGGATCCATACCAAAGGGACAGTGCGTTTTGCAGCAGCGACAATAAAAACAGGGGGATGCAGTTGGTGAGCAGCAAAAGCGCCAGAAAGGGAACCTCCGCGTCCTGCTCCAGTCCGTATATGAGGGCGAAAAGATAGGCGGCGCAAAAGGTGACCACCCAGGCGCACAGGAACTCAACCCCCAGCCGGACGGTCTTTTTTCCAAGCCACCGCCCCCGGCGGTTCATCCGGGTGAACACGTAGACAAAGCTGATTAGGAAATCCTCCCGGAAGCAGGAGCCGAACAAATACAGAAAAAAGATGGACGGAATCCCCCGGAACAGGATCTCCATCAAAATGGAGGGCGGCGCGTAGTCGATCCCGCCGAACACCTCCTGGAAAAAAAGGGCCGTTCCGCCCTCTCTGGCCGCCATGTCCACTGAAAGGAAAAAAGAAATCAGATAGAGCGAACCGGCAAAGCAGCATCGAAGGATGGTTTTGGAATGCGTCTGAATCCACATGTTAATTCTTCCCTTCTATCGGGTAATCCCGCTGAATCAATGACAGCATCATGCCGAAAGCTCATCCGTTGAGCGGCGTATTTTGACTTCGGTCAGAATAATGTTCGCGAGTAGCAATCCCCCAAAGATGAGTCCCCATAGAATAAGGTCGGTTTTCGGTCCAAGCTGTAAAACAGCCTGATAGAATCCAAAACTCATACCGTTGCTTGACAGGGCAAATTGAGGAAGCAGCCACACCATCCCGGGTGGTGTCAGTACCAAAAAACGGCTGCGGTGGAAAAACAGGGACAAGGTATAGGAGCAATAGGCCAGCACTCCGGCCGTGATGGATGGGATCATACCGGCTACCAGATTATAAAGATAAGGATGGTTCATTTGAAGAGCGGCCAAAGAGTCTGATATTTGTACGCACGTTACATAGTCGTCCAAAAACGCATCGCTGGATACATTGGTTGGAAGCTGCCAGGGAAAGGCAATACACAGAACAAGCTGTTCCAGCAACAAGGGAAGAAACAGGACTAGGAAGCCGCCCAGAAACACGACGCAGGCCGTGGAGCGGTAGTAGGCGCCCCGGCCAATACGGGGAAGAAGTTGTTTAGTAACCCCTGACTTCTCATCGTCGAAATAGGCGTAGGAAAACGCAAGCGAGGCGACAAAGGGGAGAAAAATCATAAAAAGCAGCATGGTTGCGACCGGCACTCCGTCCATGATGCCGTGCAGTCCCGGATAGCGGATAAAAGCGTCGCCGGCCATTCCCCAGTAATACCAAGCGGGATACCAGTAAAGTTTGCTGTTGCCAAGAAAATCGAAAAAGTTGCCGAAAAGGGTTCCTAAAATCAAGAGTATGACAAAGGAAAAGGCCAGAAGGAATTCCTTCTGATGAAGCATACGCTTCAGGCTTATTCTGAGATTGACTGTAAACATAAGCACGCTCCTTTGGTTTCGTTGTAGGGGGTTCGTCCGGGCGGATCGAAGTCGTTATCCGCTGTCATCTATCAAAAAACGATTTTATAGGAGGATTTGTCACAAACTGTAAGGATTATTTTCAAAGAATAATAAAGAATGAGAAAGCGCTGGACGTCGGTGTATCGTCCGCTTTGGAAAATCGCATGCAATCAAGCAAAGGGATCTATGATAAAACAACAAGCTGGGAAACCAACCAAAACCAACCAGCCAATCATATAGAGCTATCCCATCTGTGCGACAAATCAGAGTCAAAGAATTCAAACCGCGTCGGCCCCATTTACCGAGAGCGCGGTCAGGAAAGACCTGCGGCGGCGATGGGATCCCGCTGCATAAAATAAAAAAACTGGCGGTCCCCGACGGCTGAACAGCCATGGAGATCGCCGGTTTTCTATGCATTTTTCTAGGAGAGAGGCTGGATCGGCCCTGCCTTTCAAGACTTCATAGCAAGAGCGCGTATTAAAAAGAGCGGGCGCGCGGTTGGGCCGTGCCGCCCCAACCCGAAGACTTTTTAAAAGGGGCCGTTATTCATCCATCAGGCTTCTCAGCCCCACCACATTATTGACCGGCAGGGAAAAGACAGCGGCAACCCGCTCCTGTTTTGGGCCGGATTTTTCAATGATGGTGCGCATGATCTCTTTTTCATCCTGGTTTTTACAGACGATGTAGATCAAGTCCTGCTCCGAGGCGATGGACATCCCAAAGAAGGAAGCGGCGCTCTTTTCCCCCACTCCCTTGGCGTGAACAATGGTGCCGCCGCCGGCGTTTACGCTGCGGGCCGCATCCATCACCAATTCCGTATAGCCTTTCTGGGCGATGACCACCACCAGGGAAAAGCGGTTTTCTTCCATTTCTGTCACCTCGCTGTGTTCTGATTTTTGACCGTGGGTTAAATATTGCAGGCTGGCGGCATTCGCGCAGCGCAGCGGAATGGTAAAGGAGATCCCGTTGCCGGGAACGTCGATCTGCATGGTGCGCATCAATCCGCGCAGCAGCTTTTCAGACAGGGCCTTGGACACCACGGAGGAAATCATAACCTTCTCCGTCTTTTCGATTCCCAGAAAATCCAGGGTTTTTTGCTGGGCGGTGCCCTCGCATAGAGCGGCTGTCAGAGTGTGGACCCCGCTTTCATAGAGATACTTTAAAAAGTCCTCTCCATACTCCCGCTTGGTGATGATCACCATATAGTACATGTTGCTCATGTTTGCTCCTCTTTAAAACGTGATAATATCATCGTCGTCCGTTGTTTCTAAAGCGATGGCGTCGTTTTCTTCGGGCTCCTGCGCTTCCTGGAACGTATACTTGTAGTATACGCCCAATACCTGAATGGTAATCAGCGGCGTCATGGCCACCATGGCCACCACGCCAAAGGCGTCTACCACCACGTTCCCGCCCACGCCGCTGCAGGTGCCCATGGCCAATGGAAGCAGGAAAGTGGCGGTCATGGGCCCGGACGCCACGCCGCCGGAGTCAAAGGCGATGGCGGTAAACAGGGAGGGGGAAAAGAAGGTGAGGATTCCGGCGATGAGATAGCCGGGAATTAACAAATACATAATGGGCAGCCCGGTGACTACCCGAAGCATAGCCAGGCCCACCGAGATGGATACGCCGATGGAAAGACTGGTGGACAGGGCCTTTTTGGGAATGGTTCCGGCGGTAATCGTGACCACCTGCCGGTTCAGCACGTGAACGGCGGGCTCCGCCGCCACGATGAAATAGCCGATGACCATTCCAATGGGAATGATGATCCAATTTTGATCCATACCGCCGATCCGTTCGCCGATGTAATTGCCTACGGGCATAAAGCCCACATTGACCCCGGAAAGGAAAAGCACCAGACCCACATAGGTGTAGACAAGTCCCACCCCGATTTTAATGAGCTCGCCCCGCTTCAGCCGGAGCTTGGTGATCTGGAACAGAATGAAAAAGGCCAGGATGGGAAGCAGGGCGACGGCCACTTCCTTACAATAATGGGGCAGGGAGAGAAGAAACATCTCCCAAAGCTCCTTGGAGTCGGAGATTTCCGGGATGGTTACAGGGACATATTCTCCGGCCCCCGCGCCGTAGACAATGCCCAGAATGAGCACCGCGATGATAGGGCCCGAGGAACAGAGGGCGACCAGGCCGAAGCTGTCGTTCTCCGCGTTGGAGTCGCTTCGGATGGCGGCCACGCCCACGCCGAGCGCCATGATGAACGGAACCGTCATAGGGCCGGTGGTGACGCCGCCGGAGTCAAAGGCCACGGAAAGAAAATCCCGGGGAACAAACTGCGCCAGAATAAAAATGAACGCGTAGATAGCGATCAGCAGATAGGAGAGCTTGACGCGCAGCAGCATGCGCAGCATGGCGAACACCAAAAAGATGCCTACGCCCACCGCCACCGCGATGATAAGGGTCATATTGGGGATGCCGGGCACCTGTTCCGCCAGCACCTGGAGGTCGGGTTCCGACATGGTGATGAAGATTCCCACCAATAGGCTAACGAGCACGATGAGCCACACGCTGCGGGATTTGGTGACGGCGGAACCCACGTGGGTGCCGATGGGGGTCATGGCCAGGTCAGTCCCCAAAGTGAACAAACCCATGCCCAAAATCAGCAGGAACGCGCCTAGCACAAAGCCCATCAACAGGCCGTTGGGCACCGGGGAGATGGTAAAGCACAAAACAAAGACGATGCCCGTCACCGGCAGCACCGAGGACAGGGATTCCTTGAGCTTTTCCGAGAGAATGGTGCGGTTGTGTTTTAATAGATGATTTGATCTGCCCACATAACACCTCTTTCCAAATTGTAATACAGTACGAACGAAGGAGTTTCCTCCTTTTTACCACACGATCCAAGGGGCGGATCGCGCGTTTTAATAAAATTTATTATATCATAACGGCAGGGAGAATGAAACCGGTTTTCCCAACGCAAGAAGTACAAAAAAGCCGCCGTCCGTCTGGGGAAACGTCCTGTTTTATTTTGTAATCACCCCAAGACAGATCCAGAATGCAGAATAACAGAACGTTTCCCTTGGCAATGTCCTGGCATGCAGAGGCCGTATAAATTCTATGTTGTAATAACGTGAGTTTTTATTTTTCACCATGTCGATTTCACACAGAACTTGTCAACATTTTGGTCCCTGTTCATTGACAGCCCCTCCCGATTATGATAAAATTTATTTGATTTTGGAAGGCGAAGAGTCTCTTCAAAGCAATTATTCTGGACCACTCCGTCAGGGAGTTAAGGCCATACGGACAGCCGGGTCCACTGCCGATTGGCGGCCTTTGCGCAGCCTTATTGATTGAGTTAAAAGCTCAAATTTTATAAGTTGGTTACTTCATAACCGAAATGCGCTTGTGCGCAGACTTGTGAAACGGTCAATAAGAGTAGAAAGTATAATTGCTATTAGACTCTAATCATTCCGTTCTACTTACCTGAACACGATTTACGGTTTTTATTTTCTATATTTCCTGTGTAATGCGAAAAGATGGAGAATAAAACGGATCTGGGTGAAACGCAAGTTTGTGTATGATGCACAGCTTGCGTTTTTTTGTTTTGCAGTAACCGGTAGAAAGGGGAAAGTTGAAGATGAGCCGATTTCGTCTGGATCAGAGCCGTGCTCCTGTTTATGAAGCTCTGGAAACGTTCCGGCAAATGCGGGTGGTCCCATTTGATGTGCCGGGTCACAAACGCGGCCGCGGCAACCCGGAACTGACCGCGTTTTTGGGGCAGCGGTGCGTAGGCGTGGATGTGAACAGCATGAAACCGCTGGATAACCTTTGCCATCCTGTTTCCGTAATTCGTGAGGCTGAGGAATTGGCGGCCGACGCTTTTGGCGCGGCGCACGCCTTTTTGATGGTAGGCGGCACCACAAGCTCTGTGCAAAGCATGGTGCTGAGCACCTGCAAGCGCGGGGATGAGATTATTTTACCGCGCAATGTTCATAAGAGTGTGATTAACGCCCTGGTTCTCTGCGGCGCGATCCCGGTGTATGTGAATCCGGAGGTGGACCAGCGGCTTGGCATCTCCCTGGGCATGCAGCGCGAACAGGTGGCCAAAGCAATCGCGGAACACCCCAACGCGGTGGCGGTGCTGGTGAACAATCCTACTTATTATGGCATTTGCAGCGACCTTCGGGCGATTGTAAAGATGGCCCACAACGCCGGCATGCGCTGTTTGGTGGACGAGGCTCACGGCACGCATTTTTATTTTGGCGGGGGGCTTCCGGTGTCCGCCATGGCGGCGGGAGCGGACATGGCCTCCGTGTCCATGCATAAAAGCGGCGGAAGCCTAACTCAATCCAGCCTTCTGTTGGTTGGTCCCGATGTTCACGCGGGCTATGTACGGCAGATCATCAATCTGACGCAGACCACTTCGGGGAGCTACCTGCTGATGTCCAGTCTGGATATCAGCCGCCGGAATCTGGCCCTGCGGGGGCACGACGTGTTCCATCAGGTAGCCGATATGGCCGAGTACGCCCGCCAGGAGATCAACGTAATAGGCGGATACTACGCCTTTGGCCGGGAGCTGATGAACGGCAATTCGGTGTTTGATTTTGACACCACAAAATTGAGCGTTCACACGCTGGACATCGGCCTTGCCGGCATTGAGGTCTATGATATTCTGCGGGATGAATACGATATTCAAATTGAATTTGGAGACATCGGAAACATCCTGACCTACCTCTCCATGGGGGATCGGCCCCAGGAGCTGGAACGGCTGGTCAGCGCGCTGGCGGAGATCCGCCGCCGCTTTCAAAAGGATGGGACCGGTCTTTTGAGTCAGGAGTACATTGACCCGGAGGTGGTCACCAGTCCCCAAGAGGCGTTTTACGCCGAAAAGATCAGTCTGCCCCTGGAAAAAACGGAAGGACGCGTGTGCAGCGAGTTTGTCATGTGCTATCCTCCCGGTATCCCCATTCTGGCTCCGGGAGAACGCATTACGGCGGAAATTTTGGAGCACATCCAGTATGCGAAAAAGAAGGGCTGCAGCATGACCGGTCCGGAAGACCCTGAGCTGAGTCGGCTCAATGTATTGGCATGAGAGGCGGTGATAAAATGGAAATGTGGTTCAGTGAATTTCACACCCCGGATGTAAAACACAGCATCCGCATCAATCGGCATCTGTACTCCAAGCAGAGCAATTACCAGCGCATCGACATTTTTGAAACGCCGGAATTCGGCCGGGTTCTGACGCTGGACGGCAATGTGATGCTGACGGAGCGGGACGAATTCATCTACGATGAAATGATTACTCATGTGCCGATGGCGGTACACCCCGGCATCACGGATATTCTTGTGATCGGCGCCGGAGACGGCGGCGTGGTGCGGGAGCTGACTCGGTATGACCGGGTCAAGCGCATTGATTTGGTAGAAATGGATCCTCAGGTGGTGGAGGCCTGCCGCACCTATCTGCCTAGCAACGCCTGTCGAATGGACGACCGCCGGGTGCACATCTACTTTGAGAACGCCCTGAAATTTATCCGCCGGTGCGAGGCGTCCTATGATCTTATCATTGTAGACTCCACGGACCCCTTTGGGCCTTCGGAGGGGTTGTTTACCCGGGAGTTCTACGGAAACTGCTACAATGCCCTGCGGGAAGACGGCATCATGGTCAACCAGCAGGGAAGCCCTTTCTACGCCGAGGACGCCAGCGCCATGCAGCGCAGTCACAAGCGCATCGTGAGCACCTTCCCCATCAGCCGGGTGTATCAGGCCCATATCCCCACCTATGCGGCGGGCTACTGGCTGTTTGGCTTTGCCAGCAAAAAGTATCATCCTACCGACGATCTCAACGGCGAGGCGTGGAACGCCCTGAATCTGCATACCCGCTACTATACCACCAGACTGCATGTGGGAGCTTTTTTGCTGCCCGCGTTTCTGGAAGAGATGCTGGAGGAGGTGGAGAAGTAAACCATGCTAAAACCCAATATTGAAACCTTCATCGGCTGTGACGCCGATTATTCCGACGCCCGCATTGTGCTCTACGGCGCGCCCTTTGATTCCACCACCAGCTTCCGGCCCGGCGCGCGATTCGGCCCCTCCGCCATGCGGCACGAAAGCTTCGGTCTGGAGACCTACAGTCCTTACCAGGATGCCGACCTGACCGACTGCGCCGTTTTTGACAGCGGGGACATGGAGCTGTGTTTTGGCAGCGCGCAGGCGGCTTTAAACGACATTGAAGCCCGGGCCGCTGAGATTCTACAGGATGGGAAATTTCCCCTGCTGCTGGGCGGCGAGCACTTGGTGACTTTGGGCGCGGTGCGCGCCGCGGCAAAAAAGCATCCCGACCTTCACATCATACACTTTGACGCCCACGCCGATCTGCGGGACAATTATCTGGGGACCGGGCTCAGCCACGCCTGTGTTTTGAGGAGATGCCACGATCTGCTCGGCGACGGGCGTATTCATCAATTCTGTATCCGCAGCGGAGAACGGGAGGAATTCCAATTTGCCAAAGCCCACACAACGCTTCATCCCTTCGGTTTTGACGGTCTGGAACAAACCGTCGAGACGCTTGGAAAGCGGAAAATCCCCGTTTACTTTACCATCGATCTGGACTGCCTGGACCCTTCCGCCTTCCCCGGCACCGGCACGCCGGAGGCCGGCGGCGTTACCTTCCTAGAACTCTTGAGGGCAATCCGTATGGTGTGTACTGTCAATATAATCGGAGCTGACGTCAATGAGCTGGCCCCGTCGTTAGACGCCAGCGGGATCTCCACGGCAACTGCCTGTAAAGTGCTGCGAGAGCTCATTCTGGCGCTATACAAACAAAATCATTCATAAAGGAGATTGCAACCATGAGCAAAGTGCTTGTTATCGGCTGCGGCGGGGTGGCTTCTGTCGCGATTCATAAATGCTGCCAGGTAAGCGAGGTGTTTACTGAACTGTGCATTGCCAGCCGCACCAAATCCAAATGCGATAAGCTGGCCGCCGAGCTGACCCCTAGGACCACAACCAAAATCACCACCGCCCAGGTGGACGCGGACGATGTTCAGCAGGTTATTGATCTGATCCGCGCGTATCAGCCGGATCTGGTGATGAACATTGCCCTTCCCTATCAGGATTTGACCATCATGGACGCCTGCCTGGCCTGCGGCGTCAATTACATGGATACCGCCAACTACGAGCCGGAAGACACGGAGGATCCCCAATGGCGCGCCATCTACGAAAAACGCTGTAAGGAAGCCGGTTTCTCCGCCTATTTTGATTACAGCTGGCAATGGGCCTACCGCAAGAAGTTTGAGGACGCCGGACTCACCGCCCTGCTGGGATGCGGTTTTGACCCGGGCGTAACCCAGGCGTACTGCGCGTATGCCAAAAAGCATGAATTTGATTCCATTGACACCATCGATATCCTGGACTGCAACGGCGGCGACCACGGCTACGCCTTTGCCACCAACTTCAATCCCGAGGTGAATCTCCGGGAAGTCTCCGCCCCGGGCAGCTACTGGGAGGATGGCCGCTGGGTAGAGGTCCCGCCCATGAGCATCAAACGTGAGTATCTGTTTGACCAAGTGGGCCCCAAGGATATGTATCTGCTCCACCATGAGGAGATTGAGAGTCTGGCGCTGAATATTCCGGAGGCAAAGCGCATCCGTTTCTTTATGACCTTCGGCCAGAGCTACCTTGACCACATGCGCTGTCTGGAGGACGTGGGGATGCTGTCTACAAGCCCCATCGAATTTGAAGGGCAGCAGATCGTGCCCATCAAGTTTCTCAAGGCGCTGCTGCCCGATCCCGCCAGCCTTGGTCCCCGCACCAAGGGCAAGACCAACATCGGCTGCATCTTTACCGGGAAAAAGGACGGCAAGGAAAAGACGTACTATATTTACAACGTGTGCGATCATCAGGAGTGCTACCGCGAGGTAGGCAGCCAGGCCATCAGCTATACCACCGGCGTGCCCGCCATGTGCGGCGCGCTGATGCTCCTGACCGGCCAGTGGAACAAGCCCGGCGTCTACACGGTAGAGGAATTCAATCCCGATCCCTTCTTGGACGCCCTGGACAAGTACGGCCTTCCCAGAAGCGAGAGCCGGACGCCGGCGCTGGTAAAGTGATGGCAACTCGGATAAAAGACGCCCGCCCGCCCTTTGCAGCTCTGGAAGGACGGACGCCGGAGGAGCTGTTCGGCTCTCTGCCCACGCCTTGCTACGTTTTGGACGAGGCCGCATTGCGCCGCAACGGCGAAATCCTGGCGGGGGTAGCCGCGCGCACGGGCTGTAAAATCCTGCTGGCGCAAAAGGCGTTTTCCAATTATGACCTTTATCCGGTTCTGGCGCCTTATCTGGCCGGAACGGAAGCCAGCGGCCTGTTTGAAGCCCGTCTGGGCGCGGAGGAGATGCCGGGAAAAGAAGTTCATGTGTTCTGCGGCGCCTATCGGGACGACCAGTTTGAAGAGCTTCTGCGCTATGCCGATCACATTGTGTTCAACACGCCCGGCCAGCTGGCAAAATTCGGTCCGGCGGCACGAAACGCGGGAAAGAGCGTCGGATTGAGGATAAACCCCGAGTGCTCCACCCAAGAGGGTCACGATCTTTACGACCCCTGCGCTCCCGGCAGCCGCCTGGGCACAACCCGCGCTCAATGGGACGAGCGCATGACGCCGCAATTAGCCGGTCTTCTGGACGGCCTCCATTTTCATACGCTGTGTGAACAGGACGCGGATGCGTTAGAGCTTACGCTGAGGGCTGTGGAAGCGCGTTTTGGCGATGTGCTGCCCCGTATGAGGTGGCTCAATTTTGGCGGCGGGCACCACATCACCCGGCCCGGATATGACATTCCCCGCTTGGAGCGGTGCATTGGCGCGGCGCAGAGGAACTGGGGCGTACAGGTATATTTGGAGCCGGGCGAGGCGTGCGCGTTAAACGCGGGTTATCTTGCCTCCCGCGTGTTGGATGTGCTGCAAAACGGTAAGACTCAGATTGCCATTCTGGATGCCAGCGCCGCCTGCCACATGCCGGATGTGCTGGAAATGCCCTACCGTCCGCCGCTGTATGGCGCGGGCGAACCGGGGGAAGCGCCCCATACCTTCCGGTTGGGAGGTCCCACCTGTTTGGCCGGCGATCAGATTGGAGAATACGGCGTTGAGGCTCCCCTTAAGGAGGGGGATCTGCTGCTGTTTGGAGACATGGCCATTTACACCGCCTGCAAAAACAATACCTTCAACGGAATGCCGTTGCCGGGCATATTTGTTTTGCGTCCCGATGGACGGCTGCAATGTCTGAAAGCGTTTGAATATACGGATTTTAAATGCCGCTTAGGAGCGGAGAGAGAACCCTCCTAAACGTAAACGGCGGCCGTTTTTATGGTCTTGTGACTCCTGATCGGTAGTACAAATAAATGGAAAGCAGGTACAAGGAAATATTGGCAGACCCTAGCTGCCGGTATTTCTGCGTACCTGCTTTTCAGTAAAGCGGTTGATGCGGGATCCGGGAGCAAACTCAGAAATCCCCGCCCTTTGCATTGCTTTTTTCAGCAAAATTTGAGTGTTTTCTGTGTTAAACAAAGAAAAAACCGCATGGGGAACCGGATGATTCCGTTCCCCATGCGGCGGCAACACGAAAAAATAGAAACACCTGCGGCGAGCAAGTCGCGCACCGCAGGTGTGAGCTGCGCTGAAAAAGAGATACCCGCTGTCGCGCGGATACAAGAGAGCAAAAAGGCCGCCTTGCCATAACGGTCCTTTCCAGTTTGACAACGAAGAGTCTGGGAAGGACGATTACGCCGGCGCGGTTTCGTTACTCACAGAGCAGCCTGACATAGTGGTTGGCTTCGCGCAGAACGTGGTCGGCCAATAAAGGAAGAATTACGGAACGAATTTTGCATTCCTCAATGCCCTTGACCCCTGCTGTCTTAAAGTCTCTGAACTTCTGTGTTTGGGCCAGCGCTTCTTTGCGTACAATGGTCTTGTCATGAACCTCGCACGCACGTGCCAGCAAGGTGTTGAAATCTTTTGCAAAGGAGTCGGCGGTCTCTATCAATTCATTCTCCGACGGATCCAAAAGTCCGCGGATGAACAGCGCGTGCTCCATCATGATACGATTCCAGAATTGTTCCAATTTTCCCATGGTTTGAGGATCCAGATCCCCGTCCTCCTCTAGGCGGCACACGTACTCCCGGTATAGCTTTGCTTCCCGAATGATATGCTCGAGAAGCAGCGGATAGTTCATTGTAAACATCCGACAGCACAATACGTTGGACAGTATCTGCTGCTTGAAATCAATCAGCCCGTCCAGAAGCCGCAGCGCCGTCCGGTTCAGCTGCCGCACCTGCCGGTTGAGCTGGTCGTCTGAACGATTACAGCCGCCGGGGCGCAAAAGCTTTTCACGCGCGGTAATGTCTTGATTGATGGGAATACCGGTAAAGCAGGAGGTCTGCCGTTCCGCAACGGAAGTAAACTGGGTGATGACCTCGCCGGAGTTTAAAACGTCGCCGCCTACTACGCCGTCGCTAAGGGCAACGGCGCGGCTGAGCAGCGTTTCAAACTCATCTTTATAGTGCATAGCCGTTTTGGTAAACGTGGGATTTGCAGGCGTAAAACCCGCCGCAAGAAACAGGGAATGCTCTTTCATGATGCGGGCAAAAAACAGGTGTAGCTCCAGAGAAAACGCGGCATATCGTTCGCTTGGATGCATTGATATCTCCTCCATTTCATATGCGATGTGCCTATCCATTCTATGCATACCCTGTCCAAAAGGTACCGTTGC
>Ga0224748_10462_pt1 | contig 12650 bp, 8 predicted proteins | sample LIM_F_Water_Neg_FD_182074 | JGI IMG/M metagenome (GOLD analysis project Ga0224748, IMG submission 182074) | Enriched cells from gastrointestinal tract of the lab mouse from Pacific Northwest National Laboratory (PNNL), Richland, Washington... | ecosystem: Host-associated > Mammals > Digestive...
GATCTGCCGAGGGTTCGACCATCTGATCGACATTTGGGGGGCCGACCACCACGGCTACATCAAGCGCTGCGAAGCTATGCTTGCTGCTTGGGGATATCCTGGGCGTTTGGAGATCGTTCTCGGGCAGCTCGTGAACCTTTATCGCGACGGAGAGGCCGTAAGGATGTCCAAGCGCACAGGCGAGATGGTCACCTTTGAGGAGCTGATCGACGAGGTCGGTGTAGATGCAACAAGATTTTTGATGTTGTCTAGATCATCTGATCAGCAGATCGATTTCGACATCGAGCAAGCGAAGAAAAAGGATGCGTCGAACCCGGTCTACTACGTTCAGTATGCGCATGCACGCATCTGCTCGATCATTCGCAAGGGGTATGAGGCGAAATTCGGCGAAGGATCGCTTGATGGACGCGCTGAAACGTGTGAGTCGATGGACGATCTGGCCTCAAAGCTCATTGCCTCCGATACCGATCTGTCTGCACTCACGCATGATACGGAGCTTTCACTCATACGCACGATGTCGGATTTCGGTGAGCTCATCGAACTTGCAGCTCGCGACCGCGCTCCATTCAGATTGACGCATTACTCCGAGAAGCTCGCATCGCAGTTCCATAGCTTCTATACCGAATGTAAGGTCATAAGCGACGATGTAGCCACTACAAAGGCTCGCTTGGCTCTTTGCGATGCCACGCGTAAGCTTTTGGAGCTCACGCTTTCGCTCATGGGTATAAGCGCTCCATGCAGGATGTAGATAGCGCTGTGAAACGCGATTCAAGATTTGTTCACCGTTTACAGATGATCGGTATTGCATGATTTGGAATTCAGCCGTATAATTTCTCTTCGCGCGATATGGTGGCTGTAGTTCAGTTGGCTAGAATGCCAGATTGTGGCTCTGGAGGTCGTGGGTTCAAGTCCCATCAGCCACCCCATCCGTTTTTTGCAACTTTTTCGGTTGCAACATTTGACGCGAAGCCAAAGCTACTTTAAAATAGCTTGGCATTTGCAATTCGATATATGCGCCATTAGCTTAGTTGGTAGAGCAGGGGACTCTTAATCCCAAGGTCGAAGGTTCGAGTCCTTCATGGCGCACCAGCGATTTCCCGGTCGGCTTGAAGCCGACCGTATTTGCAAATAGCACCTATAAGGGGCCCATAGCTCAATGGTGGAGCAGAGGACTCATAATCCTTTGGTTGCAGGTTCGAATCCTGCTGGGCCCACCATTTCTCGAAGCTTATCGAAAAACGTCATCAGTTTTCTGTTTTAATGGAAGATGATATTGTTGTCGCCCATTGAGGCGAACACATGACGACATAAACTTTCAGGGGTATTTCCAATTGGAGACTTTGACGCTTGTAGTGCTGCTCATCATCGCGGTGCTCATCTCTGCAGTTATAGACCAGATAGTTCCCAAGGTATCTCTGCCGCTCATTCAGGTAGGTATGGGGATCGTTATCGCGCTTATCGGAGCGGGCGTTGTCAATGTGGAGTTAGAACCTGATCTGTTTCTTGTTCTTTTCATCGCACCGCTGCTGTATCTAGAGGCCAAAGATGCGGATAAGGCGCTACTTTGGCGAAACAAGAAGCCGATATTATCCCTCGCGATCGGTCTTGTTGTGGCAACTACGCTCATCATTGGTTTCATCTTGAACGCTATTATGCCATCTATTCCACTTGCCGCCGCATTTGCGTTAGGCGCCGCACTAGGGCCGACAGATGCCGTTGCTGTCACATCTCTATCAAAGCAGGTGAGCATCCCTGAGCGGCAGTGGGGCGTGCTCAAAGGCGAGCTCTTACTTAACGATGCATCCGGTATCGTATCGTTCCAGTTCGCTATCGCAGCCGTTGTCACGGGGTCGTTCTCGCTTTTGAACGCCGGCGTGGATTTCATGATCGAATTCGTCGGCGGCCTTATCGTAGGTATAGCGCTTGGCTATCTGGCAAATTTCATATTGAGAATGATCCGCGATATCGGCATTGAAAGCACCACATTTCACGTGCTCTATGAGATATGCATTCCTTTTGTCGTATACATGATCTCGAGCGCCATGCATGTTAGCGGCATCATCGCTGTTGTTGTTGCTGGGCTCGTCAATGTCATAGCGCCTAGAACCGTAAGCCCGTCGATCGCGCATATGAATATCGTGTCCACCAATGTATGGAACGTCATCTCGTTCACGCTCAACGGCCTTGTATTCGTAATGCTAGGCACGCAGATCCCCACATCCATGCTCTACACTTGGGAAGACCGCTCGGTGAGCAACCTCATGGTCATCTTTCTTGTCATTGTCACCACCTTCACGCTCATGGCGGTAAGGTTTATATGGTGCACGGCCATGGAATATATCCATGTCCGCAAGGCCTTAAATAGATCGTTCAAGAAATCCGATGTGAGCAATGCGCTTTTACTCACTCTTTGCGGGGCGAAAGGTACGATCACGCTATCGATCCTATTCACCATACCGATCTTCATCGGCTCGACCGCAACACGCTTTCCCGAGCGCCACCTCATCATCTTCATCGGATGCGGCGTTATTCTCTGCACGCTTTTGATCGCGACGTTTCTCGTTCCGTTGGTGGCACCGAAGAAGGTGCGCCAGCAAACAGAGCTTGAAGCCAAACAGAACTACTATGAATGCCTCACCGATATACTTCGCAATGTGATCGAAGAGCTAACAAGCCAACAGACAAAGAATAATCGACGCGCAACAAAGGCGGTTATAAAAGCCTATCAGGATCGCTTAGAATCGGCCAAGGAACGCATAGATGTGGACAGCGACCCGAATGTCGAGCTTCGCTTGCGCACCATCAACTGGGAGCGTGAATATACGCAAAGACTCCTTGACGAGGGCGCTATATCAGAGGCAACGGGTCTTAACTACCTAGCGAGGCTTGACAGGGTCGAGGACCTCACGAAGCACACCGGGCGCGTCATCAGTTTCAAGAGAGTATTCTTCTTTGTACGCATCATGTTCTTTAGAGCGAAAGGGCGACTTTCAAGGCTCGCTCCGAATTCGAAGGCCGCTGATAAGGCCGATCAGATGCGACAGCTCCAGATGGATACTGCTCAATACGTCGTAATGAAGCTGCGCGAGGCAATCAGTGATGCCGATGTTCCGACCGAGGATGCCTCAAAGCTGCTGCTTCAGTATGAGACCATAATCTCAAATCTACGGAAAACAGCCACTTCGGTGACGACAACAATCAAGATATCGGATGAATCCGATGACATCATGAGGATCGCATACCAGATCGAACTCGAACAGATCCAGCGGATGTATGAGAGCGATCGCATCTCGCGCGCTGAAGCGAAAAACCTACGCGAGAATGTCTATCTGATGCAGATGGATTTGGAAGATAGGTTCTAGGCGATAATTCACCCTAATAAAATAGCCCCTCCGTCAAGAGAAGGGACTATCGGGATCTACTCAAAGCATATAGATGATTCGCTTGAGAGTCGCTAACGAGCTTTCAGTGCCGAAAAAGCTCTAGTAGACCATTCCCATCGCTTCGCGAACCTCGTTCAGAGTGGTCTGGGCAACATCGTTTGCAAGCTTATTGCCCTCATGAAGCACATCCTCGATATATGATAGATCACGCTCAAGCTCACGCCTGCGCTCACGAATCGGTGCGAGGTATCCGTTGACGCTCTCGGTCACAAATGCCTTCAAAGCACCTGAACCGGCCTCGCCGATCTCGGCGGCAATATCAACCTCACTGCGTCCGCTAGTGAGGGCAGCGGTGGTCAGAAGCGCACTCACACCCGGTCTATTGTCCGGATCGAACGTGATGTTACGATCGCTATCGGTCTTTGACTTTTTGATGAGCTTCGCCGTTTCCTCTTCCGTAGCGCTCAAGGAGATAGCGTTTCCGTAACTCTTCGACATCTTGCGGCCGTCAAGTCCAGGTATCTCCACAGACTCGGTCAAAAGCCCCACAGGCTCTGGGAACACAGGAGCGTAGCGCTCGTTAAATCTACGTGCGATCTGGCGCGTTTGCTCGATATGAGGAAGCTGATCCTTTCCAACCGGGACGATATTTCCCTTGCAGAATAAGATATCGCATGCTTGGTGTACCGGATAGGTGAGCAAAAGGCCCGTAAGAGCATGCCCCGATGCTTCCTGCTCGGATTTCACAGTAGGATTGCGAAGAAGCTCACTTTGGCTGACCAAGGAAAGAAATGGCAGCATAAGCTGATTGAGTGCAGGCACGGATGAATGCGTGAAGATCATCGTCTTTTCAGGATCAATGCCGCATGCCAAATAATCGATCACCATGTTTTTTGCATTGTCAGAGATATGCTCGGTGGTGTCGCGGTCGGTGATGACCTGATAGTCCGCGATCACTATGTTGGTGTTAACTCCCTTGTTCTGAATAGCAACTCGCTCGATTATCGTGCCGAAATAGTGTCCGAGATGAAGACGTCCGGTCGGTCGGTCGCCGGTGAGCATCGTGAATTTCCTAGGCTCCTTGTCGATCTCGAGCTTCAACTCATCGCTCATCTTTTTTTGGGACAGGAAAGTTTCCGAATTGCCGCCTTTTGCCATCTCGATTACTCCATTTCGTTTGCACGATCATCAAAGGATTGAATGTATTCATTGAATTATAGCGAACAAGACTGCGAATATTCCATAAACATCCCTTGCTAAGATTTCACATCAAAGTTAGAATAACGAAGTCAAGAAATGGTCGCTTGGCTCAGCGGGAGAGCATCGCCTTCACACGGCGGGGGTCACAGGTTCAAATCCTGTAGCGACCACCATGAATTTTCAAGACCAGAGACTCGTTGTTCTCTGGTCTTTTTGATACGGGGTATTTTCGGCTCTTACCGATATGCCCATCAATGCGAAACGGAACGAATCGGAAAATAAGGATCGAATTGATCTTACAGCTAGAAAAACTCTCCAAATCATACGGCGGACGTGAGCTATTCCATGATGTGAACCTGCGTTTGGAAGCAAATGACCGTCTTGCACTGGTCGGCCCCAACGGTGCGGGCAAGACAACGCTTTTAAACATCATCTCAGGTGAAGATGATGCCGATGAGGGACGTGTGGTCTTCGCAAAAGGAGCCACACTGGGATATCTTGAGCAGGAAGCCATCGAGATGGATGATCGAGCCATTCTCGAAGAAGTCCTTGCATCCCAATCTGAGATCCTCGAGGCTGAAAAGCGTCTCGCCAAGCTCGAATCGATGCTCAGCCAGGAATCATCGCAAGAAGAGATCGATGCTGTCGGAAAAGCACGTGAGACATATGAGCTCTTAGGCGGATACACACTCGAATCGAAGGTTCGAGGCATAATGTTCGGTCTCGGATTCAAAGAGGAGGACCTAAGCCGCTTGACGAGCGAATTCTCTGGCGGGTGGCAAATGAGAATAGCACTTGCCAAGCTCCTTGTTAAGAACCCCGATGTTCTTCTGCTTGACGAGCCGACAAACCATCTGGATCTTGAGTCCGTGAAATGGCTTGAAGGCTTTCTTCGCACCTACACAGGCGCCGTCATCGTCGTCAGTCACGATCGTGCCTTCATGGACAACATGGTCGACCGTGTGGCTGAAGTGGCATCCGGCGAGATCATCTTATATAAGGGAAACTATACGGCATACCTCAAAGCGCGTGAGCTCAGACTTGAGCAGCTACGGGCCAAGCGTGCCTCTCAACTTGAGGAGATCGACAAACTGAACTCCTTCGTCGAGAGGTTTCGCTACAAGGCTACAAAAGCGAAGCAAGCCCAAGACAGACTTCGTCGCATGGAAAAGCTAAAAGAGGAGCTTGTCGATATTCCCGATGAAAGACGAGCTATACACTTCAACTTCGTGCAACCTCCAAGAACTGGAGACATGGTCGTCAAGGCTTGCGCTCTTAAGAAGTCATATGATGGCAAAACGGTCTATGACGGTGTAGATTTCTCGATGTATCGCGGCGATAAGGTGGCGCTTGTCGGACCGAACGGTGCCGGCAAATCCACGATGCTCAAGATGGTCGCCGGGACAATCGAACCAGATGCTGGACAGATCGAATACGGTGAACACGTCAGTCTCATGTATTATGCGCAACACCAACTTGACGAGCTTGATGTCAACAAGACTGTATTCCAAGAGCTTGATAACGTTGCGCCGGGCTGGTCAATATCGCAGGTCCGATCGCTTTTGGGTGCGTTTTTGTTCAAGGATGACGATGTCGAGAAGAAAGTCGGGGTGCTATCGGGTGGCGAGAAGAGCAGGCTTGCGCTCGCAAAGATGCTCGTATCACCGAATCCGCTGCTATGCCTTGACGAGCCGACCAACCATTTGGATATATCAAGCGCTGATGTGCTCGAACAGGCTCTATCGCAATTTGAGGGAACAATCCTACTCATCACTCACGACAGGCACCTGATAAGAAGCATCGCCAACCGTATCGTCGAGGTGAAAGACGGCAAGATAACCAATTATGATGGCGATTATGACTACTATCTCGAAAAATCAGGGCAGCTCGGCGGATCTGAGCCGAGTGCACCCTCGATCATAGATGACATATTCACAGAAGATGAAAACGATGCGTCTGCTAAAGACGGTGCGAAAACGAAGATCACCGTGAACAGGATCGACAGAAGCGCACAAAGCACCAAGAAGCCGACCGCCTCACAAAAGCAAAGCGCTCCGAAGACCAAAGAGCAAAAACGGGCGGAGGCTGAAGCGCGCAACAAACTTCATGCGGCAACGAAGCACCTCAGAGAGCGGATCGCTAAGCTCGACGAAGAACTTGCAAGAGACAACGCACGTATGGATGAGATCCTCGCTCTTATGAGCGACCCGGATTTCTACATCAGGGAATCGGATGCCACCGATGTGATATCCGAGCATGCGAAACTAAAGGCACGCATCGAGGCGAGCGAAGAGGAATGGTTCTCATTGAACGAGAAGCTTGAACTCGAGGCTTCAAAATGCCTCTGATCAAAAAAGGATTAGAAGGATATGGATATAGATACTATCGCATATTACATCTGCTCGATATTGAGCTTCATACCAGCGATCGTCGTGCATGAGGTGGCACACGGGTTTGCGGCATATAAACTGGGGGACCCGACAGCCAAAGCTGCTGGCAGGCTCTCTCTAAACCCGATAAAGCATATCGATCCATTCGGTACTGTCATCTTGCCGCTTTTGCTCATGATCCTTCACTGGCCGATCTTCGGATACGCGAAACCCGTCCCGTACAACCCGACCTATTTCAAAGATCCAAGACGCGGCGATGCGATCACAGGACTTGCTGGACCGCTTGCAAACCTTTGCATGGCTGCGATCGGCGCCATCATAATGCATATCCTTCACGCATTGTTCTCGCCTATGGTGCTGTTCGGCTCTGCGATGTATTACCTATATGCAATGTTCCTTCCGATATTCATCCTTGTGAATCTATACCTAATGTTTTTCAATCTGCTTCCGATACCGCCGCTTGACGGCTCATCGATCATCGCGCTATTCATTCCGGAGAAGAGCCTTGCAAAATGGTACTCTATCCAGCACTACGCTTTTCCGATCTTCATGATCTGCATCATCGTGGTCCCATACATAATAGGGGTCAATCCTTTCTCGTGGTACCTAGATGCAACAGCTGGAAACCTTGCGGATCTGATGATGCCTGGCGGCTGGTAGAGCTGTCTTTTTAAGATAAGGACCGATATTGGCATATAAGGTGAAAATTGAGAGCTTTGAGGGACCGTTCGATCTTTTGCTGTATCTTGTCAGCAAGAAGCGAGTGGATATCGGGGCTATTTCCATATCTGAGATAACTGACCAGTATTTGGCTGAGGTCTCCAAGATGAACATCCTCGATCTTGATGTTGCCTCTGATTTCTTACTGGTGGCAGCAACTCTTCTCGAGATCAAGGCGCAGGCGCTCATACCGAAGCCTACAGACGAGATATCAGATGAGATCGCCGAGCTCGCACCGAGCGAAGCGCGCGATATCCTCGTAGAGAAGCTATATCGCTACAAGCAGTACAAGAATGCATCCGAAGAGCTCGGACAGAGATATGAGACAACAGGCAGGATGCATTCGCGACCATTTGGGCCTGATGCAAAATTCTTGCAAGCGATGCCTGACTTCCTTGACGGCGTGAGCATCGACTCGCTTGGCTATCTTGCGGCAAACGCTATGGCGCGCCGTGAGATATTTTTGCTCGAGTCAGAACATATCGCCGCTAAGCCAATCCCGGTGGAGGTACATGTGCGGGCGATCCATCAAAGGATAACATCGCGCAAACACCTCAAATTCAGCGAACTTGTAGCTAATGACAGATCTCCACAGCTTGTTGTTGTGTCGTTCCTTGCGATCCTTGAACTATACAAGCGCAAGATGGTCATGCTTGAGCAGACCGAGTGCTTCGGAGACATCAGTATCTCCTACATAGAAGGCTCAGGGGAATTGATACTTGATGAGGACAGTGATGATTTTGCGAATGACCGACATGAATAGTTCGACGATATATCTTTCAGAGTCGACCGACAGATAAGAAACAGGAGCTTTTGATGATAGAAGGATTGGGCGAGGAATATCTGCGAGGCGCATTGGAGGCGATGCTGTTCGTTACCGATGATCCGGTGAATGTGCTGTCGCTGTCGCAGATGCTCGAGGCGGATGCCAAAGATATCGAAGATGCGCTCCATGAGCTGCAAAAAAGCTATGAGGATAGTGATTCCGGCATCCAGCTTCGCGAGATAGCAGGCGGTTGGAGGCTATTCACGCACCCAAGATATCATGAGCTCATAGAGCGATATGTGCTGTCGTGGGATACGCGCAAACTTTCTGCTGCCGCGCTTGAGACGCTTGCGATAGTGGCCTACACGCAACCTGTAACGCGCGCGCAGATCTCATCCATCCGCGGCGTTAGTTCTGACAGTTCGATCAATTCGCTCATCGAAAAGGGCTTGGTTCGCGAAGCGGGCACAGCTGATGCTCCCGGAAACCCCACGTTGTATGCAACAACAAAGGCGTTTCTTGAGAAGTTCGGGTTGAACTCCGTCAAAGATCTCACAGATATCTCGGAATTTGCACCGGATGACGAGACGAGGCGTCTCATTTCCGAGAGGCTATCCACTACACGGGATGAGATCCTCATAACAGATGAACAGGCTGCGATGCTGGCAGAGGGCATGATCGATGGAGAGACGATCGACATCCCAACCGTGCAAGCATCGTCTAAGTATACAGCTGCGCATAAAGACGAGTCGCCAAAGAATGGCGATGAGCGTGATGCTAATACGACCAATAGCGAAGATGCTGAGATGTCCGCAATGTTCAGAGACGCCATCGCATCCACGCTCGGCATCGTCGACAAGATCGACTTTGACGAGCTTAACTTCGACCTTTCCGACGAGTAGTAACATGACAGATGCCACACAAGCAACACATGATGAAGGCCCCATGCGTCTGCAGCGTTTCCTAGCCAGATGTGGAGTGGCATCTAGACGCGCAAGCGAAAAGCTCATCGTTGAGGGGCGTGTAAGCGTAAACGGAAACACGATTTGCGAGTTGGGAGCGAAGGTGGATCCAAAGCGCGATCGGGTTGCTGTTGATGGGAATGTCGTGTCCATTCCGCAGACCGATCGAACTTTCAAGCTCTACAAACCTACCGGATATCTCACATCCATGAGCGATCCACATCATGACAGATGCGTGTCCGATCTGGTTCCGATCGACGAGCATCCATCCCTATATCCGATAGGAAGACTTGACCTTGACACATCTGGGCTGCTTCTATTCACCACCGATGGCGCGCTCGGACACGACTTGATGCATCCGAGCAAACATGTCAATAAGACATACATCGCACTTGTGGACGGCGCGGTCGAGGAAAGTGAGCTTGACCGGCTTCGCGAAGGCATCGTGATCGATGATGATATCTTTGCTCCTGCAAAGTGCGACATCATTAAGATAAAGAGCGACCGATCGCGGGTATCGATTGTGATTCATGAGGGAAAGAACCGCCAAGTTCGCAGAATGTTCAAAGCGATAGGTCATGAGGTCATCGAACTTGAGCGAGTGACATTCGGGCCGATAACGCTTAGCGGCATGCGACCAGGCCAATGCATTGAGCTAACAAAAGCCGAATATGAAGCATTGGATGAAGTCCGTTCACGCTTGCAACGTTTAGAATAGAATCCGGCAAAAACAAGGCATACGAGAAAACCGCATTAGATGAGCAACAAAGAAACGAAGAGGAATGAGATGTCCCAAACGGATACATGCAACAAATCGGCTTTCAACAATATCGTAATCATCGGACTTGGCCTTATAGGGGCATCGCTTGCAGGTGCACTCGGTAAACACTATCCGGACATCGATATCGTCGGCGTGGATAGCAATTCAAGAACACGCGTTGTTGCTATGGATAACAAATGGGTCAGCACGGCCTTTGGGGCAGATGATCCAAAACTTGAGGAATACATCAAGGAAAAGGCTGATCTCGTGGTGCTAGCCACCCCTGTGTCTGCGGTTGATCACTATCTTGAGCTTCTGAAAGAGGTCGGATATGACGGCGTCATAACTGATACGATCTCCACGAAGGCGCATATTCTCGAGATCTCCGATGGACTCATCGAGCATGCAGGCAACTACATTCCGGGACACCCTATGGCCGGATCGGAAGTAAATGGCATAGACGGGGCAAGAAGCGACCTTTTCGAGGGTGCGAACTGGATATTATGTCCAGATGAACGCACTGATCCCGAACATTTCAAAGATCTCCATGAACTCATATGTGGAATGGACGCACGTGTTGTTTCGATCCCTAGGCAAGACCACGACCGTGCTGTGGCCATTGTGTCACACGTGCCGCATATGATAGCCTCATCGCTTGTTGAGCTCGCGCACAGGCATTCGGATGACTCGCAGGCCTTGATGCGGCTTGCCGCAGGCGGCTTCAAAGATACTACGCGTATTGCCGCAGGTTCTCCTGAGCTTTGGTGCGGCATTGCTTTTGATAACGCGAATGCGCTGAGATCCGGCCTTATCGAGATGCAGCAGATCATAGGGGATTTCGCCGATGCGCTCGATGAGCGTGACCGCACCAGATTCACTGGACTTCTCGCGTCAGCAGCAGACATCAGACGCTCACTTCCAAGCGCGTGGGTACCGGGAAGCGATAAACTTCTCGAGGTTCGCATACCTATGATCAATAGAAAAGGTGTCGTTGCTGAGGTGACCACTATTGCAAGTTCGGTGGGTTGCAATATACAATCTATCGAGATAGATCACGTATCGGAGGGAAACGCTGTTCTCGTCTTGATCCTCACAGATGAAGGCGATGTCGGCCAGTTGTCCTTCCAGTTGATAAATGCCGGCTACACTGTATCGTTCAGTCCTATAAACACCTAAAGGGGAGCGAGATTATGGCAAACGAACAATATACGACGATCAAGCCACTGACTTCGCCGCTTGAGGGCACAGTCAAAGTCCCCGGCGACAAATCCATCTCACACAGGGCGGTTTTGCTATCCGCGATGGCTGAGGGCGTATCAAACCTTGAAGGCGTTCTCGATTCTGAGGACGTGAGATCCTCGATCACCGCAGTAGAGGCACTCGGTGCCAAAGTAGAGCTATCCGTTGCGGAGGACGGGTCGCTTGAGGGCAGCATCGAAGGCTGGGGCAATGCTGGACCAAGCCAGCCTGATCACGAGATCGATTGCGGCAATTCCGGCACCACAGCAAGGCTGCTCATGGGCATCATCGCTCCTTGGGACATTGAAGTGACGCTCACAGGCGACGATTCGCTGAAGCGCCGTCCGATGAGGAGGAACACAGCGCCGCTCATGAAGATGGGTGCACGCTTCAAGCCTGCAGAAGCCGACCATCTTCCTATCACCGAGATCGGAAACCGCGCTTTGCGCGCCATAACATATGACGCACCGATGGCATCCGCACAGCTCAAGACAGCTGTTCTTCTAGCGGGTGTTTTCGCTAACGGAACCACAACGCTCAACGAGCCGGCACCTTCCAGAAATCACACAGAGCTGATGCTTCCCGAGTTCGGTGTGCCGACCACGGCTGGCACACGTGTAGCATCGGTGAGCGGTCTGACGCAGATGCACGCATCGGACATCAAAGTACCTGGTGATCCATCAAGCGCAGCCTTCATAGCCGTTGCTGCAATATTGAAGCGCGGAAGCGATGTGACGATAGAAAACGTGTCGCTAAACCCAGCGCGCATCGGATTTGTGCGCACGCTCGAGCGCATGGGAGCAAACATCGAAGAGAGGCGCACAGGGGCAGAGGGCAAAGAGCCGAGCGGGACCATACATGTCTCATATTCGCCGAGCCTTCACGGATGCGAGGTTCCATCACAGCATTTCGCATCGATCATAGATGAGGTGCCCGTCTTAGCGCTCGTTGCAGCACATGCGAAGGGTGTCACCGTATTTCGCGGCGTAGCTGAGCTTCGCGCGAAGGAGTCCGATCGTCTACAGGCGATCATCGACGGACTTGAAATTCTTGGCATAGATGCCTGGGAGGAGGGAGACAACCTCTTCGTCGAAGGCGACCCGAACCTTGTCGTGAATAGCGGATTGAGATTCGAATCCCACGGAGACCATCGACTTGCTATGACATGGTCGCTTGTCGGGCTTTGTGGTTGCGCACCTGTAGAGGTGGCTGATTTTGAAAGTGTGTCGG